>Ga0307515_10019530_pt1 | contig 12184 bp, 2 predicted proteins | sample 17_EM_MG_FD_194513 | JGI IMG/M metagenome (GOLD analysis project Ga0307515, IMG submission 194513) | Populus trichocarpa ectomycorrhiza microbial communities from riparian zone in the Pacific Northwest, United States - 17_EM | ecosystem: Host-associated > Plants > Roots > Unclassified | place...
TAACGAAGTAATTAAAGTCCGTTAAGCTCCCTAACCCCCTACTACTATCTAATAGGATAGACTCTACCTTTAAGAATTAGAGGATTTAAGTATGAGGAAAGCTTTATGTTAACTATAACTATTTCCTTTCTAAAGAAGCTAAAATACTCTACCTCTTTGGTTAAACCACTGGGGACGCTTAACAGCACCTTTAAGCTAAGTTTAAGGACGACTCCCCTATCCAATTTATATCCGTTAATAAGATAATATAGCACCTAGCGGCTATCTACGTTAACCCGAATAAAGTACGGGATGCCCGTTATAACTATAATCGCCTAATAATAAAACCGAACTAACCCTTTACTAAATTCTAGACTTAATTCCTATACCTTATAGGAGAAGGCTAGGTCCCCCTTAAGAACTACTGATTAGACCTATATAATAAGTTAATAATCCGGCTATAAGAAAAGATTGCTATAACCTTAAATAACCTACTAACCTATAAAAGACTTGTAGCTTGTTGCCTATTATTAGACTTAGAACTAAAGCGGATTAACGCCCGCCTTAATTGGTAGAAGCGACTTCGTAATAATTAGAACTTATTAGCTATATCTATAGGAGCTGGAGTAGGAAGATAAGTTATAACTACTCTTTTACTAAAGGCGGTTATAACTACGCACTGGTGAGCCTCGCCCGACTAGTTACGTACTACGCCATTAACTAGTATTCGCCGTAATACTTTAATTAACCCTATCTCGGCTATATGCTTTAACTATAATAAGTAGGATTACTTTACCTCGTTTTGCCCGGAGCTAAAAGATATAGGCGATATTAAGAAGATAGAGGAAGGAGAAATGTTAGATAAGTTGGGAAAAGAGGAACCCTAGGGAAAGACTCCCCCCTAGGGTACCCTATTGATCTTAAAGAGATTAATCTTAGTTAGTTAATAGGTAGAAAGCATTTTATATTTCTATGTATAGTATCTTAAAATGGATATAGAGTTAATATAACCGCCCTTATTAACACTAGAGTAAATGGCTTCGCCTTTATAAATACTGCCTATATAAATAATATTGCTAAGTTTTTAAATGTAGAAGCTATCTAACTAGAGAAGCCTATTTAGGTAAAAGGCTATAATAGCTAAGCCGGTTAGCCCGTTACCTATGTCTTAAAGTTATATATTGCTTTTAACGGACGACGCTAATATGGTATCCCCTTTTGTATTTTAGACCTGGGGTCTTATAATATAATCCTTAGACGAAAATGGATGTCCTATTTTAATATCTAGTTAAACGTATAATAAAGACGGTTTATTTAGCCGGAGGATAGACTGAGGTTGCCCTCCTTTATTAGGGAGATCCGAACTAATTATAAGACACTAGCTGTAAGGGCTAACTCTACCTACTAGTAGGATGTCCGGGCCCGTGACCTAGCCTTTACCTAAGAAAACGCCCGCCGCGAAGCTAGAAAGAACTCTATATTAATAAAAATACTCTCCTAAAGCGCTATATTTAAAGAGGACTCTATATATAGAAGCGGGATAGATAGTGATGTAGATAACGTCTAAATCGCACGGATTTAACCGGTATGGAAAAGAACGTATTAATAGGATATAAGGGATAACCTCTAAAAGATGCAATAGGAGCTAAAAGGGGTAATGATAACGCTAGTACCCTAGAAGTCCCTAAAGTTATATACGCCCCTATTATTAGGCAACCCCCCTACCGTAGATATCGCCGTAATTAGCGCTATAGCGTTCCACTTTAATATATACTAGAAGAATAATAAGGTCTTTATAATAAGCCTATATAAGATTAACCGAATTATTAATAATGGAGAGGAAAGGCCAGCTAAGAAAACCGATAAGGAACTAGTTAAACGCCTTTTTTTTACTATTTATATAAACTATAAGGATGCATTCTTAAAGGCGGCCTTAGATAAGTTACCCCCCTCCCAGATATACGATTATAAGATTTAATTAGAAGCCAATAACTCGCTAGGCTATAGCCCCCTCTACTATTAATTAACGGATAAGCTAAAAGCAATAAAGTAGTACTTAATTAATAACTTAGATAAAGGGTTTATCGAGCTAAGTTAAGCCCCTTTTGCTTCCCCTATTCTGTTTATAAAAAAGCCTAATAGAGGCCTTTGTTTTTATATTGACTATTAAAAGCTAAACGCTATTACTTAAAAGGACTGGTATTCTATTCCTTTAATTAACGAGACCCTTATATGTTTAAGCTAGGCAAAGATCTTTACTAAACTTAATATCCGCTAAGCTTTCTACCGAATTAGGATAGACCCTATATCTAAAGATTTAATAATATTCCGTACCCGTTATGGTTCCTATAAATATAAAGTTCTTCCTTTTAGACTAATAAACGGACTGGCTACGTACTAAAGGTATATAAATGACGTTCTTTTTAATTACCTTAATGAATTTTATACGGCATACCTAGACGACATTCTTATATACTTGGATAACGAACTTAAGTATTAAGTTTATGTTAAGAAGGTCCTAGAGAGACTACGGAACGTAGGCTTATAAGTTGATATTAAGAAATGTAAGTTTAGGGTAAAACGTATAAAATACTTTAGGTTTATTGTGACTATAGAAGGAATTAAGGTTAACCCTAAGAAGGTAGAGGTAATCTGTAACTAGAAGCCCCCTTATATAGTAAAAGGAATTTAGTCCTTCCTTAGCTTCTGCAACTTCTACCGCCGGTTTATCTATAACTATGGAATTGCGGCAAAACCTCTTATACAACTAACTAGGAAGGATACGCCTTTTGTCTTTAATAATAGCTATATAGAAGCCTTTAAAGAGATAAAGGATCGGCTTATCTCTTCCCTAATTCTTTGTTACTATAACCTAAACCTTAAATTAATGCTAGAAACGGATGCCTCTAATAGGGTTGTAGCGGGAATCCTATTACAGTTATATCTAGACGGCGAATGGTACCCTATGGCTTTCTTCTTAAAGATAATAGACCCGGCTAAGTGTAACTATAAAGTATATAATAAAGAAATGCTAGCTATTATTTAATTACTCTTTTAATGGCGCGTAGAGCTTAAAGGTATAAATTCCCGGATTAAGATATATATAGATTATAAAGCCCTAGAGTACTTTATAACTATAAAGCAGCTTACTAAATAATAGGCCTAGTGGGCTAAAATACTCTCCTAATTCTTCTTTACGATTATGTATTATTTTAGTAAGTAAAACTCTAAAGCTAATGCCCTAACCTGAAGAGAATAAGATATAGGACCCTAGGATAAGCTAAAGACCTAATATTGGATATATGCCCTCTTTTATCTAGAATAGCTTGACCTGCGGATCCTTAAGGAGCTAGACTCCTAGTAAAACGAGCTAGCATTAATAGAGGAGTCCTTAGATAAGCTAATAGGGCTAATTAACTGCCTCCTAACTGTAAACCGCACGGCTGACGCCTTAAGGGCCCTCCGCGAATAAGCTATAAAAGGAGACCCCAATTTTAAGATGGAGGAAGGATTGCTCCTATACTAGGAGCGGCTTATAGTCCCTAACGTCGATAATTTATGAACTAAACTAATCCGCGAAGCTTATTGCTAAGTCTTTATAGTATACCCTAGCAAGAATAAGACCCGTAAAATTATTAACTGCCGCTATTACTGGCTAAAAATAGTTATGGATATTGATTAATATATACGGAACTGTGAAGACTGCTAGAGAGCTATAATCCCACGAGATAAGACCCTAGGACTACTTAAGCCACTCCTAATACTAGAGCGCCCTTAGTAGTATATCTTTATAGACTTTTATAAACTACCTAGGGACCGTGACGGATATGATATAGTTATAGTTATAGTTAACCGCTTTAGTAAACGCCTATTCTTAATTCCCTATTATAAGAACATTGATACTAAAAAGGTAGCCTGGCTATATGTCTATTATATCTACTAAATCTATAGACCATTAGATACTATTGTGTCTAATTATAGGCTATAGTTTATATCGGCCTTTTGGAATAAGTTTACCCAGATCCTAGGCATTAAGTTAAAGCTTTCTATGGCTTATTACCCCTAGATAGACGGTTAGATAGAGATTATAAATTAGTACCTAGACTAGAGGCTTAGGCCCTTTATTAACTATTTCCAAAATAACTGGTCTAAACTACTACCCTTAATAGACTACGCGCAAGCAACCTTACCCTATGACTCTATAGGGTTTGCCCCGATTTAGCTGGAAATAGGATACTTACCCCGTATAAGCTTTAACTAGAAAAGGCTAGAAGAACCCCAAACTATATAAGAGAAGCTATCCTATGCTGAGGCCTAATAGTACGCCAAACAATTGGAGGAGGCCTAGATGGTAGCCCATAAGAACCTAAAAAAAGCTTAGAGGTTAATGGAACAGCAGGCGAATAAACACCGTTAAGAGCCTGATTTTACCCCTGGCGATATAGTCTAGGTTATAATAAGGAATTAGAAGACCGAACGACCTAGCTATAAGCTGGACTACTAGATGGCAGGACCGTATAAGGTTCTTAAGAAGATAGGTAACTTGTATAAGATAAAGCTCCCAGATTTAATTAGGGTTTACCCTATTTTCTCGCTGGATAAGTTATAGAAAGCTATAAACGACCTATTACCTAGATAAAAGAACGAGCCTCCCCTACTAGTTTAAGTAAACGGTGATAGCGAATAGGAGGTTAACGAAATACTGGCCTATAAGATAGTATAGGGAACGCTAAAATACCGTGTCTAATAGAAGGGCTACAATCCTAACTTAACCTAGTACCCTACGTGGAACTTTATAGGCTGCCCCCAGAAGCTTAAAGAATTCTATAACTAATACCCTAATGCGCCTAGACCCCTAAAGTACCTAGACGAATGGATGGAATGCTAGTATAATAAAGATGATAAGTTACTAGAAGAATATAGGGATAAAAACGCCCCAAAGCCCTAATACAGCTATCTGCCAAATTCTGCCATATTCTGCCGTTTTCTGCCAGTACCGTAAAATATTAGATATCTAGGAACTTTAACCGCCGGTTAAAGTTGTCTAATTGGTCAGATCCGTGCTAAGACTTTTAGCGGCTACTCTTTCTAGCCTAGTGCTTCCACTTAGCCTACAATCGCCCTTTATACTTAGTCTGGACGTACTCGTGTCCCCTTTATCTCCTTATCTTATATTTTATAATCCCACGTTTATAAGCCTAGTGCTACCCTATTTCTAACTAAGCCTAAAGGTAGGCTTTCTTTAAAGAGGGGGGTGATGTAACGGCGCTATTGTACGTTACCTGCTAAATTCTGCTATATTTTGCTAACCTATGATTAGCCCGCCCAAAGCTAGCGCCTTAGCGGCTTACTTTATATATTTGTTTATATTGGTCCTAGCGACCCCTTTTCCTTCTCTTTAGCTTAGTATCTTCGTAATATAGCATTCGTTTAAGCTTCGGTTCAGAGGCATTTGTTTAAGCCGTGACAACTAAATATATTGTTATTATTACGGGACCCTACTGTCTTTCCACTCTACAATTTGCATTTAAAATTGATGCATTTTAGATTAAATTTTGCGTGTATATAGAGCTGAATTTAAATGCATAATGTAACGTAGGTTACCGGGTTATGGCAGTCTACCTAGTTATAACGGAAATCTGACCGCCTGTCTAATTAGGAAAAGCGGTTTCCTATTTTGGTATTCTGCTGGAAAATATTGGTAGCCTTATAAACTTTTTAAACCTCCTTATCTATTAACCTTATTATTAACCTTATTAACCATGCCTTATTGGCCTTAAGCTCCTAATATAGAAGAGAAGATATAGCTAGCTACTAAGGCCTGGAATTTATACTACTATAAAAGTAAAGAAGCCTATATAGCCGTACACGAAATTAATCCGAATATATTTTACTGTTACCTTAATAGAAATCAAAGGTCTTATAAAGTTACCAACTAATATCGTATATCTCTCGCTGGTAAGGATGCGATAATTTAATATTATATATATTTTGCTAAAGCCGGGTTTCTATATTAATATTACGTTATTTAAGCCTTTTCCAACCTTATACTGTAGCGCGAATATACCTACCTTCCACGCTACCTTTCACTCGATCCTCTAGGTAAAAATTAGGTATATAAGTTTCTAAAACGGCAGGAAGAACTACGTATTTACTATATATGCTTACTTAATATAGAACAAGCCCTTACTACTAATAATCCTAGTCGTATATAGTAGTTCTTTAATAATTATACTAACTTCTCTTAAAGCACCTAAGGATAGATATCCTAAAAAGCTACAATTAGCTTTCTTCCAGCTAAAGCTAGGAAAGGTATTACGGACGCTTTAAGTACGATGCTACGACTACTTAGAGAGGAGTTGGAAGAAGCTAGTTAGTTAATACAAGCACGGTCCAGAATAGCACTGGTTAAACTATATGACGAGGAATAGTAACTGAGGTTATATGATGTTATACGCAGTATACGCGGTGTATAGATTATACGTTACGTATAATACATATAACGCGTATATTACGTATAAGAAGGATTTTATAGAAGTACGGTTGTGTATTTAAGGACCCTTAATCCCTACCTAAATAGTTTCCTTCCTTATAGTAATTCTTAGAATATAATTAGAGTTAAACTGTTAGGCAACTACTCCACTAGTTATTATTATATTGTTAACTTTAATTTGCATTACCTATATACCTAGCCCATTAACAGGACCTACCGTAGTTCTTACTACAAGGTTCCGTTATATAATTACTACCTAGTTACGGTATTAAATATAGAAAGTCAAACAATATGCCACCAAAAGCAGCCACTATAATACCATTGACGGCGGCAACTACTTTAAGGTTAGGAGGTAATACTAGTATAGCAGATACTAACTTATAGCAACCTATAACGATTGGATAACTATAAGAGATAGTTAACTAGTTAATAGAGAACAACGCGATACTTAAATAAAGGATTAACGGGATAGGGGCAGCGAAGATTAAGTTACCTTTAATTAAGAGATTCTTAGGAGAGAGGGTAAAACTTAAGGGATTTCTTACGTAAATGCACTTTAAGATTACGTAAGAAGGAGCAAAGTTGCTAATACCTATAGATTGAATAGCTTATGTAGGACTATTCCTATTAGGAAGGGCACTTAAGTAGTTTAAGCCTTACCTTATAGAAATACAGGCGAACGGAATAATAACCACTAACTAAGAGGTGTAATTTATATTCTTAAGTTAGGAGGGATTTATAGAGCGACTTATACAAATGTTTGGAGACCTAGAGGCAGTAACTATAGTAAAAAGAAAACTCTAAGATATTACGTAACAGACCTTAGTAATTAAGTATATAATATAGTTTTAAACGTTAGTTATATAAGTTAAGTGGAATAATAAGGCGCTTATAGCATAATATAAATAGGGACTTAAGGCTAAAGTCCAGGACGCTATTATCCTAATAGAAGATACGGATACTCTAAAGGATTTAATAGATTAAGCGATTAAGATTAATAATTGGATCTACTAAAGAGAATAGGCTAAGAGAGGCTAGAATAGAGTTCTATAGTTATATAAGGCGTAAAGCACGCAACGACTAAAGCTAAGTTAGAAACTATGGTATAGCGTAGAGCTAATAGACCTAAGTAGTACCAAAGAAACCTATAAAAGGTAGAGTAAGAAACTATAGAAACCTAAAGGTTAAGGATTAAATAATTATAGGACTAAGAAGTAAAGGCCAAATTAGGGATCTTAACAGTAGAAGACGTTTAGGCGGACTCTATAATAAAGTTAGTGGTTTAAAAACGGAGTTTACATAAATTATGGGAAATAAGGTTACTTCGCTAAAGATTATAAAGATGGTTAGAGTTACTATGCAATAAGGGGAACCAGACTAGTAGAGAATATACATATATAGAGAAATAATAGTATACTGCGAGGAATAAGAGAGTGTTTAATTAAAAGTTTCGCATTCTATTATAATAACGCATGCTAAATTTATAAAGATGCTAAGTACGGCGCAAGCTATTAGCTATAAGAGCCAGAATTAACGAAGTATAAAGGCACTAACAAACCATTTTGTAGATCGGATATTAAGGACGATAAATTCAATATAGGCGAAATATTTAGTAATAATAAGGTAATAAGGGCAGCTTACTAGAAGTATATAGACCTTAGAGATATTATAAAAGAGGTAGAGGATAATTCCACTATAGAATAGGGAACATTAGTAGGGATTAAGACCCTACTAGATATAATATCTATCGCTTTATAAGACGTAAGAGAACTAGGATAGTAAAGATTAAGTAAGCAGACAAATGCTAGTACTAATTTACCACTTAATAAAGGCAAAAGGCCAAAGGCTTAAGATTCTTAAAATAAGATAAGAAATAACTAAGATTCTTAAGATAAGATAAGGTATACCTAAGGACCTATAACAGATAAAAACTAATAGAGTAGGGTAGTAGCTTAGTTTAGCAATATATAAATAAGCTTGGGACAAGAATTCCCAACCATATAAGATTCTTAAGATGAGATAAGTAAGATTTAAGATTCTTAAGATAAGATAAGAACACCTAAGCTTAGTTAGACTAAGGTAGGAGCTAAGCTTAAGATAAAAGCAAGCTTAGGACTAAGAATTCTATAAAACTAAGATTTTAACGCATAAATAAGGACCATTAATAAAGGGATTAAGAAGTAAGAAGACTTTAGAAACCCTCTTATAAGATATAAAAAGAAAGAAACTATAGCAGAATTTAGAGCAAGAATTACTACATAGCAAGAGTAGAAACTAGATAAGAGATCTAGCACACTAGGACGTATAAGGGACAGAGTACCTGTATAAAGAATCACTAATAGGCCTAGAATAGGTATACTAAGAGCTAAGTGGCTTACTAAACTAGAATAAGAAGAGGATTTAGGGATTCTAACTAGATTTAAAGAACGACACATAAAGGGCTGTTATAACGCAGTAATAAGGAGATACTTTCTTATGGATAGACCGTATACACTTAAGGAGCTATACTAAAAGTGGTATAGATAGCGACACAACGATAAGTAGGAAGATTTCTATATATAGTTAGATAAAAAAGTTGTCTAAGACTACCTAATTACAGAAAAGGCTATAACTCACATTAAAGGAGCCTTAATTATAATATTAAAGGATCTAGTGGAGCAATTAAAGGACTAGAGAAGTAAGAGGTAAATCTTAGTACCTATAAGTAAAGTTATAACGCTTAGATTAACACGGGAGAGGTTTAAACTTAAGAATAAAGACGAGCCAAGAGTTAACCTAAGATACTAAGTATATTACACCCTAGTATAGATCATATATGTAGATAATATATGCAATATATATAGAGCACCTAAGGATAAATATCGGAAGTACCTAGTAAGGATGTATTAGGTACTAGATAAGGCAAAATATTAAAACGCTAGGTATATGCATAGTTAGCACCCTATAGAAGTTTAAAAATAAGGGGACTTAATGCTTTAACTAGAAAGATTCCTTACAAAAGAATGCCTAGATAGACGATAGTGGTGGAAATGCCTAGAGAATACGTGTCTATAGTATATTAAAGACAAAAAGCGAACTAAATATTAGCTAAGGATGGACTAAGTATAAATAGGATCTAGTAACTAATAGTTGGGAAAAGTAGAGGCCTATAGGACTAGAGGGAACTAGTAGTAAAACCTTAAACCCTTAAAAGAATCTAAGGACGACACCTAAATTTACAAGTTAATTAGCAAGATTAGTAGTTTAAAGCATTAGTAGATAGTAAAGTAACGAGAAACCATATATTACTAGCAATAGTAGAAAGGATAGGGCTACTATACAGATAGAAGGAACACCTATATCTATTAGTAATAATTTTAAGGGATCTAATAGCCTACGGAGGAGGTATTATTAACCTTAAAACAGGACCTATTTAAATAACCATTAAAGGAAGACTAGTTAAAATGTCTTTTAATATCTTACCATTAGGACAAGATAAGGCAGTATTAAGAATATCTTAGTTACAGGAATACAATCTAAAGATTAATTAGATTATAGGCCAGGTTAATATTAGGGATACTTAACGCCGTAAAATACAATAACAGACTAAGTTAGTATGGTACTAAGTAGGAGCAACCTATAAAGAAATTGAGAAAGGACTAAGCCACGTACCAAAAAGATACTATAAGTATGGTAAAAAGTTATGGTTACCAAAAAGTGAAAAGCTGTTAGAGTATGCAGTATAGGACTATAAGATAAAGTTAGAACTAGGAATAAGTCTAAGGTTCTTTCTAACCTATAAGCTTACCGAAGAAAAAGGTAGAGTATTAAAAGAATTTATCTAGGAAAACTTACAAAAGGGATATATTAGACTATTGTAGTTATCAGTAGGTTATCTAGTACTGTTCGTACCTAAGAAAAATGAAAAACTTAGATTATACATTAACTATAGGCAGTTAAACAGCATTATAAGAAAAGATAGGTATCCTTTACCCTTAATTAGTAAGATTTAAGATAGAATAGGTAATGTGTAAATCTTTATAAAGATAAATCTAAGATAGGCGTACTACTAGATTAGGATTAAGGAAGGTAATAAATAAAAAGTAGCCTTTAGGTTAAAGGAAGGACTATATAAACTATTAGTTATGCAATTTAGGCTTATAAATGCACCAGTAACGTTCTAGAAGCGTATTAACAATATATTAGGGGAATACTTAGATGAATTTGTTATAGTATACCTTAATAATAATATTATCTACTTAATAACTAAGGAAGAATATGGGGAATACGTTAAATAGGTCTTAAGGAGACTATAGGAAGAATAGATACTAGTAGTAATTAAGAAATACAAGTTCTTTATAAGGAAGACCGATTTTATTAAATTTATTATTAAATTAGGGAAATTAAGTATAGACCTAAAGAAAATTAAAGCTATAGTGAACTGATAGGAACTAGAGAACGTTATATAGTTAAGATTATTCCTAGGGTTCTGCAATTACTATAGGAGGTTTATAACACAATGGTTAAAGAACATTAAGCCGTTTACTTAATTAACTAAGAAAAAGGAACTATAGGTATAGGGAGACAAATAAAAGAAACCATTTAAAAAGCTTAAAGAATTGTTTACCTAAGAACTAATCCTTAAGATCTATTAACCAAAGTTAGAGACGGTTGTAGAAATAAATATATTAGACTTTATACTAGAAGTATGCTTTATATAGAAATATAAAGACAGATAGCACCTAGTGGTATACTATAGTCGAAAAATAATACTACTAGAGTTAAACTATAATATCTATAACAAGGAGTTATTAGGTATAGTTACAGCGCTAAAAAAAATAGAGAGCATTTTTATAAGGAATAAAGAAACCATTTATAGTTAAGACGGATTATAAGAACCTAATAGGATTCCTAATAATAAAGAAACTTAACTAAAGATAGGTTAGATGGGTAGAAATACTTATAGACTACTATTTTAAGATTTAGTATACTAAGGGTATAGATAATGTATAAGCAGATAATCTAAATAGAAAAGCTAAACTATAAAATAACGAAAAGCCATTAGGGGCTTTACTACGAAAAGATATAGACGGATTAATTAGGTATAATTATCTAAAGATTATAGTAATTTAAGAAAATAAGTTAGAAAGAATCTATAAGGCACTAGAGAGCTTTTAAGTATAAAGAATTCTAGAGATATAACTAGAAGATCTATAGATGGATATATATAAAAATTAAAAGGTAAAGTATATTTTAAGAGTATAGTAGAATACTTTATAGAGGATTTCTATAAGGGATTAACTTAAGGACACAACGGAGCTATAGGCTTAGTATTAAGACTTTAAGAGGAATATATTATTGACGGAATCTAGAGGATAGCTAGGAAGGTCACTAAGAAGTATCTAAATTGCTAAAGGAATAAACTAATAAGGCATAGGCTATATGGAGGGCTATAACCTATTAAAATACTAGAAAGACTATAGGAGGTTATATTATAGGACTTTATTATTAAGTTGCCAAAATTAAGAGACCCTATTACTGGATAAAATTATAATATAATCTTAATAATAGTAGACAAGCTTATAAAGTAGGGATACTTTATAGTATATATAGAAGAAATCTTAGCGGAAAATATCGCTAGAATCTATATTAAAGAAGTATTTATAAGATATAGAGCACTAAGCAAAATTATATTGGATAGAGATCTAAAATTCGTAGCAGTATTTTAGGAAG
>Ga0307515_10019531_pt1 | contig 12184 bp, 6 predicted proteins | sample 17_EM_MG_FD_194513 | JGI IMG/M metagenome (GOLD analysis project Ga0307515, IMG submission 194513) | Populus trichocarpa ectomycorrhiza microbial communities from riparian zone in the Pacific Northwest, United States - 17_EM | ecosystem: Host-associated > Plants > Roots > Unclassified | place...
CAATAGATTATGATCTGCCTAAAGAAATAAAGCCCAGCGTGGTGAGCAATGAAAACTACAAGTATTATAGCTAACAAATATATATATATATATATATATATATATATATATATATATATTATATTTGATAACTTCTATATATTTCGTGCAAAAATAGAGTTTAAAAATAGTGTTTGCTAATGTTTTGATCGCTCATTAGTAAAAGCAAAACTTACTCTGTGATGAAAAACTTGTTTTAGAAAATCTGGTTCTAGTAATCCATAAATTACTAAATTAAAATTAAATTAATTGTAGTTACAAGGTATAGAAGATATGTAGCTCAACTGGTCAGGTTCTAGGTCTGCTCTTTAATGGTCACGAGTTCGAGTCTCCTCAGGGCCGCTGGAGGCTTACATGGTCGTTAATTTCAGGGCTCGTGGGATTAGTCGAGGTGCCCGCAAGCTGGACCGGACACCCACGTTGATAAAAAAAGAAGAACAAGACAATCTCAATCTCAGAATATTACTTGATATTTGCACTTAAAGAAGACTTTTTTTAAAGGAGAATTCTTAGTAAATTAGTATTTAAATTTTTTGTTGAAGTATGATAATTTGAGCTTATTTTTATGTATGTATTGAATATCAATCCACTAAAGTAGATGGATTTATTATTCAAAATGTAATATTCTACCAACAAATGAATAACTTAAATGATTTTTGGAAAGTAATCAACATGAAAAAGAGAGGAAATTAAAGAGAAGGTTGAGATCTCCCTTTCGTTACAAATGACATTGCCTGTGCATTTAATAACTGATCGATTGAATACAAACGAGCTGGGGCACAGTGAACGACTGTGACCTCACACACTTTCAACTCAAGCAAGAAGAATTAATGCCTTATTTTATCTCTTTTTTTTTGTCACCACAAACATTTTAATTTACTTGCAGTTCTCTTTGTATTTTAATGTCCTCGCAGCTGCCTCTGGACGCACATATTACTCACTCTTGCTTAAAAAAAATGCAGTCTCGAGGCTCGAATTCTAATGCCAGCCATCGACTGCAGAAACTCACAATTATAGGAAAGCGAAGGGCCAATTCATAGCAAATATTAACCCTATATATATATATCTATATATATCTTACTCTTGTAGCTGTGCTGTGTGATCGTGTCTAGTACCTAAACTGCCCTCCACTGTATGTCTGTCCAAAGGACCAGCCAGCAGGGGCAACATTGTAAGAAACCACTCTGCGACCATCACTTGTGGTAACTAGAAAAGAGAGACTTTGCCCATCAAGGTAAGCATTACTCTGCCAATTTTGGCCCCAGTTTCTTGACATTGCCTGCCATCGAGTTCTTGAACCCTTGATGGCCACAGAACGCACATCACCGGCGCCGCCAACGTTGGTGATCAGGACTAAATTGAAGTATGAGTGGCCATTGATGGTGAACCTAATGCCTCCACTCTTCCTGCATCTTACCCTATGATAAACCATGGCCTTATTGATTAGATTAAAAAAACACTAAACGTAATTAATAAATTAAATGAAGACACGGTAAGTTGTTGCTTAACATGCCTTCTGTAAATTACTGGGACGATTCCAGCTCTATATTGGGCAATGTGCTGGAAGACAGGTTGAGAGAGATCAAAATGCTTGTTGGGAGGATCACACCAGCCTCCGGGAGGGCAAAAGTTAGTGGCAGTGACCACAATGGAGCCACGCAGGCACCACTTAGGGTCATTCACACATCTGATCTCAAAACAAGCCCCGCAGCTCAGACCATTGTCGAACAATGCAGTGCTCAGTGCTGCTGTGTTAGCTCCATAACCCTGGCTGTAGAGGTTTCCATAGCCACAAGCCCCGCCTTGAAACGTAAATAACCAAGCTAAGGTTAGCTAGGACGGTAGTTTAAGGAGATTACACATGATAGAACTTGCATGTACAATATGATTTTCTTGGGAAAAAACATACACGAGTAACATACCCATTGTCCCTGAAGCATCGCCACCTCCATAGAAAGTGGCATGTGCGTTAATCCAACCTCCATAATATCCATGAACAGACGAGACAATGGAGAGAAACCCCACTAAAAGAAACCCAAAAGGAGCCATTTTCCTGCACGAAATTATAAGAACCCCTCAGGCAAAGTCACATTTCAACTGCTTAAAAATAAAAGTGCAGCAATACTAAATAAATAAATAAAAATTCTTGCTAGTAATTAAGGAAAACAAAAGGAAAAAGATAGTGTTAGTAGAAAATGATAAAACCTTGGAAAAAGATAGTAATTGTGGGAAATGAAGAGTGGAGGGGAGGCTTGAGGGGATTAAATAGAAGTCAGTCAACATCACACCTGAACCTGATTAAAAAAACCTGACTAGCTTTCAGCAAAAGGGACCATACAACTGTTAAGTGGTTTTTACTTTGTTCAGATTTGTGGAAACAATGGAGACTTTGGTTTTAAAGGTCTGAAAGTGGTTTTTTTCGGGATTCAAAACTTGTAACCGAGTGGTTTTGAAGCTGTCCATTACGGAACTGTCAATAACTCTGGGTGGGACATGGTGAATTTGGTGAATGGTGCTCTGCACGGTTAGCGTTCTTTTCTTTTCTTTTCTTTACTAATTCAGGCCTGAATTTTTATTTTATTTTTTGAAAAATGACTCGGTTACAAGAAAGTTACAGAGGATAGTTTGAAAAAGTTTCTAACGAATAGCATACTTTGAAGATAACTGTTACTCTGAATGATGTTTTTAATATAAATCATGATTTTAATATAAAAATAATTTTAAATAGCAGTTATATAATACAATCATGATTTATAATCATGCTTGCTATCGATATATAATTCCCCTTTTTTTTTTCCACCGCTCTTGTACATGAAAAAACTCTAAGAACCTAGAAACCTAGAACAAAACCATCTGCCAATCACTCAAAACATCATCTAATTCTCCACCAAAACACCAAAATTATCTTCCTCTTGTCTCCATGAGTTTTTTTACTTTTTTTTGTTGCAAACTATCAACCCATGTTTCTGTTGACAACTTCCCCGCCGCCACAACCGGTTGAACCGCTATCTAGACATCAAAAAATCAAGGTAAAATAGTTGTATTGTCTCTTAGTTTTATGGGTTTTATTATTGAATGGATAAATTGAGTTTTGATTTATAATTATTTGTGTTGTATTTGATAATTGGGTATTTTGTTAATGTTGAGATAATTTTAGGTTTTGAATGTTGCAATTATATGTTTTTAATACAATTGATGTTGTTTATGGAATCAATAAGGTTTAAATAGAGAAATTATGGTTTAAATTGATTACTGGGTTACTTGTCATATTTAATAATATTGTTTGAATTGAGATAAATTTTGTTGTAATTGATACAATTAAATAGACTCTTAATCAACTGATGTTATTAATAAAGTTATGATCGAAATTATAGCAACTAGAACCTAAGTTGAATTTTGGTAAAAATTATCGTAATTAGGGATTTTGTTCAATTGAGATCATTTAGTTTTTAATTGATGCAATTAGATATGTTTTCATTGATATTATTAAATTCAAAGTAATAACAGTTAGGGTTCGCGTTGAATTGTGAGATAATTTATTTCTAATGAAGTATTCTTATTTTACAGAATGTCTTCAAACTTCTTTATGTTGTGTCATTATAGTAGTATTATTGTTCATGATACGAATAATAATATCACTTATATTGACAGAAGTATTGTATTCTTAAATGATACTAGAGGTATGTCATTTGAAGATATTAAAAAGTTATATGTGGAAGACTTGAGTTGAATTATAATGATGTTAAAATGGATATCACTTGAAGGTGTCTTGTTTGGGAACATTAGTATTTCTCAATACCGATTGCATGTGATATGAATTTTAGAAATATGATGGAATTGTTCATCCAGAGTGGAATGAACATGATGGAGTAATTAACCCAGACTTAGTAGCTCATATAATATAGAGCATGAAGATACTAATGTATCTATACTCATATATGCTCGGTCATTTAGATAATTATCACATTCAGCTGGTGCTTGTATGTCTAAGATATTGGAAGATAGGGTTATAGGAATTTATGATGAAAATAGAATAAAAAACCTATATTGTGATCAACATAGATATGACTCCTCCAAACCTAGTAATAATGAAGATGAAGGTGTCGTGGTTTTAGTTGAAACATTAGATGATGATGATGATGATGATGATGAGGCCTTTTGTTCTAGAATTTGGTTATGATACCGGAGTTGATGACATGATTTATAATGATTGGTCTATTTATTATATAAAATCAGCTAGTAGTGGTGGTTTGGTAATTGGATAAACTTTCAGAACTAAAAATGATGTGATGAATGTTGTTAATCAATGACACATTGCACATTCACTTGAATATTAAGTTCAATGTTCAAACCAAACTTTGTTCAATTACAATGTGTTTATGTACCTGAATGTCAATGATACTTGTATGAGGGATACCATAAAAAGATCAGATTTCTTTGAGATAGCAAAGTTGAAAGGTAAAAACACAAGTATCAATATATACATAAAAAAGATCACCATCAACTTGATACAAAATTTATTACATTACCAGTTTTAACTCTTATTAAAAATAACCTTACTTATATTGTTTCCAGTATACAATAAGAAATCAAATTGCATTATAAGTTTAAAATTTATTACTATAAGGCATGAGCTACAAAACAAAAGATATTTGATGAACTTTTTGGAACACGTGAAGACTCATTTGAAATGTTACCTCGATTGTTTTTTGCTTTACAAGAATCAAATCTTGGGACAGTTATTGAGTGGAAACATAATGAATAACTTGATAGTGAAAAATTGTTTTTGGTAGATTTTTATAGGCATTTAATCCTGCAATTGAGAGCTTCAAGTCTTGTAGGTCAATTATAAATGTGGATGGCACCCATCTATATGAAAGGTTCAGTGAAAAGTTATTGATTATAGTTGCTTTTAATACAGACAATAGGATTTTTTTCTTTGGCTTATGCCTTAATTGAATAAGAAAATAATATCAAATAGAGATGATTTTTACTATTTATTCAACGTCCCATTATAGGTGACCATAGTGGTATATATATAATATCGAATAAGCATGCTGATATTAAACATTGAATGATAATTTTTATTTTAAAAATCATGCTTCTAATAAAAAATATATTTTTCATCAAAAACATTAATGAATAAGTAAAAGAGTATCTTGTCCTGAGAAATTCATTTTTTTTCTCTTGAGTTTAAATTATTTCATCTTGAAAATAATTATTTTAATTACCTCAAATTATTATTAAAAAGACATGTTTTAATCAATTGATACTTTTTAAGTGCTTATTGATTATTTTGTCAATGCATAATTTAATTAATTAATTAACATGATACTTTATAAATGCATTAAATTGATACTTTTAAAGTTCTTATTGGTACTTTTTAAGTGCTTTTTGATTATTTTACAATGCCGATGTCAAAAATAAAATAAAAAAACTATTATGATATATTTTTAATTGAAAAGCATCTTGCAACACATTACCAAATATAAAGAAACACCTATTTTCAGGAACTTACATAATGAAAATTTTTATGTAGAGATAAAATATTTTTTAAAGAAAAAACCTAGGAGACGAACACAAATTGCATGCCATGCCCATCTATGACAAGCAGTAACACGAAATAAAAAGGGATTAGGGAACTTAAAATTCAACCGAACACATATTTAAGTTGAGAAATAATCAGTCTAAGACATACATACATTAAAAAGTTAAAATGTATATATTAACAAAACTCTAAAACACGTAAGGAAATCATTGTACCCACAAACATGAAAAACTATTCATTGCTACAGTAGTATTACATTTTTCCCCTTAAAATAAAAATTAAAAAGCATTTAGGCTGGGGGTATTTTAGTCTTTTCACATAACTCGTTAGTCATTAAAGGAATGTACAGGGGTATATGCATCTTTTCAACTTTTTAAAATAGTAAAATGACTAAAATGCCCTCAAAGTAAAAAAAAAATTAGAATGTTAACTGAGGGCATTTTTGTCTTTTTATTTTAAAAAAACATGTTTACCCTTGGATTTAAGAAAAAATATAAGCCATACGCCATGAGATTTTTCATCCTTTCACAATGGTTTTATTGTTAATTCCATACTAATAGAGGGTATTTGATCTTTTTGTTTTGAATAATTCATATAAATATTCAAAAAGTTGTTAATATATGCTCTCCACATGCCAATGTGTGAGAGACGCCCCTGCTATTTGGACAACGTATATGTCACCGCCCAGTGGTCAAACCTACATTACCATCATGTCATTGGAAATGTCTTCATGTCCTTTTCCTACTAGTGCAGCAGTGGAGCAGTTTGTCGCTAGTAAACCTTTTTTTCTTCTTATTTTCTCTCTTATCCCCTAAAAAGTACTTTTAGTCCTCTTTCTTTTTATATTTCGACTTCAATTCCTATTCTTTTGATTTTTTTTCTTGGTCTTTTTATAAAAATTTTATTTGTTTTCAATTTAGTCCTTCAATTACAATTTTTCATATATATATATATATATATATATTTGGCCCTTCTGTAAAAGTTTTACTATTTTTCAATTTCATCATTAAATCCAAGTTTATGGTGTATTATCTTTTCTATTTTGATCTTCATTCTTTTGATTTTTCTTTCTTTTTTAAAAGTTATTTTTCTTTTCAATTTAACCCTCCAATAAAAATTTATAGGTTTCCCTCTAATTTGTTTTTTATTTTGACTTTCACCCTCATTCTTTTAATTACAATCGTTTTATATTAGATCATTTATTATAATTGACTTGTTTTTTTCAATTTCATCCTTCAACATTTGATTTGCTATGGATTATGCTTCATAGTTTTTTCATTTATGGTGCTTCTAGTTTATCTAGATCACGAGTTTGAAAAGCTAATACGGGTCGACATCTCTTTTTTCTTTGCTTATTTTTTTTTCCGGTTTCATCATTTGAAATTATATATTTTTTAGATTGGCTTTGTGGTTTCCTTTAATTTTTTTTCTATCAGGTTATTTCGATCTCATGATCTAAGCCACGGGTTTTGCGGGTTAACCCGGGTTGCCTCGCTTCTTATTATTCAGGTTACATATATATCATGCTAACTCGTGTTGACTCAAGCTTTTTTTCTTTTTTTTAATCCAATTTTGTACTTCCAAGGTTTTTTTTCCAAGTTATCATGGTGTTTTATTTTTATAAAACATTTGTCTATTTACTATCATTACCTATTTTTGTTATCGTCTAATGAAAATAAGATCAACTTATTAAACCTGATCAAGGCTTTAACTCGAGTTGTTTGTTTTTCCTATTTCTTTTAAACACATTTGTGGCACTAGACTATCATTTTTAATTATTATTATTCTAATTTTGGTTTTTATTTTAATTGATACTTTTTTTAATGTCTTTTTTTTCAATATTTTTTTAGTTTATGTTTCAATTAATATCTTTCCTCTATGTTATTTAATGTCTTTACATAGATGAACATCATTTTAAAAAATACAAAGTATTTATTATTAGATAATATTTTTCATATATGCAACTTGCATGATATTTTTTTCTTTTTTTTATTCAATTAATTTTTGTTATGTCTATTTTTATTATTGTTCAATTGAATAAAAAATAATTTTTTAATAAACATAACCGAGTAAATATTCATGTTGCGAGACCAGATATTTTGATCGTTAATAAAATTAATTTTTTCAATTTTATTCTTAGTTATCGTTAATATTTGTTTTCATTTATTTACATAGATAATTATCAATTTATTTAATTAGATGGTTTTATAGACTTTTTAATTTACACTTATAATCTTTTTAATATATATATATATAAACATGTTTGAAAAGCATGTGTATCTGATTTTTTATTATAACAAAATATACGAACCATATTGAAACACAAGTCAATTAGCAACTCGTACAAAAAGTTAAATTCACTAATTTCCTCTACTAGTTTCAGTGAAAGTTCATTGCAAAAGTCAGAACAACTGTAAGAAAAATAGAAGAGGGCCGGATGATTTGAAGTGACAAGGAAAGAGATATGATTAAAAAAAAAATGAAGGAAATTTGTCAAAATATTCCAGCTTTACACACCACCGTTGATGTACCCTTTACAAATTAAAATGACTTGTTTCCTCACGACAAGTCCACAAACAATTAACAAAGCATTTGGAGGACATTAGGAACCCAAATCAACCAATTGCTAGATTTTGTAGACATGGACAATGAACAAGTTGTGTTTTGATTTTGTTTGTCTCGAGTGAGGGGTGAATTATAGATCGGCTAGTTGCCATTTCCATCGTCCAATTTTCGTTGCATCCGAAATAAGTTCTTGTCTCTTGCCTATCCTTTGGTAGGGGAGATCAAATTCTTCTGCAGGCCAAGCCTAAATGACTGGGCTTCATTGATTTTAATGAACTTGGCTACTACAAACTTGGGAGTGAATTACACACCCACAAGTTTACCACATGGGAACAGCGAAAAATGAACCCTACCCAACAAGGGCTTTTAAGGCATGGTAGGCCAATTATAAAACCGAGGTATCAATTTGAGCATTAACTGCAGTGTTGGAGAAAGGCTTCCCCACAAACTCATTAGGTCATCTGGATCCACTAACAAAATGTACTAACTCTTAAGATGGAAATGCAACGGCTATCTAGATCCTAGATCAAGGACCAAGGGACCAACCTTGCTTGCAACACAACATGTTGCAGCTGGACCGATCATTGAAGATGACTGCCTTAAGTCTATAGACTAGTAGCTGGTAAAAAAAGTTGTTTTCGCTTTCAATTGCTTCCCACAAATGAAAAATACCTGTTCTGAGAGGGAGAATGAAAAGGAGGTAAAACCTCTCCCAGGATCGTACAGGCCCAGAAGCTCAGTCGCACCAGCAGAGGCCTATTCTGATTAAACTTCCTGAGCCACCAGCATTGGCTTCATTCTTACCTGTTAAATCAAGTTCTTTTCTTTTATTGTTTAGTATTTGTCATCTTTTTTTTTTCTTATAATAATATTAATTTGTTGTAACTAATTATTTGATGTCAAGATCTTGATAACAAATATAGTACCTAAACTAAAATCTCAAAACTGGGTTGAGGATTTTACAAAATTCCTATCCATCATCTAAGAGATGAAAGAAAATATCACAATTTCACTTTCTAAAGGAAAAATCAAAAAGGAAGAAAATCCTCATTTGCTAAAAGATTGCCCTACTGAGTTCAACAACATCACAGGTAAGAATGCCAGCAATTTTTTTTTCATATGAACTGTTAGCATGCACATGGTTAGAGATCGTAGCAAGTTTAGAGTGCTATATAACCAGAAGAGGAATCTTCACATAAGAACTAATGTTCAAAAAAGCTGAGGATATAAAGCTTAAGAGTAGTTTTCTACATTGATGCTGCACTAAATAAAGCTGGAGCAAGTTCACAAGCTTACAACATTGATAAGGACTGAGAACAGAGATTCCATCCAGCAATGTATTCCAAGACGACAGAAAATAAAGACATGTAGAAATAGTTAAAAACTTTTTTTTTTCTTTTGAATAAAACATCAAAGCCTCACAAGATAGGTGAACCCACAGCATATCAAATTATCATCTTTGTCAGAAACTTGTTTCTGCTGGAAGGCAAAAAAAAAATTTCAGGAGGAAGATACCTCATCATCGACCATAATATGGAGTCTGACCAGGAGGTGAAGCCCCACCAGGTCGCATGTTTGGCTGCACCCCTGGGTGAGTCATTCCCATGGAGGCCACACCAGGAGAAATCGGGCTGCTATATGAATGGGGAGAGGAACCTGGAGGTAGTGCTGAGGAAGCATATGCTGGGGGTGTTGGATATGTTTGACCAGGATACATACCGCGAACTGATGAATAGCCTGGTCCACCCGCCTGCATACTCGGATCCCAAGCTGCCACTTGCCCAGGAGGAACTTGAGCAGGAGCAGCAGCTGTGGTGGCATAGTTACTCCCAAGGTACATTGAACCAGCTTGAGGATTCTGCCAAGTTGTGGGAGCAGTGTGGAGGCCAGGAGCTTGTGCTGTGAGAAAACTTGCATCCGGGATGGTGTAATCTCTACTTTTATCACTAAAGGCCTACCAAAAAAAGCAACCACTCAGAATCTCTAGATAAATTACAACAAAAATAAAAAGAAAAAAAGAAGAAGAGGATTGTATTCAAGAGAGGGCAATCAAGTGTCAAGAAGCATACATTTTAAGGACCAAATCTTTTTCGATCAAGAACAGATGCACTTTTTCCTCTATCAGCGTCTCTTTTATTTTTCTTTTTATTTTTTTCTCATGACATTAACTCAAAAGCACATATATATACCTTTACATTGAGATCAGTATGACGAGAGTATGATAGATGAAGCTTACAATAGCCACCATCATAAATGCAGTGTCCCTCCAGAGTTTCTTTGGCTACTGCTGCAGTCGCAACATCTGGAAAACAATGAAGACACTATTGCTGCTTAAATCCTATCTCACAAATAAAGCATGTGCATTGTTATAAACCTGGCCAATATGTTAGCAAAGAGGATAGGAATGGCAATTTCACCTGATCTGTCAGGTATCTAGTGTCATCTGATCTGATCCAATCCAATTGGATTAGATTTTTATTGGATTTGACCAGAGTCAAACCAGAGGTGGGTAAAACCTGATCTGGTTTGACCAGTCAGATATGACGGCGAATGAGAGGTTAACCTAATCCATCACCCAACCAGCCCCCATCTAGTTTTTAAAACTTTTTTTTTTCAATATGATGCATGGATTTTTATATTATGATTCATGAAGGATTTTTATGGTCTTATGCATGGATTAGAAGTTTAGACTCTATTTTATAGTTTAGTGATTCGTGGATGGAAATGTAATTTTCTTTTTAGTTTTAGTTTTTTTAATTGATTTTAAAATGTAAAAACATCCACATTGGGTTGGGTACCCACCGAGTGGAGAAAATCCTCCACCCAGCCCAATCCAACCGGATTGGAGATAGAGGCGGGTGATGGATTTAGATATGCCGGGTTGGACGCAGGTGGAGGAAAATCCAACTCCAACCCAACCTATAGCCACCTCTAAAAAGGATCACAAATGGTGGAAGTAATGTTAAAAATGAACCTAGTCACAATGGTGATATTAATCAGTTTCAAAAAAACATAAACATTAACTCTCAGTAACAAAAGGTGATTTTGTGACCAGTTGTAATTTGGTAGTATGACATAACATTTAAAAGTAGACCAGAGGTGATTGTAACTATTAAAAAGGAATTGGTATAGCTTAAATAGGATGAAATAGACAAACAAGATTCGTTCAGCCAACCCCAACAACTTTGGTATAGGACCTCTTTAAGCAGGGAAAGGAAATTCTGGAATGACTAAATCCTTCTATATCCATACCTAAAACAGGGGAAAAATGGTTAAGAAAAAAGAGAAAAAGAAGATCCATAGAAAGTTCAAAGTCTAACAAAATGAATATTAAATGATCAGATAATCTGAAACCTAAAGAACTGTGTTGCTCAAAAGGCTTTCAACACGATGTAGGTAGTCAACGTAATAAACATGACTCGCATGCTAGATTTGTAAACAATCAGTCATGACAGAAGGAAGCATACCTGGGTACTGAATTAGTGCCTGTGTTCCACCATTTTTCTCAAATATAGCAATCTTCTGGACAGTACCAAATCCAGAAAATACCTGAAATGAACAGCCGGAGCACTATATGAGCAAAACTCATTCAAAATCAAAATCCATGTGAAGGAAACATTTAAGCAATTAGGAGTTCCTCACCGTGTGAAGAACATCCACGGTGACAGCATACTGCATGTTCTCAATGGATGCAAGAAGTACATTGCTCTCAGGCTCTTTCTTTTTCCCATCAGCACCTACAGTAGACTGGAGAAAACAGCTCATTGGTGAAGATTCAGTAATGCAATACAGAAGGTAATCGGTCATGACTCACCTGAACAGGTCCGTCAATTGCAGTAGGATTCACAGGAAGATACGGATTTGTATAGTCTCTGCAAAAGTCAAAGAATAAAATCTGTCATACGACACTATCTATGACATTATTGATGCGTGAATTTCAGAAGCTGTGTAAAAAGGAACATCACGAAAGAAAGATTCAAATGATTGACAAGTGAACAAGACATAATCATGCATGAATAAGTACAGTCATGG
>Ga0307515_10019532_pt1 | contig 12183 bp, 11 predicted proteins | sample 17_EM_MG_FD_194513 | JGI IMG/M metagenome (GOLD analysis project Ga0307515, IMG submission 194513) | Populus trichocarpa ectomycorrhiza microbial communities from riparian zone in the Pacific Northwest, United States - 17_EM | ecosystem: Host-associated > Plants > Roots > Unclassified | place...
GCTGGACGAGAACAGAATATCAAAAGAGGAAAAATTGAACCTATAGAGTACAATGAACCTGAATTCTTTAAGAGTATTAAAAACTAATAAATATGTTAAAAGGACTAAAACGGAAGCAGCATCAAATCACAAAAGTGCTTTTGAGGATCTTCATTGTCACAATATTCCTATTCTCAACCCAAAAATGGTTAAAAAATAATAATAATAAAATCCTTACCTCTGTAGATATTTTTGATCCTCCACTAGGCTGAGATTGTCCCTTTATAGCTGAAATTGGAGTAGCTCGATTAACTAGAACTGCCGCGGCATTTTGGGATGATGGAGCCTCAGCCTGAATTAACATCATAAAAAGTGTTATCAACATATTACAGAAATTTGGAACTGTCAAAAGGCAAGAAAAAGGAAAAACACCTATTTCATGATACAGATCATTTATTGCAAATCCAGAATGCTCATATAAAACACGCTTTACATGCTTTTGGGCTACTACATGCAGGTTATGCTCACATGATTCGTAAGTCATCTTGGAAGTAAAGATGTCAAATCATCTATTTTGGTATACTGCCATTGAATTGCAATGCAAGCATAAGATTGGGTTATCTCTGTATGTAATAGATGATAGATTAATAATGGGCTACCAAAAAACTCCCTGAGGAGATGACATTACTAACAGGCCTGTTATTCAGCCTTTTAAACATTGATGATAATCTAGACTCTATTTCTCAATGGACTTCATCATTTTATAGAATCAAGAAAGCTTAGGGTCCACTTGAGTGAGAAAAAAAGGAGTGGGTGTATCTCTTTCCAGTTTGAATGACTTCATCATTTTAAGAGGTCACATGTTTCGTTCAAAAATCTCTTCCTTAAACCGGGCACAGAAAAACACACCAAAAGAAGAAGAAAAAAATTATGGCCATCTTAAATTTAATAGCTAGCAAACTTTTTTAATTAATGTAGATGAGAAGTTGATGGTCTGCCTGCCATTCAAATAGGACACTTCTGTAATTTTTTAAAATGGTTGTATTTGTATGTTTATACGTTAAATATGATGCTAATACCAGCTGTGTCCTTGAAAGCTCATCCTAAGACAATGAATAAACAGGTTAGAAGGAACATAGCATCCCAGTGTTAATGAACATAAAATACCTGAGCTTTCTTTTCTCTAGCCTTACGTAATTTCTTCAATTCTTTTGCTCTAGCTTTCCTCTTTTCCTCTTTCTCTGTCTGAACAACCACAAACATAAATTATCAATTTAAGCATTGAACTTGAATGTATCAAAATCACGAAGCAGCAGAATGATGGATGCGTTAAAGTATATGCTTCTACATTAGGCAACTGACTTTATGAAATGCCCTGGAAGTCCCAATGACTTCGTAATTCTAACTCCATACAAGATAAGTAGTGATGGTTAAGTTAACAAATAATTTATGAGCAAAGCTCCAATTGAAAATGACCAATAAAATCTTATAACAATTAGGTTACAGAAAGCCAATGCATTTGACAAGCTAGGATAAGGCATCGATGCTCCACTATGAATCAGCCTGATTAAGACTTTGTTCTGTGTCTCTTCCTTTCATCAATTTTGTCAGATGATGTTACATGGACGGTCATTACTTACAGGACCAGAAAAGGATAGATCTACTTCAAATTTGTTTAAGTAGCAAAAGGCTCAGAACAAAGAAAAAACAAAGATGCATAAATAAAATTACTACCTGCTTAGCAGCTTGAGATTCCTCCATTTCTTTTGTTAATGCACTAGGCACATTAGCAGCATGCCAATCCCATCTATCAATGTTTAAAGCCATAAAGCGTCTAAATGTATTTCTGACTTCCTTATCATTTGCCAGCATATAAGGGGTCCGCCCCCTTTCATCTTTGATACAAGGATCCAAACCCTGTTCTAGGAGTTTCAAAACCTGATGAACATCACCAGATTGTGTTGCTTCATGCAAAGGCGTTGTCATGCCAGCAACTTCACTTTCACTCCCACTTGATACATGCAGATCATCAGATTTTTTTTTAATAGAAGAAGGTTCGGTAGATTCAGCACTATTAATGCTGTCGTTCAAGTCCTCTTTGCTGGGGCCAGGGCAGATATTTGTAATGGTGCTTGTGGTTGACACCAAGTCATCAATGGTGTCTGGTAGGCTTTCCTTCTCATCCACTTCATAGGTGACTTGTGCCAATTGGTTGTAAATGCGTCGTGCTTCTTTGAAAGTAGGCCTCCTAATACTCAATGGTATATTTCGAACATGGTGCTGATGGCTGAAATATGCTTTATTGCCATCAAAAAGTAGTTGCCGATTGCTTGAAGGTGCATATAAGTAAATACATGATGAAGCGTCAAAATAAGGCTTCCAAACATCAAGTAGTTCTTGAATGTCCTACATTTCATATTTATGAGAAAATAATCAGTTAACAAGGACAGGAATTAAAACATTTATGTCACAACGACATCAAACAATCGATTTACAAACCAAAACTTTGAATCGCCATATTAGGATAAGTTAGTGGAAAAAGATGGAAACCAAATTAATAACACTTATTTTGTTAGATCCCTATTTCACTATTTCAGGATTAACCGTGTAGTTACTTTATTTTACAAATAGATCATGGGAGCCAAACTGTTTATAGAGGCACTGAAAATAGGACTATGCTTAACAACATAATCCAAAAATTATAACAGCGACAGTTTACACTCGATACCTTCTTCAAAGCCAGTTCATTATACCGACGAAGTGAAGCTCCAGCAGAATGTGCAGCTCTACCAGTCCCATCTTTAGATGACTGCTTTTTACCAGCTTTGGCTCTTACAACATATCTAAATCACAAGGGGAGGAAAAACAAAGAATTCAACATTTCCGCAACAAAACGCAGGACAACTTTAATAATTCCCAAGCAACAATTCAAAAGGCACATAAAGATCATAGTTTTGTGCAGTCTCTACACTAACCTGTGAAATGTTTTATGAAGAACAGGCGAATTCCCATCAAAAACACACCCAACAAAATGTCCACCACTAGCAAGCAACACAATCCTCAGACGCGTCCCGTTCCTCTCCTCATGAATCAAAAACTTCAACCTCTCAATCACTTCACTCTCTCTCAAACACCCCCCAAGAACATTATCATTCTCAAAACAAACACTTTCACTATCATTCAAAACCAGACTCTTCCATATCGAAACTCTCTCTCCCGTCTTAAGACGAATAAACAACTTCTGCTTCACACTCTCTACAAACCCTCTTTGCGCATCAGTCCGCAAAATGGACACCTTTTCAGCTTCATCTTCTGATCCTGACACGCTCGAGATATCACAATCTTTGAATGATTCATCAAAATCTTCCTCTTTAACAATATCTTTTCCAGCAATGCTTAATTTAACCTGAAATTAAAACAATTGGTTTTCTACTTAAAATAAATACATACATACATCCATACATATAAGTTAACCTCTGCAATTACATTGATTCGATGAATATCGGATTTAAAGTGAAACCGCTGGTCTTGGAGAGAATCGAATTCGGCTTTGCAAGTGTTACAGGTCCATCTAGGAATTGTGACTTCGACGCCGTTTTTGGAAATCGTATCGACTTCGTCTAGAGTTTCGATGGGAGAGGGAATTTCGGGTGCTACTGATGTTGATGCAGGGGAGGGGGAGGAGGAGGGGGAGAGTAAACGACACGCATCGAAGAAATCGGTGGGGACGTCGAAGATAGAACGGTGCCGTTTTTCTTGTGAAGTTGAGTTAGTGGTGGGGAGGAGAGGTGCGGTCGCCATAGTCACCACTGCTTGTCTGTTGGATTACTTCTGTACACGTATTAGGGATTTTGTTGATTTATAAAGAGAGAGAGGTGTCATTCCAGTTTGTCTTCCTTGAAACGACGTCGGCTCCACATAGGAGGTTGTTTTATGCTTCTCGTTCTCTTATAGTCTCATTCAAAAGGAGGCCGTCATCTCAGTTGTCAATAAATTCCATATGTTTATTATTCAGATTAACTTTTACATATTTTAATTAATTTTATGAATTTTAAAATTAATAATTATATAAATTTTAAAATTAACAATTATATAAACTTCAACTTACTATAATACTCGAACTGTTAATAAGATTACATCTTTTACTTTAATGAAATGTAGTATTTTAAATAAAGCTCATATATATAATTATATATTTTTATAAGCTTTTTTGAATCCAATATAATTGAGAAACACAACAACATTAAATCTACATATAAAAATAAAAATCAATCATGAATAATGCTAATCCTGCGCAAAGATTGTTCTCAAGACTTTCACCCGTCCTGTAATAGATTTATGTGATCAGCTTATTTCAGGAAGTGGTTTGAGAAAAATATATTTAGTAAAATTAGATCAATTTGATAGAAGAAAAAAAAAACCCATAAAGCTTAACTTTTAGATCAAAGCAACCAACTTTTAAACCTTCCAAAGAATACAAAGAATTCAAAATGCAAGGAGAAACAACAAGGATTGAAAATAACTACAAGTGAACTGCGAAGGAAAACAATCAAACTGCAAGTAAGCCTGATTATATGAATGAATACAATCCAACTGCAAGTATCTGAGCAATGAGGCGGAACAGATGCCGGAGTACCATATGCACCAAAGGATTAACTTATCAATGGCTTTGCCTTACGTACATGCCCCATACTATTAACAAGATCCTTTCGGATGCAAACTGGAAACCTATGGATGTCCTTGAGCACTTTCAACCGCCAAAGAACATATGGGAAACTCATCTGATCCCTAGATGTGAAACGAACTACTTCATTAAACCAGAGGCACATAAACAGGTTAGTCAATGGTGTATGCTCCCTCACAATGATTGAGGCCTCGTTGAGAGCTGCAAAGACCAACAATTATGCAATCACTCATCATGTTCCTACAACGCCAAAAGGTGTGTGTGTGTGTCTGTAGGAGGGGGATTGGATCGATGCAACTCATTCCGGCCGAATCAAATAAGGCTGTGGGCTTCAGGGTGTGAATATAGATGTGTTTCTGTGACTTTCCCTTTCCACCATTACATCCAAATATTTGAGCAAAAAACAGCATTGTGCAAGGAAACTGGCTTGGATCGTAAATCCTGGTCTAGTGTTTGTTACATAAAGCCTATTTTTATTTAATACCATCATCACCTTAAAACAAAATAGAATTTACCTTTCTTTCCGTATAATCTTTTGTCTTCAGGCAACCCATCATGCCGATACTGAGTTATCTGCACCTCCACTTCTTCAGGGGTGGCTTTGTGTTTCTTGACAACAGCCTTAGCCTCATCATAAACACTACTGCGAGCTCCATGTTCAGAAATTGCCAAGACAGAATTTGATCGCCAAAGGAGGGCTTCCAAAACACCTAAAGGGTCTCTCCTAAATTGGGACTTTGAATCGACCCAGATAGAATACTTTGCCTGAGGAAATAAGCGATGTCCCAACATCTGGCAACAGCGGAAGTTGATAAGAATACCCTCCAAAGACAATCAACACACAGACATGAAACATGCCGACAGAAGAGGAAAAGCAGATGAGTGATGCTAGCTTCCAAAAAGAATATACAAGGAATCATGCATGACTTTGATGGGTGTAAATTTCATAGAATCTTTCCAACATAGATTGTATGATCTCATAAGTGATACTGGCCAGTTAACACTTCCATTATCCAAACAGTGGGTGTTTTCTGCCAGTACTAATTAATATTTGCATGGCACTACCAGTTTACAAACAAAACAAGGAAAAACAATTGCTTACAGCAATCAACATATGGAAATTATAATATGATTAAAATAGTTTTGATGCCCCATATTGTTCTGCCTTTTTTAGACAGACAGTTGTTAAACAAGCATGTAGAAGACCAAGTAGGATCCCATTAACTCGCTGCAGATATCCTTTCTTATCCCCCCTCTCATCAATAATTTTCTAAAACAAAAACATATTGAATGGAAGTAGATTAAGAAATAGCAGGTTTCATCATTCCCATGGTTGGTTCTTAAGCACTGAACTCCTTAGATCCTTTGGATCTGAATTGCTGTCCTGGACCATATCTTTATAAATGCTCTCTCATAGACAGACATTATTAAAGGGGCTCATGATACACCGCTAAAGGCACTAGAAGCATGAAACCATAAGGATGCATGGATAACTAATATGCCATAACAAACTACTGAAAGTGAATTGAATCATGAAAATTCTAGCAATGGAAGGCGGACCCACTGTGACCATAAAATCTGACAATCTTCCCTAACCCAAAACCCACAAAGGAAACCAGTAGAAATCCATCCACCCCATTCGAGGTACCCCATGACTTCCCATCATAAACCAGTGGGCAAAGTAAAAATAAAAAAATGGCTACAAGACTCTCCATTTTGGTGACAAGTTACACAAACATTAGGAGATAAGGCCCTGTGAGGACTTCTAATCTGCAACAGATGGTTAGTACTAACCTTCGCTGAGAACCATTGTACACGTGAAAGCCCTAACTTTGGACTTTGATGGAAACCTTAGCTTTCCAGAAAAAATGAGATGAGGTAAAAGCTAGCAAGTTTGGGTTCTGGGAGAGATGGCACAAAAAAGACTAAGAGGACAAATTTCCAGACCCCTTCAAGGATCAAACTCTATGATCTCCCATCTAGAACCCAATTATTCAAGATAGGAAGTAGGGAAAGAAGATCCTGAGCTTTCCCATAATTAAGATTTCGAAGGGTATGAAAAATCCAATGAATCCCCCCCCCCTCCGGCAAGAAACACACACACACTCTCTGGTTTGAAAAAACAAGAAATAAGGAAATTTGAAGCAAATACCAAACAACTGAAAATTCATACCCAATCAAAACTTATGTCCAATCACTGTTTTCCAACAATCTTTGGATTAAGCAATGGAAGGGAGGTTATAAAAGCAGCATTATGTGGGATGAGCAAAAATTGTTAAGACTATAAGTAGAATGGAGATAATAATCATGAAGATGGAAACGAAATCTCAAATGAAGAACTAACAATGAAGCAATAGCATGTCGAAAAGAAAGGAATTCAAGAAAGGAGCAAGAAAGGAGAATGATTGCATATAACTTCGATACCTTAGGGATTTTACCATTCAACCTTTGGTCTGCAAAAGGAAGATCCCTTACAACCACAACACGCCATTTCCCAATAAAATGGTCCTCACCAATTCTGTGCCCCTGTGACTCCTGAGCTGCTAGAGTAATTTCGTCCCAAAAGGCAACATAACAAACCTGCATAGTGGTTTGCAAGTGTTTGTAAAGACTGGATGTAAGAAAGAAATAAAGTAAGACACCTGGACTACGCATGCTGACTGACCTTCTCAAGCGTGGCCTCTGACATTCCAATAGGTTGATGAAGGTCATCTCCACCACCAAAAGCACATGTAGACACCACAACTTTGCAGGTTTGCATGTAACTTCTGTCCTCATCAGAAATCTTAAACCCACCGTTTTCATTGTAAAACCCACAGTGCAGCTCAGCTGTTTCATTCACCTGAAACCACAAATTTACAGGCAGTATGAAAAACAACTGGCATATAAAACCAAAGGATTAGAGAAGTTTGAGGTCAAAGAATCCTGTAGGTTTTGCAGTTTGAGAGTTTCCAGCCAAGGCAACCTTATGCTGCACCTTAGATATCAAGGGAATAATGATCTATTTGATCTTAAATAAAGCCAAAGGTTTTGAGATGTAGCTTATAACCTTAAAACTTCTCTCCCTCTGATCAAAAGTTTGATGTCCAGTAAATAAATTAAATCTTGTGCCTTCTGTGTGCTGTCCAGACAAAGTAATGTTCCCTCCTATATGTCGTGTATCTTTCTCTGATATGTACACCACGTTTTTCACAGGACCACTGAAATTATCATGGATTGGAATATCCAAATGTTGAAGCTCTTCATAAGGTAGCAGTTTCAAGCAACCTGATACGATCCACAAGCTCTGTGTCACATATTGAACTAATTTCAACACCACTACGAATCAACATAGATAAATGCCATAAATAAAAGATCAAGATTTAAAACTTTGCCAAACATCAACACCATAAACCAACTAATCACATGCAACAATAAAGTCAATGAAAAGATTTATCTTGCCTCCTCTCCCCTCCTCCCTCTAACACATATTTTGAACAGAACCATATTTGAACGTATTGCTTATGTGATGAAAACACGGTTTTCTCCTGTGATGTGATTTTAAGGGTGTTTGAAAATGTGATACCAGTTAATTTTCAAAGTGATTTCGCTGGAAAATATATTAAAATAATATTTTTTTATTTTTTAAAAGTTATTTTTTCCAGTATATTAAAATAATACGAAAATACCAAAAACTATTAATTTAACATAAATAAAAAATTAACATTTTTGAAACGCAAAAAAAAAATTACATTACTCTAGCCTAAGATTTTTTATTCACAATGGGCAAGCAATGTAATAATCACTAAGATTTTTATCATTTTTATGACAACACAGGATATTCAAGTGAAAATCAACGCAGTAAAACACAATGTATTTCTTCCATTTCAGTTATATCCAAATTAATCACAAGTAAAATAGTTTGCGCCAACGGAATCTCGATGGGAAAAAAATTACAGGAACATTGAACAAATTAAAGAGGTAAATCTCAGTAATTACTTACGTTCTCTAACTCCACCGACAATGTGAGTCACTGGATCAAGCCGGTTCAAATTGCCCCCTGATTTATTATTATTCAAATCAGCTTGAAAACTCGGCTTTCTCACTTCAATAACTTGTTCAGATACTTTTGCATCATCCAAGCTCGGTTTTCTACCAATCTTCGAGGCTTCAAATATTAGCAATCCGGCAGCGGGAAGGAAGATCAAGAGCGTCCAGTATTTTAAAACAAACCTAATGATTCTCTGTGAAAAATTGTTCTTGAATCGGTGATGGTGTTTCTTGCGTTTTCTACGCACTCGAGCTCGCATTCGACTCAGTTCGTCTGAGTCGTCGTCGTCAGCTACCGAGATTGATATGCTGCTGCTGTTGCTGGGGAGTTTTGGTGACGCCATTGTAAGGAAAGAAATTGTGATTGTTTGCAATAAAAGTGTTGTGAAAAATGAGGATTTTGAAATTGGGATTTTGGGTGATTATATTCTCCTCTACTCTCCTCTCCTTTATTTGGTGATTTTTCTTTTCTGGTGAAATTTTTAAGCTACAAAATAGCGTTAGCAATGAATAATCATTTACAAGTGATGAGAATTGAGAAACAAAACACATTGATTTTTGTTCTTATATATTTTTTATGGGCCATCTTCGTGTCTTTCGGCCCTTATTTATAGTGGATAGGGTTCACTGTAGCCTTTTGTCTGTCTGGGCTTATGCCATCAATTAGTATCGTCATTGTCTTCAAGAGCCATTATGTTACGAGAAATATGACGGAAATCGGAATTGGAATTCGGATATTCTTATTCCAATTTCAGATATAAGAGAATTAGAGCCTGTTTCATTTGTTTTTCTAGCATTTAATATTTCATTTTAAAATAAAATACCAAAAAAATGTTTCATAAAGATTTTAAAAAATAAATTTTGAGCACGAAGGTTATTTTCATAAAAGCATATTATATATATATACTGATATCTAGTTACATAGTTTTAATAATTTTAAATATTTTAAAATCAACTAACATGAATTATTTTATTTTAAATATATTAGTTATTATTGTTTCCTTCTTTTTATTATATTTGTATGTTTTCTAAAAAAGAAATAATTCATTTTTTAACAACTCATTTAATTTTTTTAAGAAAATATTTTAATTTATATTTTAATCCAATCAACATGGCAATAGATTACCAAATAATTCAAATGATTTCACTCACAGTATAAAGAACAATTAATTACTAAATAATTTAATTTAATCACATAATACAACATAATATACATAGTAAAGGCCCGGACATACACTCTATTAGATTCGGTTGATCTAAAAAACTAGAAAGAAATAAGGAACTGTGAACAAAAAAAAAAAAAAATGCGATGCCCCATAAACATGAACTAGTTTGTCTTCCACATCGAAGTTACTCTTTCAAGAATTCAAAATTAAGTGTAAGTTTGTTTTACATAAAATATTTTTTAATAATAATGATTGAGGAGAGGATAGTATGTCAAAGAACCATCTCAATCTAAAAACTTAAGCTGTTAGGTGAGGTTCCAGGATATAATTTATATTATTCTCCAACATACCCCCTCAAGTGAAAGCCCTTTGAGCTTGAAACTTGCACAGACCCACATTACCTTGTGCTTAATTTTTTTTATCAAATAAATGAGGATGATGAGATTCGAATTCGAGACCACTTTGTCATCAAAGTTCTGATACCATGTCAAAGAACCATCTCAACCCAATAGCTTAAGCTGATAGGTGAGGTCCCAGGATATGATTTATATTATTCTCTAACATAGTAATGATAATAAAGATGAAAGTAGTGATAATAAAATGACGATGATTAAAGAAATGATCATGGTGGTGAAAAAGATAGTCTTAAGATGGTAATAAAAGAGATGGTGACGAGGTGATTATGGTAATAATAATAATATTAATAATAATAAAAAAAGAAATAGTGGAGGAGGAGAATGATTACGTTGAAAATATTTTAATAATATTGTAATTGAATTATTATTTATATATATATATATATATATATATATATATATATAAAAGCAAAACAAATGGCATAAATATTATAAGTGTTCAATTTTATAAAACAATACCTGTGTGACCAGTTACATGAATACTTGGAATTAGATTGGTTACAAGGGAAAAAAATTGGAAAAACTATCGCTAACTTATATTTTTAATGATCCAAATAGACTTCTTTATTGATTCAACCACGAACAAAGAAATCATCACCGGAGGGGGGTAACTACCATTAGAGGGGTTTGATTTATAAGTTTGGTTAGATTCTTTTGTTTTTGTTTTTTGAAAATAGTTGAATTTTTCATTTTTTTTATTTTTTTATATATTTATAAATAAAAAATATTTTAAAAAACGAACCGAAACTTTAAATACTTTTTTAAATGATTGAAGGGCGGGGGCCATGTAAAGGGAAGGAAGGCATGCTTTGGTTCACATCTGGAAAAGGGCATTATGCATGGTGGCAATCAATCGGTATTGTCATTGCCGGTCTTCTTTCCAGCGGGGAAAATTGATATAACGCGATTAAAACATCATCTATATACAAGAAATATAAACATCATCTCTATACAATTCCTGATAGGTATAATTTAACCGATTAAATTTTAGATTTATTCTTTAGAAATCACCAGTTCAAGTCTCACAAATCTCAGGACCACTAGAGGTTTACATGATCGTTAACTTCTGGACTCATATGACTAGTCGAGGTAGGTGCAAGCCGACCCAGATATTCACGTTAATAATAATAATAAAAAAAGATATATAAACATAAATAATGAAAAATGTATACATCTTCAAGTAAATAAAGATTATTATATTTTATTTATGTATTTCATGTTCATTGATATAGTTTATCAATTATACGAGAAGCTTAATTTATGTAATAATTTCTCTGGTCAAATGAATGCGATCATAACAGCAAGTGTGAGTATGATGGTTGATGGGATTGGTCTCTAACGGTTACGAGCCACCAATCAGATGCTTCATCAAACGGTCAAAATATGTTTAGAATTCGAATTTTGAAGTATGTTTCAAGGACCACCTTCGCCTATTGAATTAAATACTTTCCTAATCAAATTAGCATAAATACGTGCCTTCTGTTTGACATCCAGTTAAATTAACACAATCCCTGATAAAAGTCACGCATGGCTAGAAGTCAACGATAGGCAACGATAGGAGATTATGGCCACTTCTATCAAAATTTAGTTTTATTTTTTAATCTTCCTCTTATGAGAATTTTTATTTTTACTTTTAGATTTGAATTTGAAATAATAATATTACATATCAACTTATAGCTTGTTTTATATCATGTAATAATTGTCTTTTAAAATACATTTAATTTAAAAATATTTTTTTAAAAAATTATTTATAACATTAATATATAACTAGATAAGATTACGAATTGCATCTCCAAACTTGGTCAATCTCGCCTCTCTATAACCTACTTGCTCAACCAAGCCTTACCTAGCTTGCGAACTTGAGTCGTAGTGATGATCGTTGAGTTTATACTTTTATACCCTATAATTA
>Ga0307515_10019533_pt1 | contig 12183 bp, 15 predicted proteins | sample 17_EM_MG_FD_194513 | JGI IMG/M metagenome (GOLD analysis project Ga0307515, IMG submission 194513) | Populus trichocarpa ectomycorrhiza microbial communities from riparian zone in the Pacific Northwest, United States - 17_EM | ecosystem: Host-associated > Plants > Roots > Unclassified | place...
GTGCGATACGCCATAGAGGGGACTGATTGCAATGCGAGTCACGTACGGGATCGCCGACTTCCACGCTTCCTCCTTTCTAAACTCGGGGGTGACGTCCTGACCTTTACCACAACTGCACAACGGATCTCCGTCGTACTCCAGGGACAATGGAACCGTCTTCCTGGCAAGATATTCGCAGTTCCGCCCATGTTTCCATGTGCGGCACCTCTCGGCGAGCGCCGGGAGAAACCGTTTCCACGCTACTGCTTCGTCCCCGTGGAACTCTACCAGCCTTTGCCCCTGGTGAATGGCACCCAGCGTTTCCCTGACTTTGTTGACCATACGTTCCGAAAGTGTCAGAACCTGTGCGTCGATAACGAATGTGTGGGATGCAAGATCTAGACGCAACGCGGTGACGAAGATGACGGTGTCGATGTTTTTGTTGGTGTGTAGCGCAAACACTCGAGCTCTCCTCGAACCAGAGAATTCGTAGAGCATGACGTGAATGGTGTTTTTGACATCCAGGAGGGTGTCGGTACGATCCTTGGCCTTGCGCAGCGACTGTTCTCGATCAGTTGCAGCGGAAACGAGCTGCTGGGAGATACATCGTAGTGGTCCTGGTTCAGAAATGTCTATGGTAGGGAGAAGGTCCAAATTGAGGCGATGGATATTCCAAGGAGCTTCGACCCTTTCCGTCACCAAGACCGGGAATAGGTTGGTGTCAAGGCCATTCTTTTCGGCGAGGGGGGCGACGACCTGGTGTCAAGACGTACGGTCAGGTATACGAACAGCAGGAAAAAAAGGTAAACCCTGACCCACCTCGACATAGCTTGACTTCCGAGCTATCCATAACTTCGAAAGGGTCCCGACTACCGGCGAAGGATAGACCAATCGTCTCTTCTCTGGTCCGATACTGATCTCGATCGTACACGGGGAGACTTGACGGGATGTGACAGGAGCGCCGCTCGACAAAATCGCCTTCGTCGGACCATCGAGAATGTCAGCCCGGGCTGTAAGCGTGGAAACCCGTTCTCCCTTGGTGTCCATTGTGGCAGAGATCTTGCAACCATCCTCGCTTCCGGCTGGAGTGGACATGTTACAAAGTCGGTGGCACACCCCATGGGGTTCCTCCGGGACGACGAACACGGCAGAGGTATCCATCAATCGGGCTTTGTGTACGTGAAGGGCCATGCCGAGCTTCGGAACCAAGTGGATAGTCTGGGGCGATAAGCGAAGGGAAAGTGCGACTACCATATCCTCCGGAGCTTTGACATGTAGCGCCCAAGATGGGAGGGAGAACGTCACAATCAGTGGTGAGGACCCTGCCCAACCAGTCGAGTCTGCGTCGAACGTAATCCGAGGGTTTGAATCGGTCCCGCTATTTCTGACCCTTCCAAAGCCCACTCTGATGGAGGAGAAGCTGGAATGCGTCGGGTGTCCCTGGAGGGAGGCTTGCATGATAGGGTTCGGTAGTTTAGCCCGACCCATGTCCAAAAGGAATTTAATCCTTTCCCTGGGAACGACCAATGTGACAGAGACGGTAGGAGGGACCTGGGACCACCCTTTGAACCGGCCTTGCTTGGAAACCTCCTCCGTCATGATGTCCACGGTATAAACCCCTGCCAGGTAGAGTTGAGCGCACAACTCTTGGTGGTAGTGCGACCCCATAAGCATGAAAGACGATTTGGTCTCCTCAAGGAGCGTGATGAACGTGTCCATTGTAGTCTTCCAGTCAACGACCACTCTCCGCTTAATAGTAGCCACAAGGGCCACAAACGTTTCGCGAATATAATATATTTCCGTAATGGGCTTGGAGCTAGCCAACATGGAGGTCTGGTCATCGCTGCTAAACATGCTGAAATATATTCCGAGGAGAATTTTGGCAAGGCCGAACGGTTCGAAGATGACCTGAGGAAGAGTAGGAGCGTTGAGTGCGGAAGCGAACGCATCACTGGTTGTGGGTCTTCTCCACGCAGGACGCTCATGGCACTGGTGGGTCGGTATGGCCGAGACTTTGTGGAGTATGATATCGGTGGCGTTCGACCGCGAACTGAAGTTCGATGGATAACTTGTGGGAAGAAGGTCGAACAGTAAACCTATAGTGAATAAGTCGGCACAGAGCTGTCGGTTAAAACTCTCGGTCGGGCCACCCCCAAGGTCGATGAAGGTTTCTGTGAAGAGGGTCGCAGAATTCGATTCGGAAAGAAGTGGAGTGGCCGCGATCAACACGTTGAGCAAACCAACGTGGTCTACCAGGTTAGACGTCTCTATGACATTGAAAGTGAGGGGAGCGGGGGTATTCCCGGGGGTGTAGTCCGGACCGTCGAAAACGAGAGGGCTCGTGTTCCATGGAGCAACCGTTTGACCCTTCGAAACTGATCCAGTAGCGCGGTGCTCCGCCAGAGCATGGCAGAAGTGGAGGGCCTCGCCACAGAAGAGCCGAATAATAATCCTTCCGGGCTGCTTCCTGAGAGACGTTCGAAAGGACGTGACCCAATCTCTGAACTGTGACTTGGCACAGTCGACCAGGTCGGACGGGGTGGTGGAGTTCGGATCTGATCTCAGGAAGGCCGGTGCTAGGTGAAACGGTGCAATGGGAGTGATTCCAAAGTGAACGGAGAAGTTGGTGCCGGTAAGGGAGTATGCGAACGTCGGGTTGACGTTAGTTGCCGAAGATGGCGTCCCCTCGTCTAATATCGTAGTCCCTGTCGTCCAAAAGTGACTGTAAACCTCGGACAGTGGGACCATCGATTCCCATACGTATGGTCCGGCAGATCGACAACCGGGATATCCAGTAGCATGGTCTCCCCTAACTTTCTGCATCCCTGACACAACAGCCTTCCTGATCACCCGCCCCTGCCCAGAGGAAGACCGCAGGGCATCGGCATAAAGTTGCCAGTAGCGACGAAGCTCCAGACGGGTGTGTTCGTTGCAGAAACGGACAAACGAAGAGTATTCGGATTGATTCCAAGCATCGAGGGAGGTAGAGTCGCGGAGGAGTTTTTGACATTGAGCTTCGAGAAATGCGGCGGAATCTCCATCCAGGAAGAAGTGGAAGAAAGTGTTCCATATTTTGCCCACGATGTCGAAGGACAGTTGGTTGTCTGCGATCATGGTAAGGAGAAGCACGTTCCTGGCTGCGAAATGTCAGCAATAATTTGCAAGTGACTGGTGAAGAATGTACCCAAGATTGCTGGTTCGACATCGCAGCAGGTGAATTCAAGCGCACGATCACCTTCGAAGAGATTAGCTAGTTAGGGACACGCATGATAATGGTGCACCATGGCTGACTCACTGTCATGCCTCTGACTATAAACTGTGAACAAGATGTTGCGAGGGTCCCCGCACCCGAGCAATAGAACATTGGCATTTTCCTCAGGCGCGAGGGTGTCCGTTAAGTCAACCGCTGAGGTGTTCCCGATGGGATAGAAAAAGATGGACCCTGGCCAAGACACCGAGAGGACCATTTCGAGGCTACGAGCTGTTGGAAGAGAACAACCCTGCCCCCCGCCACACTTTCGAAACGGGATGTCTCATGTCGACCGGGATCTCCCTTACCTCTTCTGGAGAACCATTAACTCAGCGGGGAACAACGCCGAACAGCCCAAGTGTCACATCTTCGTCACACGTTCCACGGGAGTAACATCCAGCACTCGGTACAATTCATCACCCCACGAGATACACTGACACTGGACAGAGAGAACAAGAAAGAGCGAACAAGAAAGCGGACTAAAGAAAATGACAAAAGGAACATACATGATACACAGAGACGTATCGTGAGACTCTCCCTTCCTGGGTGAAGAGCAGATCGGCAGACGATCCCGCTCAATTGCCAATCAACCCCTTCCTCTGGACCCACCAAAGGGACACTCCAAGAGTCACAACCGCCACCATCCATTTCTTCCACCCCCCCTGGGGGTTATACACGCTATCCCTCGGTGGGAAGCTAGGACTGGAGAACATCTCCATGAGCTTCGATTTCTTCTCAGTAAAGGGTGGATAACGTGAGGCGAAGACGGCCTCCATCCTACGTGAATAGCGTTCAGTACGCCTTGGAGTACAGAGGATCGCGTAAACGCACCAATTTGGCATGTTTATGGTGGAACGCTGATGAGTGAAAAGGTCGAACGAATACTTTCCAGTATGATAGCCACCGTCTGGATTCGCAGAACACGGATAAGGGATGCAGTAGAGTGTTTTGAAACGAATGACATACTTCCGCTAGCGCCAAAGCCTCCAAACGGCAATCCTGGGGCTGCCTCGTAGATCAGTCACATCCAATTCACCGCAGCTGTTGAGCCACCAACGCACCGGGAATCTGCAAAAGGACCTCATTGCAGACGCAACTTCCGCTGCGAGTGTTGCTGAAGACTAGAATACTGATAAGTGTATATTTTTGTACGCAAGTACAGCGAATCTTACCCTTCTCCTTGAGCTTGGAGTCGTCCGTGAAGATGTACAAAGCAAGAGGGTGATCCCTAGCGTTGATGAAATCAATAGCTTCGTCGAAATTGTTGACGGCAACGATGGGCAGAATCGGTGCGAAGAGTTCACTGGAAGAAGAGTGACGGTCAGAACAGCAGATCCTCGGCAATCTCCAAATCTTGTCCACTCACTCGCTCATAAGAGGATCGTCAAAATTAACGTTCCTGACGATCGTAGGAGCCATGTATTTCGTCTCGCGGTTGGTGTCTCCACCAAGCACAACAGTTCCCTTGGTGTTATCCAGCAATCTCTTGGCCCGGTCAAAGCTTCCATGGTTCGGGAAACGAGCGATATTGCCGGGCTCGGCCGTACCGTTTGGATAAAATTCCAGATACCTTGACAAAAACACAAAGGTAAGCACTGTAGAAGAGAATGACCGAGGAACTGCATACGCTTCTTTGAGGGCATTCACAAACGCCTCTTCTCCGTCTCTGGGGATGAGGATGTAATCTGGGGCGACACAAGTCTGAATCGGGAGATCTCATTAGTGGACATAGACAATCGAACACGACTGGGCCTACCTGACCGGCATTGGAGGTCTTTCCCCACAAGATCCTCTTAGCAGCGACTTTCAGGTTTGCCCTAGGATCGACGACGGTTGGACTTTTACCTCCGAGCTACATGGGTGTCAGGTACTTTTGCATTGAGACTGTCACGACCGTCGCTTACTTCGAGAGTCACGGGAGTCAAATGTTTTGCGGCTGCCGCTGCGACAATTTTGCCGACTCTGCCAGAACCTAGAAGTCTGGGTTAGCGTGGAACCCTTCCAGGTCATCACCATGCTTGCCTGTGTAAAGGACTGAAAAGCGTTAACGTAATCCGAGTGACAATAGTGACGGCACAACGTACTGTGATCCCAGGGCAACTCCAACAGCTACGCAAGTCCGTACGTGAGAACGCGAAGGAGGAAGAAAGGGTCGGTATACGTACCTTGGTCGAGATCGGAACCTCACCGTTCACGACGCGGTACAAGCCCGAATCCAAGTACTTTGGGAAGAGTTCGAGGAAGAGCGAACTCGTTGCGGGAAGGAGTTCAGAGACCTTGACGCAGACGGTATTCCCCGCAGCGATCGCTCCCGCCTGACACCCAACTCAGTAACACGTAGAACCAAGGGAAGACAACAAGACGACGCACGAGGGGGCTCATTAAGAGTAAGATGGGGTAGTTGAATGGTACGAAGATCAGCACAGCGCCTTTCGGTTCTTTACGAATCTGTGGCTTAGCGCTAGAGTAGATGGAGAACTCTACGCTCTCTGGCTTGGCCCATTTCTCGAAATTGTCAAAGATGTACTTAATCTGCTCGAGAGAGCCGTAGTATTCGATGCTAAGTCGTTATGAGAACCGTGTATGGATAGGGGTAAGGGGCTCCTATACATACATCTCGTTCTCGGGGTAGGAACGACCGAGATCGCGTTTGGCGGCTTCGTTGAAACGGTCTCTGTTCTCCTTGAGCAAGTACGCGAGCTGCAGGAGCTGGTGCTTCCTATATTTAATGTCTTTCGCCTTGCCAGACTTGAAGTTGGATTGAAGGGAGGCGTGGATCTGTAACGCGGCGAACGATGACGAAATATACAGAACGGACGGCAGAGCGAGACAAACCTGCTCAATTTCCCCGACGGGTGTGTACTTGAGGTCGGCCATGTTTGTTGTTCGTGTACGAGCTGGAATCGACAGACCGTGGTGGGAGTGGATAACACGAGGGTCCCTTGAGGCCGTTAGCGAGAGCAGACCGGCAGGCGTCACATGTGGAGCCGACTGTGATCCAGTGCTTCCCCTCACAACTTTGAACCCGACGGTATGATTTTCCCAAGCGATCTTTATTCGTTCCACCTAACGACAAAAACGCCCTACCCCACCACCCGGGAGGACATGCTTTCTGCAGTCCTCCCTGATGACGGGATAGGGCGTTCTTGCCGGGCCTCTCAACCGGGTACTACTACAAACGCATGTACTACAAAGCACCCGGTACGATCCTCCGTGTTCAGCAGCTTCTCACTATTCACTCATCCCGCGTTTTGCAGGTTTTAACAGGATGGGAGGGCCCCTGCGCTGTCTGCGCATCCATTGCGCTTTGGACCATGGCGTCCACCACAACCGTCCCACCGGCTTCGAGCTCTGGGTGGGATTATTTGTTTGCGCCATGTTCAATTGCATGGGCTGACTTCGTCGGCTTTGCATTTCCGAAATGCAAAGCCGGGCTTATTTCGATGACGAATTCGACTGCTTCCGTGAGTCAGCCGGATGATCGGTGGACGGGCTAGCCGAGGTAAAACAGACCTTTTCTTCTTTTTGCTCCCGCCGGAGGGGGGGGGTGTCATCTACCTCCTCCCCTTCTCTTGAATTGACAGCTATGGGTTGCATTCACATGCGTGCACTCCCATGTCTTCTTGGTGGCGCGGCCGACGATTTTCGTCCTTTGCCATCCACCATCTGAGGTACGCGTCAGTTCGTGGTCTCAAAGCACAGATAAAGACTAAACTCACTGCGCGTTTCTTTTTCTTTTTCGCCACAACCGACGTGGACCATGATTTCCCACTCATCCAAAACGCGTTTTTTGACTTTGTTCAGGGCCAACGATGCATCGCGTGCCGTCGTAGCATGTCATCTGGATCAGAGATTGAGACTCGTGAGACCCCCAGGAGATAGGTGGAGATGAGGTAGTGTGAGTTACTTTTGATTTCTGTGTCGCCCTGAGGCATCGTTCGACAGGGCGACTCGTTTCTGATCCCACCATTGCGATCCCCAATGTTGGAGATCGCCTGTGAGGCTGGCATGTACAGCCTCCAAATGTTATGGCAGGAACGCATGAATGTCCCATACCAGCCACCTACGAGTAAGCAATATCGGTCGCCTGACCAACGGGAGGACACCAAGCCCAGAACTGGAGCGTACCTGTCATCCCCCTCCCCACCCCAAGATTCCCTGGTGGTGGGGACGGCATGCACTACTGGAGGAGGGTGATGACACTCGTGGCGGGTATCATGATGCTCCCCAGCGAACAAAGAGATGGACGATGGGGAGAAGAGAGAATGAAAGGGCTGTGGCGACGGAGGTCGAACTTTTATACCCTCCCATCCCAAAGTCACGGGACTGGCACGTCCACCTTCCGATCTGCCTTTCAATTCTCCTGTCAAATATTAGCATAGCTCAAACACGGGCTGTCCACGGTGCATCATATCAGGCCTCTCACGTGCCCCAAAGACTGAAAGACTCGGACGTTGTCCGCCACGCATCGTTTCTTTCAAGGAGGCTGATCCTGTGATAGTTTGACACATGGACCGGGAATGAATCAATTCGCAACAGGTACCGCGCGTTCAATGCACCGCCCGGATTTGGTCACTCACCGCCAACTCGTAATAACTGGGACTCTCCTTCTGTTGGACGGTGCCGTGCCAATTGAAAGCGGGAGGATGCGTTTACAGCCTGACAGGCCTATCGTTCATCTCTGCTCGGCTCCCGTTCCAGCGTTCTATGGGTCATTCAGCTCGATCCTGGATCACACCGGTTTTTTGATTCACGGCCTCGATGGAAAAAACAACCGAGGCCCACCAAGCTGGCAACCTTCGGCAACACGCGGACGATTTGAGAGGCAACCTTCGAAACACTAGATCATTGGGTTGGGAATATACAGAGAGAGGGAAATAATAAGTAAAGCTCGATAAGACGGGAATTCAAAAAAATAATAATCAAAGAATCAAAGAACAATGATGGTCGACTTCTTTCCTTTCACCGCCACATAGGCACCACCCCACCGTCACCATCCCAGTTTTCTATGACATCTCTCCGGTATAGTACAACACCCTTGCCTTTAACCGTCGCTGGCAAGCATTATTTCCTTCCACTTTTTTTTTTCAATCCAGGAGGCCTGACGAATCACCGCCAACGCCGACATCCGCAAACTGTTCCAAACCACCACATACCACGCCACCACCCACAGCGGATAACACGATTTGAGAAAGAAAAAAAGGCGGGGGAGGGGTGAGAGAGAAAATAATCGATATGCAACCAGAGAAAGAGGGAACCAGAAAAATAAAGGGAGGAAAGTCCTGGCCGCCACAGCCCTCCAAAAACAGGGTAATAGTGGACGATACTCGATGAGGAATAAGGGGGGGACGACACGGGGTCACCAGCAAGAACGATGGTGACAACTCCAAGGTGAGGGGAGTTTTCGGACAGTCCCCTCAAGCGTGAGTGAGGGGATCGATGCAGATGATACCATCATTGCGTTCACTCCAAGGGTACCCCCACATATGCAACCATTCGCGGACGCCGGCGGCGAGTCTAGCACGGGACGCACCGCGAGCAGGGTCTTGAGTTCCGGTATGCTTTTCCTCCCCAACGATGGCGTAGGCTATAACAAGAGAAAAGTAAGATTTCTAGACCCACAGACGATAGCGCCGCAACAGGAACACGACGGCGGAGTAGGGAAATGATGGTTCCATAACTTACCTAGCCCATAGAAATGCTCTTGTTCCAACTGAAGATGTCCGGATCAGTTTCAGGCTCAAAACACCGTTGCCAGAAGATGCTTAAACACGGAGATATTACTCACGGCAAGCAAGAACGATTCCAAAACTTCGGTTGCCTCGTTCGCGTGTAATCCGTGCAGATCAAGGGCAACCTCGGTCCTTTCCTCAGGGCTCAACTTCTTCTCAACTCCCCCCACATCCAACCTGGCGATACCCAAGCACACCCCCAATCCGTTCCCGATAACCTTCCCCCTGCTCGTTCTGTCGCCGGGATCATCCGACCAAGCCGCATCCCTTCCGCGTACGGCCTGTTCTGCAACTTTCGCACGTTCTTTTACAAGTTGACTGGCAGCATCCGCCATCTCAGAGCTCATCTTCGCATTTAGCTCGTGACCTTCCCTGCTGAACCTCTTGGCAGCTGCACCATCTCCCCTCCTCCAGGCGTCGGCGGCGCGGGACAGGCAGGCATTCCTTGCCGCTCCCAACTGGAGAGCTCGGGATCTATAACTCATATACATTTTGCTGACGGAATCTCCAGTGGGAAGGGTAGGCAAGAGAGTAGGGGGACGGAGCTTCAGACGGGGCGATGGTCGGGGGGCAACAATGGAGACGTGGTGATGAGCAAGCTCTCCGGTTGGACCGGAATCCCTACGGGCGACATTAGACGCAGGCTCGTTACGTGGGGCTGGGGCAGGTTTCTTGACGGCAGCAGCGAAACGGGTTCGTCCAGGATCGTGTCCCTGGGTCCCATAACCTGCGCTACCACTCCTCTTGTTCCTACCACTACCGTTCGCGCGATCCAAGGTGGGAAATTCGTCGGGAGGCGGGCTGCTTTCTTTTGAATGATGGCCTTGGGTGTTCAGGTCGGTACGGGCCATCGCGTTCGCAATACCATTGACGTCGATGTTAGTGGGTAGGGTGTGCAAGAATTCGCACGTATCCCCTTTCGCGCACGTTCCACGGAGCCAAAACCGGCATAATGCTCGCTCAAAGTCATGGCTACGCACGTTGACGTCAGCTACTAACCAAACTCAATAGCAGTGATGAGTCAAACCTGAACCGGCAGTCCGCTCGTAAACATTCCCCAGCAAGGAAATACCTGCAGACCCTGTTACCGCCGGAGTTTTGCCGACTAGCTTGGCTGAATTTTGTGTTATTTCCGCGCCCTCCGAAACCAGGGCCGCCATTTTGGACCAAACTGACGCGGTTACCGACATGCTGAACCCGGACCGGCCCTCCCGTAGATTGGCTGGTGACCGGCGTAGCTCTATCGATAAGAGAATTAATAGCTTTATCAAAGTCATATCCACTCGCGACCAGAGCCTCTTCGAGCTCGGACGGAGGAAGCGTCGCTCCAAAGACGGTGTTAAGGACGTCAATTGGGGTCATGCCGTCAGTCAACATTGCTGCCGCCTCAGGGTCCACCTCGTCGGGGTCTTCTCCGTTCGCATGGTGACGCTGGTGACTGCCCTGGAAACTAGGGGGTGAACGCTGATGATAGTGGTCTTGAATGCTTGGAAAGAGTACGTCGTCCTCGACGGTCCACTCATCGGGATTTGGCTCCGTGGAATGGAAGGAACGAGGGGCAGCACCGTTGGAGGCGAATGGATCGAACGGATCTTCTTCTTCGTCAGTCGGCCTGATGGAAGAACGTAAGCCAGAGTTCGGGGTTGCCGCGCGGGGGAAATACGACAGATCCGGGGTCAACGGCGCAGCTATGGCCAAGTTTGAGCTCGCTCTGGTAGAACCGGGCGCCCACAAGTCCGGCGAGGGGGTTTCAGCTCGTAATTGGGACAAAGATGAGGGATTGGAGGAAGCGGCCGAGAGTGGACGAGTGATGGGTCTAAATTCTGATGCTTTGGCGTTCAGGTGCCTGGGAGAGGACAGGGGTGAAGCCGGAAGGCTCGATGAGACGGAGAAATGAGCTTGGACATGGGAAAGAACGGGTGATTGGGTAGGAGATTCGCTCTGAGTTGGGGCCCATTGTGCTGGTTGGTTGAGCGGTGAAGTGGCGGGCGTGTGCGGTCGGCGGAAGACGTATGCGAGAGGTGAACTCGGGGCAGAATTTGGAGTGTCTGGTCTGGTGTGAATTGGACGGTTTGATGCGCGAGAGGACGGGCGGGAAATGGGGCGCCGACTGGGAGTCAGGAAGAGGAACGGGACGCCAGCAACGTCGTCCTTGTGCTTATGCATTAGATCCAGGACGTGCTGCTCGAGCTGTACAGGACCAATTAAGTTCTGGGGCATTCGGAACGGAACATTCCCATACTCACAGACTCGCTGTCCATGGATGGGTGGGTTTCAGTAAGCAAAGCCTTGAGCTGATCTTCGCGCTCACTGTCCAAGAACCCTACGACCTTGTGTACAAATTCAGAGGAGATTCGTGTGCCAGTCTCGTCGTCTAGCTCTATTTCGCCGCTTTCCTTGTGTTGGCGGGCGATTGCTGCCAACTGGGCTCGAATATGGGGGAAACGTTGTGGAGGTTGTGGGCAATCGGCTGTCGACGTTGTTGTTGGACTCGGGTCATTAAAGTTTCCAAACTGGAGAAGGGTATTGGCCTGGGGAGTAGTGGGAACAAGCATCATGGCTGACGAGGTACAGGGGCATTTACTGTATGGCGTTGCAAGGGGAACGGGGACAAGATGCGAGATCGGGTTACGGGGCCACACGTCGGCGTCTACTGCTAGGTCTCCCACTGGATCAGCACCTCCTCCTCCGCAAAATATTCTTTGCCATCTGGACAGCAGTCAGCGGCACAAGAGAACACCATCGCAGTACCCCACTCCATCCCGCTCCTTTCTTTCAGTTCTTTTTCCACAGCTTTCCGTCGCTCTTCGTCAGAGATCGTTTTGGAGGGCTGGGTCGATCCTTTTGCAGAGGCTGATCCAAGCACGTTGATCAGATTAGGCATCAGTTGACACTCAAAAACGCGATCTGAGCCACATCTCGAGCACTTTGGCAGCGAGGAAGGGGAAAAGGCCCGTTTGGCGACGCCCGGCTGAGAGACCGGGAATAACCTTCGGGAGACTGCATCCGTCTGATAGGGCAGAGGATTGCCTCCGAGCTCGTACCTGTCACAGAAGGCTGAGTTTATCAAGCGTATCTCAGATAACCTCGTAATTGACCTACCGTATACATTGCTCGCCCTCACACTCCACACGTTTGGTGAATCTTGAGAAAACCTCGTCCATGCTCATTGAGTTCTCGTATGCTTCCAATCCTCCCTTCGTCTTGCCACCCCCCAACCCA
>Ga0307515_10019534_pt1 | contig 12182 bp, 16 predicted proteins | sample 17_EM_MG_FD_194513 | JGI IMG/M metagenome (GOLD analysis project Ga0307515, IMG submission 194513) | Populus trichocarpa ectomycorrhiza microbial communities from riparian zone in the Pacific Northwest, United States - 17_EM | ecosystem: Host-associated > Plants > Roots > Unclassified | place...
ACCTAGGACCGACACCAGTGGGTGAACTCCTCGAAATCAGAAAGCACCCGAAGACCCAGCTTACCTCCCAAGCAAGCATACCGAAGGCAAACATGTCCGTCGCCTTGGTTGTGCGCGCGTGGGCGAGTCCAAATGCATGCGGATTTACAAGTTCAGGAGCGATCCCATAGAAGAATCTCTTCGTGCCTATATCGGACCAGTTAGCAGGGAGAGAGGAGGAGGAAGCCGATCCCAAGCCGCCCAGGCGAGCCGCTCCGTCGTTATCGATCAGGACGTTCCTCTAAAAGAGAGTGAGCGCACTATGCCGGTGTATGGGAGGAGACGATGTACCATCCTGACATTCCCGTGGAAGATATCCAGCTCATGCAGGTACTTCAATCCACATGAGATACCGGCGAGCTATGAGAGTCGAAAGTGGAGTGCTGGTCAGGGGCTTGTGACCGGCGATATCGTAGGGACCGCGCCTACTTACAAGTTTCAACCTGCTTACATTTGGATTATCAGCGAGATATCTGCCGAGGTCAAGCTCGCCCATCATCGCGTAAATAAGGGCAAATGGGTGACTGAATGACGAATAGACACCGATGAAAGGAACGATATTGGGGTGCGAAAGTTGGCTGGAGGTCCAGGCCTCCCTGAGGAACCTCTGGGGGTACGTTGTTCAGTGCTGTTTCAATTACGCTCATGGGGACAAGCAACTTACAATCCCGACCTCAGCGGGATCAAATTCCGAGGAAGAGTAGCACCGAAAAGACTTCACGACAACAGGCAGGCCTTGCGACGACGCTTGCCATACATCCGAGAAGGATCCTGAGGAAAACGGGCACGCGTCGATAATCAAGACACCATTTGATTCTAACCGGTTGCAAGCTGCCGGCAAGAGCGGGAGGAGCCGTCGGGCTAGCTCGTGATAGTCTTGGCGCTCGTGCAGAATGGTTGCGGAGGGCAGCAAAGAGTCTGGGGGAGATACGGCAGGGGAAGCGTCGGCAGAATACATAGATGAGGCCTTTTCTCGTAGAGCCTTTATCTTTACCCCCCATGCGGATAGTAGAGAGAGAACTTGGAGGATAAACAAGCCCAACATTCTTGAAGCGAGACCACGTTCGGTAGGGCAGTCTGAGATGAAGAAGGTTGAGCACTACAAGCGCACCACACACACACACACACACACACACAAATACCATCTAGAACTGCGGCAGCTCCCCCCGAGTCTGACCCGCTGGGATGGTTTACATTCGGCTCGAGATGAGCTGTAAAAGTGTCAGAGAAAGGCGGATATACGTGTTTTTCATCTGCATTACCTATCGGTGGATCCACATAAGATGTGGAGGTTACTTCATTCTCCATGCTTCCCTCAGTATCCGAGTCAGAGGGACTCTGCACGGGTGAATCTGCTGTTAGCGGGTTCGCCATCCAAAATCTTGAAACTTCTTCCAAGCACTGGAGTACATCTCTGGTCCGAGGGCGGTCGTCCGGTCCCGGTGTCCAGCAACGTTCCAACATCCTCCAGATACCATCCGTGAACCACGTCCCCTTCGCACCCCGAGGCCGCGCGGGGTGCTCACCCTTGCTAACCTTTACAACTACAGCATAGACATCACATCGGGGAAACGGAACTTGCCCACTCAGGACTTCCCATATCACCATTCCAAGAGCGTAGCAATCGGAATTTTTTGTTCGACGACTGTCTTTAAGACCGAATTTGTCCGGACAGAACAATTCTGGACTCATCCATCGGAATGTGCCTCCATGTATGGAGGATTCAAGGCTGGTGGTGTCCGATATTATAGTAAGTAGGCCGAAGTCTGCTAGACGGGCGCGGCCGGTTCCATCGATAAGAATATTGGCCTTGGCAATCTCCATTAGAGTTGGAGAGTGACTCTGGCTTTCGAAAACGTACCCCCTTAAGATCTCCGTGGACCATTCCCTGATCATGCATATATATCAGTCCCTTCGCAACGTCTCCCAGCTACGGAAACCGCATCCTCGTTAACAAGTGGGGACGGTAGGAAAGTACGTGGAAGACCTACAAGCTTGAACCGATTTTCATCCCGGTGCGCCTTCACGAATTGGTTGATGTTGCCGTTTGGCATCCATTCCGACACCATCGCGAGCTGTTTCCCAGACATTATCACTCCCAGCAGGGGCAACACGTTCGGATGACGGAGTCCTCTCCATGTTACGAACTCCTTGCAGAACCTCTGAGTGGTCAAGGCGAGTGCGTCAATGAATACATTGGAAAAGAAATCAGTAGCTCCACCAGTGACTTACGCGAGTAATCTTTTGCAAATCGCTGTTGTCGTATCTCCTCAGCACCTTGACCGCAATCTCCTGCCCCCGATATTGACGTTTCCACACATCTCCAAATCCACCAGGACACAGAGGGACCCCCGTTGAAATATCGGGTAGCTCGATCTGCAGTGATCTAGGAAGTAGGGTGCGGTCAACACACATCTTGTACAACGACCTCAGACATTTATTCCGGATCTCTGGTGCAAGATCAAGGCTCAACGCCTATCAGGGCACAGAAGATTGAGAACAAGGTCAATCACTTGATCCCTCGGGGACGAAAGAGCGATAACGTACCTCATCCGCCATGTCGACAAAGGCCTGAGCGTTGCTCCCTTGGAGACAACCGACCATTTCGGTCGCCCTCTCGCTCGAGAAGAACGACTCAATAAGCGAGAAAAGTTCACTTGGGGAGATGGCGCTGCTGATCAAACGTTGCAAGGCTCGTTCACTGGGGTCGGGGTCGGGGGACTGTCCGGCTGGCGCCGGAAAACTACATCCGCGAGATCGCCTGTCGTACGCGTCATATTAGAATGCTCCTAGGAATTTAACAACAGGAAATGCTGACGTGGCCTATATTGAGCAGATGGTCAATGATATTGGTGGCAGAGATGGAAAACAACGCACTGATGTGAGGTCAGATGCCAAGTGTTCCCCGTTGTCAGACAACCGCGTCCATCGATCATTCTCGAGGACTTTGCGTAGCTCCGTTTCGCCCTGAGGAAGTTCAAAAACCATCCCACTCCGAAGGGGTAATCGCATACATCGAAAATCCCCAAGGTCCTCTGGATCTCCATCTTCCACAGGATGGGAAATACCCCGGGAGACCCAGAGTGTCGCTCCCGGAGATAGTTAGCACCGGAGGCGTGTTTCCAGGCCTTCAAGCTGGTCTCGATGGAATGTATGGCTCTGATACCACTCGTTATAATCGACAGAGAGGGTTGGGCTGAACGACATACTTTTCTAAACTCTCAATTGCCTTCTTGGTAGGTCCGTCAAGGTCATCTATGTCCCTCCCTTCGGTCGCAGTTTTCAACACGTGGCACGCTCGGACGCAGTACGTTGCCAGTTCCACAAACGAATTATTGGCTGCCATCTCGTCCTGACCGTATCGCCGAGAGATGAGTGGAAGAAAGGGAGCAGAACGGTAACTCTCACCCTGACGAGGCCTAAAATAACGATGACAGACTCAAATAGCACTTTTACGGGAATGATTTCTAGTGCGTCTTTGGCGGCAGTGAGGGTTCCGATGTCGGCATTCAACGCCGCGGTTGCCGCTGGGTGAGATCGGACATTGGGGAGTGTATCGCCAGCCGCCCAGGGTTCGAAGATGGTCATGATACGGGATGGGGGGGCAATGGGGGGTCAGGGCAAGAGAGTGGGCAGTCGAATAGTTGAACACGGGGTTCACGCGTGGCCCAAATATTGATATTCAGACTAGCTAACTGGCCGCTCAGTACTCAGTACTCACGAACTGCTAGACGACGTGCTGGTCACTCGGAAACTTACCAAACAGCGCTTTATCCCAGTTCATCGGACAATCTTTAACCTGAGCTTCCCGGGAAACACTCGCCGGTCGTGCGTCCCGAGTCATCCAAACCGATTCGTTCACGACATCGACCGCGTTCCGTCACCAGATACACTCATGATATTAGCTCGACCGTTGCCCAGGATAAGCGACACGAGGGAGAGGACCGAAGGTTTCCGAGAACGAATCTGCCTGGCATTGTGGCGGACGTCGGCGGATGTTTTCCGGCCCCTCGGGCATTTTGAGTCAAATTTTGAGCACGGACGACTTCACAAGATAGCGCCCCCTGAGTTAATCTATGATGGAGATGTCTAATGCATCTTGCGAAAGTGACTCTGACCGGACGCGTGAACATGGGGGTTCCGGAACTGAATTGACGGAGGAGTTTTGATCCGTCGCTCAGTTTCTCCTTTGATGACAATCTCTTCCGCAACCACCGTGTCAGATGTCTGAGCCCGAGTCCGCTCAATTGGTCAGAATATCTGAGGTTTCGTCTGGCCACGTCAACAAAAAGTTGAGGCTCTATGGAAGGTAGCTGCGAGCCTTCTATGCGACCGCGCCGCGTTGACCTCGTACAAAAGTGTGTACTTTTATGATGTGGACACGTCCCTCATCGTGTTATGTGACCCGAATGCGTCCCATAGAAAGGGCGTATGGGTGGACGTGACTCTATGCCTAAGCCCGAAATACTCTGCCCCATGGAAGAGGGAGCCCATGCACGTTGTCGTTGTCGTGGGGTATTTGGAGGCGTGCGAGGTGCGCCCGTTTCCTCCGGATCATTCGGTTATAATGGGAACTAGGTTAGCCCCCACTGCTCGAACTTGACCAAGATGGTGCGCTTAACGGACGCCTCGAGATAGACGGGCGGTGGGTGTTGCAAGCCATCGTCCTCGAGGGTTGTGGTGACCTTGACCTTGGGGTTTTGGACCAGGCTTACCGAAGGATGACCAATCGCGGTCCATACCCAACACTGGGCGGGTGAACCTCGAGTCAAACGACCCCCATCTAATACGCATGTCGTGGAATAGTCATAAGGATGATGCTGTTCTCGTATAGCACCGACCAAATCTGTGTCTTTGGCTTCTCTCGCGGTGTTATGACGGCCCGCGCTCTCGCCAGTATGCTCCAGAAAGTTGGACTTCTCCCTGCATGGGACCTCGCACAACTGCCGTTCGCGTATGCCATGTATCTGAAAAATGACCACGACGGTCAACAGTTAAGCGCACAGTTCAAGCAAACCTTCCGTTTCAACGCAGAAATCAAGTTCCTTGGGATATGGTATGTTGTTCGACCTGTCCATCGGTCACTCACCTCATATCTTCCTGTAGGGACACCACGCACTCTGTCGGGCTGATCGAGAGGTACGTGTTGTTTTATGGCACGAACAATGTTATGTTGTACACCCGTCATGCGTTGTCTCTCGACGAGCGCCGTGTCGCACCTGCAGGAAAACCGGGAACGGTGGGAGAGATACCAGGGCTCCTGGACATAGCAAGGGTGACAGCGAGAATATCCTTCATACGATTGAAGGAGGGGAAAGTCCTGCAGAGGCTCGCGATTATGAAATGCGAGTGAATTCTGAGAATGAGTCGGAGACTGGCGTCGAGGTATTCTTCGCTGGTGCTCACTGTGGTACGTTCCGGTCGATTCACGTACAGCAGACCCGTTATTTATAGCTGTCCTTTCAGATGGCGGTGGTGGATCCGTGAATACCGAGCGCCATGGTCTTGCCCGCATTCCCCTTCGGTGGATGATTAGGGAATGTTTCAAGACTGGAACTGGAATCATTTTCGATGCGCGCACGCTTCGGGATGAGGTCGGACTGGACTCGACGAGGGCATCCCCACTTCCGCGCTACCCGGGCGACTCTCGCCTGGCGTTCTCTACTTGCGCAAACTCAGCGGTGCCGGTTTGGGGGGTGGTATGAAGGGTTTGCAGCGGATGTCTGAGGATTATTGCGAGGGTGCCCTGCTAGATGCGTAAGTTTTACTCATTTGCCAGAACGTACGTCGTGTACTTTGTGTAGACAGCTCCGTGAATACTATCATTGGATGGCCCGTCGACTTGCTCCTTCTGTCCTCCAGCGGCCCGATCGGGATTTCACTGAGTGAACTTCTCAAAATGAATGTTGAACCCTGAGGCCTGAACTTTCAACAATTGCGGCCCCCAATAAAACAAGGGATTCGCGCAGCACGTAGCCTCTACGGCCCCCCACCAATGCCCCCCGATGAGCCAACGAAAAATCCCCTCGTTCTCGGGCTCGCGCAAAAGGCTACACTATGAAAACGACCTTAACCACCCATCGACCCTCCCCAACGGGAGAGGTTTCATCATCGCCCCCCAAGGGCTCTCCCTCCACCAGGCATCCGATGTCCTGCTCCACTGTATAGATACCGGCCCAGTGAGCCCGATCTCCATCGCAACCAGAGGTGCCGCCTGGCTCAAACGAGAATACGACATGGAACTCTCCGATGATGGCGCTGAAGACATCACCATTCCAACGGCCTTGCTGGGTATCATGAGGGACCATGCTTACACTGGCACCTTCGAGCTCCCACTGGGTCTGGATCCTGCAGTAATGGACCTCTTGTTCGTCACACAAAGGCTCCCCGGCCGGTTTCGAAGACTCGTGCATTGCAGGTTAGTGATCAACGCACAGCTGTGTATCCCACAATTGATGATTTTCGCGCTTAGGGTTTTCGGATGCCAAGTTCAAGGTCTTTTTCGTCCCGGAATAAGCTACGATGTCTTGTTCCATCAAGAACGTCCTTTCTTTCTCTCGTCTCTGTACCCTACTACGCTACGTCCGCGTGTTTCGTGTATTGGTCCCCCATATATTGTCTGTGATGAATCAACGAGTGTCGCAGTTACCGTGAAGCCGGCGTCTGACTCTCGCTTCTCGTTGAAGACCACCACCGCATCAATGTCTGCACCTGCAAAATTGTTCTTCTCAACCATCGAGGTGACCAAACAGGCATTCTATCGCTCCCCACTCTCATACGCCATCGTAAACCTTAAACCAATCGTACCTGGCCGTGCGTCCCCAATCATCTAAACCGGTTCGTTCACAACATCGACCGCGTCCCGTCACCAGATGTACTCGTGATGCCAACCCGACCAGTGCCCAGGATAAGCGACCTCACTTCTGACGAGCTCAGGTCGCTCATGGAATCCGTGAAGGCCGTCGGGACCGTAATCGAGAAGGCTTACAACGGGGATAGCCTCACCGTTGCGTGCCAAGTGCGTCAAATCCTTACAGTTCATCTTTCAAAAGTCTCGGATTCACAATCCGTCCATTACAGGACGGCCCAGCTGCAGGCCAAACTATTCCTCACGTTCATTTCCACATCTTACCCCGCAAGCTCCGGGGCGACATCTTTCAGTCCAACCGGGACGCTGTATACTCCACGATAGAGAATGCCGAATCTGAACTCCATGCTGATCTGGAACAAGCGGCCAACGGCCTCGAAAGGCGGACATCTGCCGGAGAACCGTTGAAAGTGGATGCCGATGCAGAGAGGAAACCTCGTGATTTGGAAGAGATGATCAAGGAAGCAGATTGGTTGCGGTCTTTCTTTGAGGCAGAGAAGGTGGCTCAGCGCATAGACTAGTTGGAGGATCACCAAGCTCCCCCGGGAAATGTATTAGCGCTATACTAGATATGATATGAAGATACAGTCATTAACGTCGTCGTCGAGGTGGGGTATTGGGTCGACTGGAAGGGAGCGGCACAGTATGGACCACAACTGGCGGCGGCGCGGCAGGTTCGTGCGTCGTAGGTTCATGTGTTTCGGGTGTTCGCTCAGGGTTTGCGAGTTGATAGTACCCATACGTCGGTGTCGTGTAACCCGGCGTTGGCGTCGAATACGTGCCAGGCGGGTAATGCGACTGCCCGTAATGAAAAGAGCTAGAAGTGGAATACATCGGATTAGGGTATCCATGTTCTGGAGGGGTCCACATGACGGAATAGTCGGGATTCCAATACCCCTGTGACGGCTGGTGGTTTGATGTGTGTGAAGATGACGGTGCCCCCCAAGCCTCCCCCTGATCAGGCTCCTGCGAAGTAGAGGCCTTAGGTTCCGGAGCGCCCTCGTCGAGAACCGTTCCCTCTCCCTCCTTCTGTGCTTCAGTAGAAACGGCATTATCTGACCCGTTTGGCTCAGGTTGGGGTGGCATCCGCCCCTCGATGATCTGCGGGGTTGTAGGGATTTCATAGACTTGCCACGTTCCGGGGATGATAGCAATGGGCAATAACCAAGTCGCCGTCAGGGTCACGCCGTACCCTGTAAACAATCATACCTCAATCGCGCAAGATGGACTCGCAAGAACGATTTTGGGCGCACCTTTATCAAAAACCCTGATAGCGGACCAACTCCAAGCGATAAACCCGCCAATGTAACCGAGTAGAGGTACCAGACCTCTGAGCAAACTCAGCGCTAGTTGGAATTGAGGTGGGATCATTGCCACCGGGACGTGATCTAATAACCACTTAAGGGCCGAGGTGATCATAGCTGCAAACGGAACAGGTCAGTCGCTCTGTGTCCGGCATTCCCAGTCCAGAAATACCTGCACGCTTCGCAGCCTCCAGTTGTTTGTTGTTCAACACCTCGAGGACGGGCGGAGGGAGATAACTGGGAGGGGCGATCAATAGTTAGCCGCAGAACCAGCTGGTAAGAAGTTCACTGACATCCTGTAACCCCACCACATCGTTTGTAAAGAAATCTTGGTCGGGGAGGGAACCCACATAAGCTTCTCATTCTTTTTCTTGAGCTTCAGCTCCTCCTTGGCTTTCGCCTCCACCTGTTTCCTCTCCTCCTTTGCCTCCTGTTCCACGCGCTTCTCTTCCTCCGTCTTTGACCACGGCCATCGAAAAACGCTCTTCGAAGTATCGCTGGGCTGACCTTCTCCATCGGCGGCATTGTTCTCGACAGAGCCCTCCTCTTCCGTCCGTGAGGATCCTTCGCCCTTGTCACTATCAGCAGTGGCCTGATGCGTCTCACTCTCCCCCTCGTGATCCTCCGATTCGCTCCCTCCGTCGATGTCGTCGATCGTGTGCACCTGGTGAAGGGGACTTCTGTAGCCCTCGGCGACTACCCGACCCGCTTCGTTGAAGGAGACGTATTCGGTCTCTGCGATCTCGACGAGTGAATCCCGCTGTGGAATCAAGGGTGAACAAAGCATCAAGCTCGATCCGTCATCTGCGACCTCCATCCCATGTCCATCTTGCCCACCGTCCCCATCCGGTCCGCCCTCTTGAGGAAGTTCATGGTTTCTCGCCATCGGCGACTGTAACCTCTCCAACATCGAGAAAACGGATTGTTGACCGGGGCCCGGCGAGTTCATGAGCCTTGGTGAATGTAGAAACGAGAGGAAACGCGAGTCGGCCATGGGGCTGAGTGGATTGGATGGACCCTGCACCGGAGATTGCAGAAGGGTTCGTCTATCGCCGGGTGTCGTTGGGGATTCGAGGACCATCGGTTGATACATTGCGGTGGGAGTGGAGGCGATAATAGAATGTATTCTCTGCGCCAAGGTCATGGGCGAGGGGTGCTCCCCCTCACTGATTGGAGTCGAGTCTGAGACACCCTCTGGAGGAGTTATCAAGCTTGTCGGCATCGGAGAAACGGCCTCCAGCTCGTCCGATGCGGAAGAAGGGGATTTGGACAAGGTTGGGGACGGAGTCGCGTACTCGGTACCTACGCTCGGTTCCGGTGCCAACCATCTCGAGGGCGGGAATTCTTCAGGACCGGTCGTCTTGGTCCTTGCGTGCCTCCAAAACCGCTGGAGAGGCGTAGGCGAGGTGATGCTCTCCGCGTCATTGGTCTGCGTCTGCTCGTTTTCGATGGGTGAATCTGATCGCGGCGGCTGCGGTTCTGTACCGGGATCGGGGGGTATCACAGAGGGTGTTGTGTCCGGTGTGCTGAAAGACCTGAAGAGGTGTCGTAGCCCAACGAAGCGAGGTGTTGGGGTTGGTGTAGGTTGGGAATCAAATGGCTGGTCGTCGTCTTTCGGGGACATCGTTAGAGAGTCCCCGGTGTAATGAAAGTTGGATGAGGTGCGGAGGAGAGTTTATGGAGTGCGCACAGCCATTATTCTTCCGATTTCGACCTGCAACGAGGCATCCACTCGTGTCATCGTCACGTGGGGATGCCGAGCTCTGAGCTCATGCTATATGCGACAGGGTGCGGGATTATGGCATTGAACAGAGGCAAATTCGAGGATGCCTGCGGTGTTGGAATTGACTATCCACCGTTGCAGGAGCTCCTCGGCCGTCGGTCGAGCGCAGGTATTTCCGGCGGTACGGAAGCGCAACGAAAGATAACAGGAACAAAACGGGGAATCATATACGGGTAACAGCTTGTACAAGTAGAGTACAACAATACAGGTCATTTTGTAACGGAACACACCATACGAAACGAGGGACATGCTTGATTTCAAGGTACAACGATAGTCTCTGTCCAAGACCCATCGTCCCCTCTGTAGAACAAGGTTCGTCGGTTCGGCACGACACCCATCTGGAGCCAATCGACATATGTGGGCTCAACGAGGACGAGAGCAAAGTTCGCGAGAGCCTGCTCGACGAGCCTCTTCTCCTTTTCGTTCTTGGCGCCGGTAGTGGTGGGAATGGATTCCGGCCACTTCTTCGCCTCGTCGTATCCTCCTTTCATGGGACTCCCGGGCGTGGGACGACACCAGCTGGCTCTCAGGTGACCGCTGAAGCTATCAAAGATCTGAACCCTTTTAGCCTCCCAATCGAAACCGCCCTCTGAGAGCCTTTGGAACGCGACGTTCCCTCCTGAATGGAGAACTGCGCTCCCAGGTTCGGGAACGAAGGTCACCTTTCCCGTGAGGCGAAACTGATCCATCGAAGCTTCGATCCACCAATTTATCTGAACCGTATCGTTCGCGAGGATCTGCTCGACTTTCGGAGTGCGAATGTCTGTGGTCGTGAGGACGATAGGGAGATGTTTGTTTCCGTCAGGCAAAATCAGCTCCCTGATGATGCACGAGCGGACTTGGGGGACGGCCTTGTCTATCGTGGCCAACTGTATGACTGTCGAACGAATAGTATGTTGTTATATCTTTGCGTCAACCTTTAGGGTGAGATTCTGACGTACCATTCTGGTGAGGGTGTTCTCGAAATACCTTCGAGAGGGCGGTGAACCAGCGCGGAGGGAGAGCGGACATGGAAGATCGCAGAGGGCTGGCGGTGGGCGCGGGCTGGGCGCTTGATCGATGACGGAACCAAACCTTTGATCGAGCCTCGGCCGGACTGGGCGGGCCGGGGAACTACCGGTAGTAAGGGCCGTAACCAACCGTCAATGAACAGACAGCTGAAGAAAATCCAGCGGGGAAAGTTTGTCCGGCTCGTATGGGCACACCAAAGCCTTCGGGCAGGAGATAAAAGACAGCCCTTTGGGCTCGTCTTATATAGCATGGCTGGGAGGGAACCGTAATTCCTCTCACTTTTCTGAATGTGCAGATCGACCTCCAAGCTAGGGCTCAATCATCATACGGTTCAAGTCACACACTCCACACAATGACGACATAATTTTTTTTTGTAAACCAGCACACAGTACAACCGGACGTTCAAAGCGATTCGATGACGAATTTGTACGCAGCCCAGGTTCCTCCTCCAAACAAAGCTTCAAAAGCGGCGCCCAACAAGTCGTCAGCACATCGCAGCCGCGAAGGGATGGAAGTCACTTACCGAGTAGGGAGATCCCGTTGAGCCTTCCACCAGCAATCCTCTATAATAGGGGGAAAGAAAGAACATGAGCGATGAGATCGGACTCGTGGTGGTCGGAGGTGCGCACCCCACCAGGACCATTATTGATATATCCTCGGGTATACCAGATCCTGCCGAGCACCCAAAGTTCAAGGGCGACAGCCGAATACACGGGCTGTTTGAGACCCCATATCAACCCCCTGCAGCGCGAGAGACGTAAGTTGACGTAAGACGGTCGGTTCAAACTAGAGGACTGACATTGTGATGATATATGGGATACTCTCCAGGGTATTCGCATGGGCGCCTGAGGATGACGCGTCAACTTTTGGACGAACACGTGGATGTCGAGCAACTCACGTTGGGCGCAGTTGAAGCGGAAGGCAGCTTCAGATTTCTCCACCTCGGCTTTCTCAGCATATGCTAGGTCGTGCAACCGCGTGAGTTCCAACAGAGAGACGCTAGAATAAGCGTACTCACTTTGGGGGTACTGAATCTTAGCCGCCTTACGAGCCGCTCCGACCTTGAACGATTGCCACAACCCGAGCCAACCCGTCGAGGCAACGGCAGCGATGACCCAACCAAACCTAGAAGGAAACGGTGGGTGAGTCAGAATTCCATGATCTCGCTCCGGTCGAT
>Ga0307515_10019535_pt1 | contig 12182 bp, 8 predicted proteins | sample 17_EM_MG_FD_194513 | JGI IMG/M metagenome (GOLD analysis project Ga0307515, IMG submission 194513) | Populus trichocarpa ectomycorrhiza microbial communities from riparian zone in the Pacific Northwest, United States - 17_EM | ecosystem: Host-associated > Plants > Roots > Unclassified | place...
TTGTATGATGCTGCAAAACAAACAGTTGCTGTGCATGACCCTTTTTTTTTTTTTTTAATGCCCCATACAATTGGGATTTTTTTTATGCCCTCACTGTTGAAAGTATGATTTTATGTTTTAAAAATATTTTTTAAAAAAATTAAATTTTTATTTATTTATTTATTAAATTAATATTTTTTTAATATTTTCAAATTATTTTAATATACTAATATTAAAAATAACTTTTTAAAAATAAAATAATATTATTTTAATATATTTTAAATATTTAGAGCAATTCGGTCATTAACTATATTAATAAAAGGAAAAGGCAAATAAATCCCTTTATGCATATATATTTTTTCCCTTACAAATGTATAGTCGTACTTTTATTGTTTTTTTTTATCCAAAAAAACAAAAAAACCCCTCACTTAAAGACTTAAAGATTAGTTTTTGTGCTCTCAAGGGCAAAATAGTATTTATATTATAGCAAAAGGAAATTCATGTACTATTTTGTTCCCAATCAAATATGCAATGTCAAATGTATCCCATGAAAAAGACATCTTTACCCCCAATTGCATGCTTAGTCAATTTTTTTAGCAATAGCAAAATCATTTTTATACTACTACTATCCACAATAATTTATATCTTGGTAAACAGTAAAAGACTAATACCTTCTAGTTTTTTTTTATAATGATGTGAAGTTGGTAAATGGTGAGCAGTTTAAGATGGTTTATTGAGGCTTTCTTAACTTCTATGGCAACATTACTTGTTTTTTAAGCTAGCATTGGTTATTGTTCAAAAATAGAAAAGATCAAAACATTAGAGATAAAAATGTATTTGGTTAAAGAAACATAAATATAAAAATAAATTTGTTTATATGATATTTTTAAAGTAAATTTATGTACTTCCGAAACAAGAAATACAAATGTAACGTGTCTCCAAAGATAATTTTTTTTACTTTTTATTTTTAAAATATCATTATAAAAAAATTCTAATTCTAAAATTATTCAACAAGACATATTAGGATAAAAATATCTATTATAATAGTTTTAAAACTCAATCAAGGGTCAATTCAGGAAAAAGTCTAGGTCATTGGTCGAGGCACGGGTAATAGGTCAAGTTGACTCGACTTAATGTAAAAATAAAAATAATTATTATCATAGTTTTAAAAACTGATTTAGGAGTTAATTCAAGGCAAGCCCGAGTCACAAGTGTGGTTGAATGTTGACCCAAGTCAACTTAATAAAAAAATAGTTATTATCATAGTTTTAAAACCCGATTTGAGGGTCAATCCGGGGTAAGGCCAGGGTCATGGATCGGGAGGATCAGCTTGGGTAGCTCTGGGTCAATGTAAAGGTAAAAGATGTTATTATTATAGTTTTAAAACCCGACTAATGAGGCGATCAGTACAAGGCTTGGGTCACGGGTTGAGAGGGTCAACTCAAGTTAACATATGAATAAAAATGATTATTACTATACTTTTAAAACCTGACTCCAGAGTTGACTCAATATAAGGTTTTGATCATGGGTTGGAAGAGTCAACCCGATTGACCTAATTTGTTTTAAAAAAGTAATTAAAGCAACCTTGTTTTAACTAAAAAAAGTTCCAAAAAAAAATCAATGGGCTTTTAACCCGTGTTTTATTCCTGGTCAACCTAGGTTTTTGATAGGGTTAGGTTGAGTCAATCCTTCCTCTAATTTTTTTAAACTCAGACCAATCCAGACCCTTGGTCAACCCGGTTCTGAGTCAACCTGTCAACCAGTCCTAATTTTATAATTATGATTATTATAATTTTATTAATTTTAACGCTCCATATAAACCGAAATAAATATATTTAATTATTTTTTTACTATGTAAGTTTAATAATAATATATATTAAGAGAAATAAATTTTTATATATCTTGTTCACTATAATTAAACACATATCTATCTTTGTTTATTTTATTTTTATTTTTTCCGTACCGAAACCGTAATAAAAAACGCTAAGACAGAGAAGCTTTTTTTCTTGGCTATGATTGTTTATTTTTTGCTGTGGCGTCTACTGCATCTATGGCATATTATACTCAAGTCTTCCATGCTAATGCCGTTCTCCACATGATACTTCACCTTTTAATTTTTTTACTTTACCTGTTTTGATATTTCTTCAGCCAAAGAGGTTATTGAGGAGGTGCCTTGATCAATTTCACCTCATCATCAAGATGAAGAAATGATCTCAGATTTCTGCGAGGACCAGAGCTCGAGCTGACATTCTAGTTGTAGAGAGAACTCTCGGTTTTCTTTTAAGAGTACTAGTTTCCTTGCCCATCTTTATTACTGAACTATCTACTGAATACAAACGAGAAGAGCTTCCCGAAATGTTTCCATTGATGATGTAGTGATTGATATCATAGATATGCTCCAAATCTCTAATCTCAAATCCAAGATCAAGTAATATATATACAAACAAGTGGGTTTAGCCTAGTAATAAAGACCCCCAGTCTTGGTCTGTCTGAGTCAAAGGAAGATGTTCTTCTCCGTTTAAGAATAAGAACGACAGTGTCCTCTCCCATGCTTCTCTGACCTTCCAAAATTTATGCTAAAGGAAGACACGGCCGAGGATTCAGCATCCCTCTCTTTCGCCTCTCTCATTTCTTTGTTCCTCCCTTCCTGTTCTTCATAAAAAAACGCTGAGATCTGGGAATTTGGAAAGATAACCTCCTGTAGCCTTCCCCGCCAAAGAAACCCTACAAGAGGTCAGCTCTCCTATGCCCAGTTCTGTACATGTGTCTAAGCAGCACTGAATGATTGTTGAACAACCAAGACACATTTACTTAAATGCTATTTTCCCTAAAAAAAATTATTTCAATCTTATTTCAGGAAGAACAGCATGGCTCATCAAATTCATTTTATTTTTATAGATGTGATTCAAGCATTCAGCCAGAATTAATAAGCTTCCTATAAGGTGGATGGAAAGTTATGGTAATTGGTTAAAATCAAATATTATAAATGTGTTGAAAGAAGTAAGAAGAAACTGTACATCAAGGATGTGTAAAGGAGTTTTTTTAAAACACTTGGAGGAAGAGGGGCATAGGTACGAACGAGTTGAGCTACAAACTGTTTTGACAACGTAAAAAATAATTCGATAGAAGGTAAGCCTCCCCCCCCCCCCCACAATTTGAAAAAACACATAGACAGACTCAACTGTTTGAATCTCCTACTCTTCCTCCCTGCCATTTCTTCCTCCGAGAAAAAACCAAACCTTACTCTCCCCAAATCCTGAGGCCTCTATTTTCCTTATTTTGAAAAACTAACATCTCTTCCCTTCGTCCCTTTCTTCCTCATCATCAACCCCATCTCCAACCAACCTTAATTTCCACAACTTTTTTATTTCAAACAATCTTAATTTCCTCGTATTTACGTTACCATATAGTCAGTCGGTTACTTTTAACATCTTTGAAGCTCTCTTACATTTTTTGTTCTTAATTAACAAAGATATGATCAGAGATAAGTTTAATAAATTAAGACACAACCATTGCTGTTTTCTCTCTGTATCCATCTTTGTTTTTGCATTAGCGTTGTCATTGAGCCCTATTTATTGTCAACAGTCTGATGGCAATGACAACAGTACGGCCACAGAAGACCTATTTTCAGAGCTGGTCTACAACAGTTTCTCAAACTTTACCTCTGTGTTCAAGCAAGATATTGCCAAATATTTTGGTTTCTGCATAATTGACGTGTAGATTACTCAGCCACTATTTCGTTTTAATGTAATGGTGGATTTCAGGAATGAGTGTTGATTATTAAAAGTGGTTATATTCTCTCTTCTTTTCTTTTTTATTTGGATTTGCAGGGATGAAGATTGGAATATGGCATTCAATTTCTCCAAAAAAACACAATTCATATCCGATTGCGCCAAGAAAACAAACGGTACGTTCAAAGTTTGGAGCCTGAAAACAATGATTTGATAAAGGTTTTAGAGTTTTCTGTGTATTTTTTTTTACATAGGCTTCTGCATTTTGAGGTTTAATTATGAACGCTACATAACTCAATTAGTTCAACGGACATTTTGTTTGGATATTCTCTTTCCTTTATGGAAAACCAATTCACAAGTTGGAAAGAAAGAGTGGTTCATAAAACATAGCACATGCGTGCTAATTTTCCTTTGTTCTATCACAAAGCAAATCTTAATGCCTAATTTAATAGATTAAACTTTAAAGATCCGGTTTGCTTCTTTATATTTTTACATATATTTCTCTACAAGTTTCCCTCAAACTTGTGGAGTGTTTTTGTAGTTATCATTCTAATTCTAGTTTCAGTTATGCTATTCTTAATCGGATGCACTTTGTTACTCCCCTTAGTTTATATTATCGAAACATTTAGCTACTCCCCTTAGTTTATTAATCCATTTTCTTTCTGTGGTAAATCTTTCTGACATTTCTCATGTTGTGCATCAGGAGATATAACAGCACGTATATGCACAGCAGCAGAAATAAAATTCTACTTCAACAGTTTCTTTGAAAAAGGCACAAAGAAAGCAAACTATTTGAAACCTAACAAGAACTGTAATTTGAGTTCATGGGTTTCTGGATGTGAGCCAGGATGGGCTTGTGGAGTTGGCCAAGGTCAAAAGGTTGACCTCAGAGATTCAAAGGACATTCCTGATAGAACTACAAACTGTGCAACTTGTTGTGAGGGTTTCTTCTGCCCTCATGGTATTACTTGCATGATACGTAAGTATTCCGAAACCCACCATCAATCATGGCAATAGTTTCTTCTTTTTTTTGGTCTGGAGCCATGGCAATAGTTAAGAATTGCATATGTTATGCGCTCCTGGTATTATTGTTGCATTCCTTGGGCTAATTACCAGTTTTTGATTAGCATGGGTAGAGATCTTCCCCGAAATCTGCATACATTGGACTTATGACCACTACTTCTTTCTCTATATATTCATTCTCAGTGACCTCAGATCATGACCATTCAAGTTATAAAGTCGAATGTTAATGTCAAGGCCTTAAAAAGTGTTGGGAGTGTGGTTTTCACATCTCCACTCCAGAATCTAGATGACTCAAAGGCCATACTTTATGCTTTCAATCCAAAACTCTTTTCTCCATCCGAACACTCATTAGCTCCCCCTGTATGTCCCATTTTTCTGAAGAGCAAACTAGCAACAAATTTATATGTTGGCAAGAAGGAAGTATTAAAGCATTTTGATCCTTAACGGAGGAAAATTGGTGAAGTGACCTTCCCCAAGTCTGAGCCTCTTATTGCAATTTCATAAACTTCTTCCAGGGAAAGGGGCCATGAAGAAAGTCTACCACTCATTTTCAATTTCTGTCCGTGTATTAGCAGAGAAAAGAAGATAATTGAACAGACAGAGAAATTTAGAGTTTCCATTTTATATTTGAAGTACGAAAAATCGTTTCACTTTCCAAGCTGCCTTGAAGATTCCTTTTTCAGTTTTGGGCTCTAATGAAAATAGCATGAAACCAGACAGTTTGTCCAGACAAGCCAAGGGAAGTGCTTCTGTACATCCCCTTTTGTCTGTATCAAGTCAATGAATCTCTTTAGTATTGCTCCTATTTCTAGGAGATGGACCTTTTGAAACATCCAAGAATTTGTCTGATAGATGATGCTGAGATGATCAAGACACTTAAAAGAGTGCTCCTTGGAAAACAATGATTGTATCAGAGTCCCGTAAAAGAAGTTACCATTTCACCTGAATTTGGTTCTATGTGGAATTGTTTTAACAATGTTTCTGGCTTACGTGGAGTTATTGTATTCTGTTTTTCATTTCTGAATTTTAAATTGTTGTTTACATTAGTTTCTTTCTGGTAAGTTAGTTTATTGGATTCATTGTGTCATACGTTCCTAATTGAGCCACATCTAACATTCTTTATATTCTGACATTTTCTATATCTTGTCTCTGAAGCTTGTCCATTGGGTGCTTACTGCCCACTAGCGAAACTGAACAAAACCACTGGCATATGCGACCCGTAAGTTCATTCTTGTTTCGTGCCTTTTCATTTCAAGTTTTTTTTTTTTTTTTTCTGTTTTATCATACATACATTAATATTTATTAGCAGAAATGTTTTGCAGATACCATTACCAATTGCCTCCTGGAAACCCAAACCATACATGCGGTGGAGCAGATGTTTGGGCCGATATTTTAAGTAGCGGCGAGATATTCTGTTCAGCAGGATCATACTGTCCGTCCAATATCCAAAAAATTCCTTGCAGTCGTGGGTATTGATAATTATCCCTGAACTTCCAGCAGTTATCTATTGAATTGCATTTTTCACCTTTCCTCATATCACAGCCACCTGTTTTGCCTTTCCTGTTACTTATGAAACTAAGCTGCGTTTTGTTTCAGACATTACTGCAGGACTGGTTCAACGTCTCAAACAGGTGGGCATTCTTTTACTAGTTTATTGAGAGGACATTGTGTTTGTTGTATTAGTCTGTGCTACTTTGTTATTCTGTTGCCGGGGCGTACTTTTTTCATCTGCTATGTTTCTGCTTGTTAACAATCTATGCCTTTTGGTTTAGAAATATGATTTATTTTCTTTCAATTTTAGCAGCATGTATAATCTTTAACAATGAACTTGCAGGGTGTTTTAAGCTGGCAACTTGTGAACCACGCTCAACAAATCAGAACATCACTGCATACGGCATTTTATTTTTCGTGAGTGATCAGTTTACCTTTTAATCATTGTCTGGCGATGGATTTGAGTTTCCATTACGGTATACTATTATGAGAAGAATGGCAGAAAAATAAGTGTCAGAATGCACACAAAATATTTACGACATACTTCAAAATCGCAATATTCTTATATATGATCCTGTGTGCACAACCATCAGATCTAATCGCTTCACTTGTCAATGTAGGCTGGACTAAGCTTTCTGCTCATCATTATTTACAACTGTTCTGATCAAGTTCTTGCGACTCGAGAGAAAAGACAGGCACAGACAAGGGAGAAGGCAGTTCAAAGTGTAAGAGAAACTGCACAAGCACGTGAAAAATGGAAATCTGCAAGAGACATTGCCAAGAAGGGTGCCATTGGACTGCAAACTCAGTTGTCACGCACATTTTCTCGTACAAAGTCTAAAAAGCCAGCAGAACAGCTAAAAGGTTTAGGTCAAGCTAAACCTGGAACAGATGCTGCTCTACCACCTATGCCTGGAGGTAGTTCATCTTATCAATCATCTGCAAAAGGGAAGAAAAAGGAAAAGAGCAACCTCACACAGATGCTGGATGACATTGAGAACAATCCCGAGGGTCATGAAGGCTTCGATTTTAAGATTGGAGATAAAAACACAAGAAAGAATGCACCAAGGGGTAAGAAGTTGCATACTCAGAGTCAAATGTTCAGGTATGCATATGGACAGATTGAGAGAGAGAAAGCTATGCAGGAGCAGAACAATAATTTGACCTTCTCTGGGGTAATTTCAATGGCTAACGATATTGAAATCAGGAAAAGGCCAACTTTGGAGATTGCTTTTAAAGATTTAACCCTCACTTTGAAGAGTAAACGCAAACATCTGCTAAGATGTGTGACTGGGAAATTATCGCCTGGCCGAGTTTCCGCTGTAATGGGTCCATCTGGGGCTGGAAAAACAACATTTCTTTCTGCTTTGACAGGAAAGGCAACTGGTTGCGCCATGTCTGGTATGGTTCTTGTGAATGGTAAGACGGACCCGATCCAAGCATACAAGAAAATCATTGGTTATGTGCCTCAAGATGATATTGTGCATGGGAACCTGACAGTGGAGGAAAATCTCTGGTTCAGTGCAAGATGCAGGTATAAAACTATAAATTCACAATTCATTACTAACCACATTTTTGTTAGTCTCAATTCACATTGCCATCATAGTGATGACATCACTGTTGACATCCAACAAGTTTTCATGCATCAAACAAAATGCATGCATCTGGTGTTAGTCCTTCTTGTGTTTAACCAACATTGACTGACACAGGCCCCCTAAATGGTGGAAGTAGAACCTGGCTTTTCTGGGTTGTTGAACAACAGAAACTATAAAATGATTTTTATGTTAACGCATTTCAGACTAGGATATTGAGTTGGAAAACATCTAAACTTATGAACATTGCTAGAAATTTTACATGCATTAGGTGGTTAATTTTGATTGTACACATTTATATATACTTTTTCTACCAAACAAGGGAAGCTAAAATTTTCTGAATATTTCTGTTATTGTAACTGATGGCATTGGAGCTTCCTGAAAATTTGGAATTTCGTCATGGTGTGCCAAAGATTTTTTTCTCGTAAAAGAAAGCCTTTTTTTTCCTTCTATTTCTTCTATCAGTCTGCTTGGCATCATTCATATATTTATATGTACACATATTGCATCAACACAACAAGAATGTCCAATTGTTCTCTCTTCTCTGTTCCTCCTTTGTTATTCATTTATTTGCTCTGGCTGCTTATATCTCCCCCCTCTCTCATACAGACACACCCTTTATGTATTAATTTTCTCTGCCTTCTTAGATATTACCCTCTCCCTCTCTTTCTTACACCCACAGTCACAAATGCTGTGGCTGTTTAACAGTACTTGCTTTTTTTAGCATATATATTTACTGGATTTCTGTTATTTTAGACTCTCCGCTGATCTACCAAAACCAGAAAAGGTTCTAGTTGTTGAAAGAGTTATTGAGGCCTTGGGCCTGCAGGCAGTGCGAGATTCTCTGGTTGGGACAGTGGAAAAGCGAGGAATTTCTGGAGGTCAAAGAAAACGTGTCAATGTTGGTCTTGAAATGGTTATGGAACCTTCACTTCTGATATTAGATGAACCCACATCTGGCTTGGACAGTTCATCCTCCCAGTTGCTACTTAGAGCTCTTCGACGTGAAGCTCTTGAAGGAGTAAACATATGCATGGTTGTACACCAACCTAGGTAATTTACCCTTTCTATTATGATAGAGAGTTGTCTTTTTAGATTATGTGATATAGTGGCCATAAGAGAATATTAACTTTCCTTTTTTTTCCTTCGCTTTTCTTGGTTGCTTCAGCTATACATTATTCAGGATGTTTGATGATTTGATACTTCTAGCTAAAGGTGGCTTGACAGCATATCACGGATCAGCAAAGAAAGTTGAGGAGTACTTTGCTGGCCTTGGGATTACTGTACCTGAGCGTGTGAATCCTCCAGATTACTTCATTGACGTTTTGGAGGGCATTGCAAAACCAAAATCAGGGGTGAACTATAAGCAACTTCCAGTTAGATGGATGCTTCATAATGGCTACCCAGTTCCTATGGATATGCTGCAGAATACAGATGGGCTGGGACTACCCTCCGGTGAAAATTCTGCTCATGGAGCAAGTGAAGCTGGATCTGAAACAGAGTCTTTTGCTGGAGGTTTTTGGCAGGATCTGAAAGCTAATGTTGAGTCAGAGAAAGAAAAGTTGCTGCACGATTTATCAAAATCAGGCGACTTATCCGGACGGAGAAGCCCTGGAGTATATCAGCAGTATAGGTACTTCCTTGGGAGGTAAGGGAGATCCCATTTCTCTAATGCGGGTGCATGTAAAGTGTAACCCTCCATTATTATCATGATAATAGCGCTATGCTAATTGAAGTACTGTGCAATATTAGGCTCTTGCATCTCGCACGCGAAATTACTCTATTTTGGGATGATCAGTTTCACTGAGTTTGCGTTCATCATAAAAAATTAACATATTCTTCTTGAATGGCTTGTTTGTAGGGTTGGAAAGCAGCGGCTACGAGAAGCAAGGGCACAAGCTGTAGATTATTTGATTTTATTGCTAGCTGGAATCTGCTTAGGAACACTAGCTAAAGTGAGCGATGAAACTTTTGGGGTGCTTGGTTACACATACACTGTCATTGCAGTTTGTAAGTGATCAAAACCTCTTGAAGTTCTTGTATATGCAAGGCTCCATTAGAATATTCTTGCTTAGATGTAGGCTTTTGATGTTTAAAATGTAGGGTAACTTGTGATCAAATTTGCACTCTATTGGGTGCTTGTTGTTTTGCATGCCAATCTGCCTTTTTCACTGTAAATTATCTTCCCTATGGGCCTTTATGAAGTGCTTTTTTGTACAAGGTTCATTCCCACTAGTCTAAATGTTTTTCGGACTTTCAGCACTGCTCTGTAAGATTGCGGCTTTGAGATCATTTTCCCTGGATAAGCTACATTACTGGAGAGAGAGATCTTCTGGTATGAGCAGCCTAGCAAACTTTCTTGCGAAGGATACAATAGACCATTTCAGCACAATTGTCAAGCCACTTGTCTATCTGTCAATGTTCTACTACTTCAACAATCCAAGATCAACAGTCATAGATAACTACGTAGTCTTAATCTGTCTGGTGTATTGTGTGACGGGAATTGCTTACGCGATGGCCATCTTCTTTGAACCTGGTCCAGCCCAACTGGTGAGCATTTGAAGTACCATTTGCATTGAGAACTTGTTAGTTCCATAAATTAAGTTGGTAAATCATGAATCCATCGCCCTCGTATAATAAACAGACATGCAATCCATATCCACATACGATTATTGCTAACATTTTCACTCGCGCTAACGAGGCAATTTTTTGTGCTGTGCAGTGGTCAGTGTTGCTTCCGGTTGTTCTAACCCTGATAGCAACCCAAAGTGAAAACGGCGTTGTTGTGGATTATATATCTGACTTGTGCTATACCAAGTGGGCACTGGAAGCATTTGTGATATCAAATGCTAAAAGGTTTGTGTCTGACTTTGATATTCCTCCTCCACATGTGGTGATTAATTAATGTTTTGCATGTAATGTACCAACTTACCTTCTGATTATTCTGTTTTTCAGGTACTACGGAGTTTGGCTGATAACAAGGTGTGGTTCACTCATGGAAAGTGGGTATGATCTAGGCCATTGGTATCGTTGTTTAATCTTTCTTGTTTTAACTGGTATAGCTAGTCGTGTTGCTGCCTTCTTTATTATGATTACCTTCCACGGGAAGTGAAGTCTTTTGTACTCTTTCTTCTTGTAAGAAGTAGGGGGGGAGGGGGGGGATCAATTCAAAGACTCTTGCTCTCATGGAGAGAGCTAGCATAGATTATTTGAAAGGGAATTTGAAGTCATGGAACATAGTGCAGAAGTTGAATCATGATACTAAGGTTCCTCTGCTTCGTTTCTGCATGATAATTTGTGTAAAGATCAGATACATGGACTTCTTTTTCTTCCCTGTTTTAGCCAACACTACACACCAGGAATAGAAATTTATTCTCAACTTTTCTCAGTACTGTGCGTTGTTGATTTTTTTGCCAAGTACAGCAAGCTTCAATTTTATTTTTATTTTTATTTGTAATGCGTCTCTTATTTTGTTCAAGATCTGGTCTGAGCAAGATATTTTCTCGGTGAAGTCTTGTCCAGGATGAAGTAAATTGTTCCTGAGCTCTTTCCATCCTACTAAGACCGCTGAAAAATAATTTTTTTAAAAAGTAAATTTCGAAAAAATAAATTCAAAAAAATAAATTATCTTTTAATATTTAATAGTGTAATGAAAAATAAATTGAAAAATATTTTTCAGTGTTTGGTTATGTTATGGAAAATGAGCTGGAAAATAACTTATTAATATTTTATTTTTTTCAAATTTATTAAAATAATGAAGAACAAATCTTACAAATTAAAAGTTGAATTAGAATGAAATTGAAAAAAAAATTTAATAAATTATTTTAAATAAAATAAATAATAATCAAAATAATAGAGATCAAATTTAAAAAAATAAAAAAAATTAAAAGATGAAGAAATTAAAATAATAATAATTAACATTTCATAAATTATTTCAAATAAAATAAGTAACAATAAAAAAAATAAGGATCAAATTTGATAGATAAAAAATTTCAATTAAAAAATGATAAGGAAAAAGCAAATAACAATTATAAAAATAAGAACCAAAGTTATATAAAAATTAAATTGTAAGGGATGAAATTGAAAAACAAATATTCAAAATATATATATATATATATATATATATAAACCAAAAGTTTGAGGACCAAATTTGATATAATCAGCAAATAATGACATTTCTAAATTTTTCATAAATTTTAGAAAATGTTTTCCGCTCAAAATAAAAAGAAAACACTTTTCTGAAACCAAGTCAAATTTTTTTTAACTAGAAAATATTTTCTGTTAATTAATTTTTTTAATAATAAATAAATACAAAAAAAATTGAAAAATAATTTTTCAAAAATCAATTTTCAGAAAACGCACCCTA
>Ga0307515_10019536_pt1 | contig 12181 bp, 9 predicted proteins | sample 17_EM_MG_FD_194513 | JGI IMG/M metagenome (GOLD analysis project Ga0307515, IMG submission 194513) | Populus trichocarpa ectomycorrhiza microbial communities from riparian zone in the Pacific Northwest, United States - 17_EM | ecosystem: Host-associated > Plants > Roots > Unclassified | place...
ATATATGACTATAAATTAATATTAAAAAAATAATAACATATATATATATATATGATAAAATGATCAATAGTATATAAGGGTGTATTATGTGAGATATATAAATATTATATTGGATTCAAAAAAAAAAATATATATATATATATATATATATATTTATTGGAGTAGGATTTTAAGTCAGGTTTTATAAAATTTATACCGTATTTATTATTTTTCAAGTAATATAACTATTTTAAAAAACTTATTTTTTTAGATAAAATCAATTTAAATGGTGGTATTCATTGAGTTTAGATTAAATTGCTATGCACCTCCTTGCTTGGTGAAAGGGGTTAATCTCAAAATAAAGAGGCGGCCAGCAGCCATCGCTTTCCTTTCTTATATATATTGAGAAAGGAAAGCATTGAGAAAGGAAAGCGATGGCTGCTGGCCGCCTCTTTACTTTGAGATTAATCCCTTTATATATATATATATATATTGCCATCAAATGTATACTTGGCCTTGAAAGTTATGGCCATCTGCCTCCCACTATCTCCAGAGAAGTGGCTATGAGCCTACAGAACGTACCACTATCTCCAGAGAAGTGGCTATGAGCCTTTCCTTTTTGTTCAAAAATTTTTTAGCTTTTTCTGCTTCCAAGGAAATGGCACAAGAATACAAGGCCAAGCCTGCTACACAACAACTTGGTGGAGGAAACAGATAGGTGCAAGTGCATTGCAGTATTTTACTTAGCATTTCTACTCAAAAAATATAACAGAAGGCAACTATTTCTACACCCAAAAAACAACTAATTCATGGTATTGTCATGTTTAATTGATTGCCCTTTATCTTATACATCTAAAAGGCTTGGCTTCTCTTATGAACCTTCACTGTTCATATGAGCAGTACGTGAAGGTCCACGAACTAAGCCAAGCCGAGTCTTTTAGCTCTTTGGGTCTGCACCTGGGTAAGTTTTGGGATGTTTTTCTCTTTTGCGTGGTACAAGCTAGAAAACGTAATTTAGAGTGTGTCAAGCTGTAAGACTTGGGATGATTTTCAGAATGTGGTTTTGCCCCTCTTCGCTTCGGGATCTTGATTTGGTTCTGCGGTCAGGGAATGCAAGTGGACCTGAGGTGTTCTTTTTACAGGAGTACAGGATTTTGTTTACCGAAACCATATAAATTTTTATAAAAAAAAACAGAGATGCGGGGCAAAAATTATAGAATGACAAGATGGAGACAAAAGAGAATTGTATTATTTCCAAAAAGGAGAGAAAAACACCATCTTCATAACAGTGTTTCTATGACTAGGTAATGTACCCCACAATACAAATCTACAACGCTTTCGACGCCGTTACTCTATTTTTGGCACCACTTAAGACAGTTCCTAGGATACTCCTGGTTAATTATCCACCCATCGCAAATCTCTCTATTGCCACATGCAGACTTGCCCTACAACTTGGCGATGTCCAACCAAAAAAAGCTTGCATGAAGGCTAGACAAGGCTCAAAATTTATATACCATCTGTCAAACAAAAGGAAAATGCAAAGGATCTTCTCAGCAGGTTCGGCGATTGATTTTCCAAATTTACAAGGGTCGATTGGATACGTCCATTCAAGTGAAGTACCCCAAGAAGAATCGATGTCTTCCCCGGTATCTCACACAGGCACATGATTTCGATCACCACAAGCCAAGCTAACCTGTGATCCAATAAATAATAATAGCCTGGAAAATGATCAGCTATTTGTTCATATATATACACAACACATATCATGAGTACAATGACTAGGCAACGTTCAAGAGTAGCCTCTCACAAAAGAATCAAATATAAATTCTAGAGAAAAATAAGATTTCCTGCTGTTTTTAAAATGCATCCTGCTATCAAAATCATTTGACGACCTTTCCTTTTTTGCAGCTAATATTAAAAAATGCATCACATATATTTCAACTCAAGGAGAAAAGGGGGGGGAAGAATTAAGAGTTTGGAAGAATAAAGCTAGGCAAAGAAAACTAGTTGGCACTCACCTGCTCCTAAAAGTTGCATGGAGTCACCTTCCCTGAACTACTCTGTAATTAAGGGTCAGATCCTCGGGTTTCTTCCATATGTAAGCTCGCACTGTAGCTAAACTCATTTCCGGGGATAAGACCTACAAAAGACAGTCATTGCTTGAGAAAATATTGCAAAAAAAAATATAAAAAGAGAAGAGCGTGTAAATAGAAGAACGGCAGAAGTTTATTCTTATATTTGGGCCACAGGGTGACTTGTCTTCTCATACAATATGCCATTTTAGTTTGAACCTGTGCAACTCATAGATGATGTGCTCTTGGACATTCTCTGCTCATGAATTTATTGTGCTAAAATGTCCAGCTAAAGATTGATGTACCATTTTAAAAACAGATGACTCGACGATCCTATAGCGTGAAATACATTTGGTGTTTTTTTTTTTAAAGCTGAAGAAGCTTATTATTCAAGTAAATGCTTTTGAGTGCATTTCCCCGATAAAATGAAAATCACAATGACCTGATTATTGCACAAGATCTCTATGGAAGGCTTAAGCTTTTGCCAAGGCTTCAATCCAGATCGGAAAGATCCATCTCCAACCACTGAATGCTGCAAGGGTCCTCCAATTCCAGGAGCAAATGTTCCATCAGTATTCACATTATCCAGTGGTTTGTCAAGGACCAGCTTCTCTACGACATAATTGACAACCTATGCAAACATGTTAGTGAAAATCAGTAAAAATGGATTATTCAGCATATCACAGAAAGTATACTGGCAAAACAGATCCTAACTTGGGATTTGTTTCACATCTTATTTCTTTATAACAGTGACTAAAGCTAAAGGCTGACCGTATCAATGCATCTCTACTGAGGAACAAGAGTATTACACTTTCACCTTTAGAAACATGAATGAATATGAACAGATTATGAAACAGAAGCCTATCGTATCCATGATTTATGTAGAGTAAGATAACTTATTCTGCAATAAGACCATTATCACATGCTAGACTGCTAGATGACATCTGGAAAACACAATTAATTTCCATTTCTTGATACAATAAATACTCTTGATTCTTCTGCAGATATCTAGCTGAAATACAGAGTTGCACCCAAATGCATCATCACATGAGGATTAGTTCTTGCCATCCATTAGTATTTTACACAACAAAAGTTGGATAAAAACGCAAAAGTGAAACCCATAGATAAAGAAACATTCTTGAGAATATAATTTCAGAAATCTACAAATCTCAATTTATTTGACTTCTCATCACTTTCTTGATTGTTCTATTATAGAGCACAAAACATTTAAAACCTAAAGCATCCTACAGTATATAAATAATCCATGCTTTTCTGATCTATTTATAGAAACATGCTGCTTTTTTATGGAAGACGATCAATATATTAGAAAGGTAAAAGGCCAGCAAGGAAGTGACTGGGAGTATTGTACAAAAAGCAGCTGAAGGGCCAATCCATATGAACTGCCTACTCAAAACTAAAGCATGCTTAGCAAACCAGCAACAACAACAAAGTGTAAACAGAACTGAGTGTCTAGCTGATGCCTTCTTGGTGGATTTGTCCACCTCCTGATTCCTTCAGGCTGCTTAGGGTTGTAAACCTGTTCCTATTGTCTTTTCCTTCGATGTACTTGTCTTTGTAGATCGAAGCTTCTCTGAGGGGAAATTTATCTAGAAGATGCTAATTTGAGAGAAGTTCAAGCGAATATTTCATCTCAGCAATAGATGTACCACACATGCAATAAGACCTATTACATCCACTACATACAAAGCATTCTGGGCATAATACTAAGCAGCACAAACAAAGCCCATAAAAATTTAGAAAATAGAAAAAAAAAATCATTGAAAAGTATCAGAACCAGAAATGCTAGTGTACTTGAAATAACAGAGCACGTTATGCCATCCTTCTTCTTGTTCTTTTTTTCTTTTTTGGATAAAAGAAACTTATATTAAATCACTGAAAAAAAAATGAAATAGAAAAGCATATTGGAGAATCACATCCTCCAAAATGCAATCCTAATTTATATTCAGTATGGTTTTTGCCATGAAAAAATACAAGTCAGATATCTGTAACATATCTATCTTACACATTGTGCTCTTTTAGCAAAGTCTAATAATTTCCAGCACAGCTTCTTTTAATTGGTATGTTCCAGAATATACCACTAACATATTATAGTAAAAGCACTACATGAATATTGTCAATAGTGCAAATTTCCAGATAATCAAATGCAAATCTTTTTTTTTTATCTGACACATGCAAATCTTTTCTTCCTCTAAGTTGCTGAATCAAACTTACTTTATGAATTCTAAGGATGCGAGGTGCACTTAATTTGCCTTGTGTGAGGATCTGAAATGCTGAACCTTCACATGGATGCAGATAAAAGCTGCACCTGAAGAAATTTAATCACTTTCATTATTTATCTGCTGAAAAAAACCCACATAAAATGAGCAAGGTAAAAGCACAACAACACATTAATTGTTGACAAAGTGCAGAGTCCAATATGAAGCATAAATATTTAAAAACAAAATCTAGAAAACAATCAAAATAAATTAAGGAATAAGAATAACAGTTGGAACCAAATGCACAATTCCATATAAGAATGCTTCCCTATAACTTGCAAGTAAAATTATAATTCCGTGAAGAAAGGAAAATAATTACTTGGTGTTTTCTCTTGGAGGTAGGCGATTGTTCAACACACAATCCAAACACCACCAAGGGAAGTCCTTTTCATCTTCGCTTCCATCTAAATCAGTAATTTTCTTTCTCCATGGACCTCCTTGAGAGCCTTCAGTAACAACCGAAGGAGGGGAAACTGTTGAAAATTCGAATGGAGGATAAACCTTGGAGTCATTTTCAGCACCGCCGTCTACTTCAACTCTAGAATGGCCAAGACTTCTATGAGCAAAATCCTTTCCGGATAGAACATCTCCATTAGCTGAAGTTGGAGAACCAAGTCTGTGCCTTCTCTTGGCCAACCAATGAGCCAACAAACCCTTAAGGGTTTCGCGAGCTAAATTAACCTGCAGATCATGAATAAATGCTACAGATGAGTATAATTTTTTTTTAAAATGCTGACAAGAAAAGCAATCTGCTTCTGCCATGACCAATTAGTTATGCTGCAATTTAATCACCATTTATTACATGTAGAGAAGACTGCACGCTGCAAAAGAACCATACCAAAATACACATCTTAAGATATGGCACTCAGTAATATAAGTTTTGGGGTCCTACACACGAAGATACTGGTAGTTTTCATATATAATCAAGGAACACTCTGAAAAGTTTCAATCTTTTAATGTATTTGAGTTCTTTCAGAAGAATAAACTAGTTCCCTATTCAACTCATTCTCAGGTGGTTTAAAGATTAACATTAAAATCAACAGAGGCCATTTTTCTAAAGCATTTGCCCAACTCATGTGTACAAAAGTTTTACCGTTTTACCTTATCATCCTCAGGTTTCCCAGCTATGTTAAGATCAGCTGAATACATCTCAGCTGAAAAGCATTGTGGTGTGTCCAAATGAACAGACAAGCTTCCAAGCCTGGTATCCACAGTGAACCATGCAGGAATGCTGACCTGGAACATAAAAGATTATCAGTAAGTTCCACAAAAATTCCCATGCAACAACTCCAATATACAATGAAAAGGATCTTGTGATCATACCATTTCAAATAATTGTTCCTTTTTCTCCTCAAATGACACCTGGAAAATGTCAAGTTGTAAATACGGATAATGCCTGAATTATACCATTTCCTATAGGTGACATAATTAATGCACCAAATGATAGGACGACTAACTCCCCTTCCAAATATAAGGTATGCAATATTGCAAGGATGTAATCAACAATTCACAAAAAATAGGAAAGGGAAAAAGAGATGTAACCTTCCCATAGTCTTCAATTACAATGCCCCTTGTGATCTCCCACAGCTTCACTGAGCCAGCAGTATCCTTCCAAACAGGCATGACAAGTGATAAACCCCCAAAAAAAAAAAAGTGTTTGATCGTTTGGTGTTAATTGTAATAAATAAGGGTAAAAGTACCATGCATACCTTAGTCAAGACATGCCTTCTATTATTTAAAATTTCATGCTGCACTATTGCTGGAGTTCCAGGAATGGTTAAGGTTGGTTCTTTGTAGACTGGCACCTATAGAAAAGCAAAGCAGTACATTAATGAATGAGGAAAACAGGTATTGCTAGAGTGCAGGTCTCCCTTTTGAATAATCTTTAGACACTCAGTGCAAATCATTCATAAAAATGAAAAACACAACAATCACAACAAGCCAAAGGGAAAATCTGCAACAGAAGACAGCCTCATTATTCAGACTACATGAAACTTTGGTGTAGTCAATGAATCGTGTGTGGGAAGTGGAAATCAATAAGTAAAGATATGGTGACTAAGAATAACATAAAGGAATTATCCCCCGTTCAAAAATTCAGAAACAGTAGACACAAATTAACAAAAAATTGAAAATTAGATGTAAGACGTTAAATAGGATGACTTGGTGAAGAACTTATTACATGCAATAGCATTAGTTGCCAGTCAAAGGCTATGAGAATTACTTACTGGAGTAGATCCTTCTAATGAAACTCTTGCCCTTGAAAAGGAAAGGTTACCAGCCAAGAATGAACCACCTCTTTGAAAGACCTTTTGAGGATTGTGTGCTTCAGCGGGCCATCTATGAACCGAAGAATCTGTTGTTGCGGCCCATATACTGTCATCATGTAATGCCAATTGCAAAATCGGGTGCTCTTTCGTGCAAAGCAAAAGACTCTCTCTTGTCACCAAGTCTGTCAAGTACAACTGAGGGTATAAACAAAATAGAGTATCAAAAATCAGGGCATCAAAAATAACACTAAAATATGTGGAAAATAATTATTTAGATTTCATAGGAAAATCAACTCACAGAAAGGTCCCTTCCACCACTGTATACATGGCTGAATGTTGGAGTGCTGGCAAGTGCCCAAACAGAATCTGTATGCACAGCATATGAATGCACACATCGCTGCATCCCAAGGTCCCACAGCCTACAAAACAATCCACAAAAAGTTCAGCACAAGGTCTTATACATTTTTATGATTGAAGTGATGGATGCTGAAAGGATGGATAAGAGTGAAAAGCAAAAGGGAGTAAAATATCCACCTGATCATAGAATCAGAAGAACCTGATAAGCAATACCTTCAAAAATAAATTGGAAACCGTGTTATTAAGAAAAAAATACAAAATTGAAGAGCAATCCAATTAAATTTGCTACAGAAAAGAGCAATCCACAAACTCCCTGCACTATTAAGAAACAGAAATCATTTGTACAGGTCTTCATGAATAACTGTTTTGATCACATTCAAAGGAGGTATAAATGTATGCAGCATGTAAACATCATAATCCCTATACTAGAGATTTTTTTTTGTGTGGGGATGGGGATGGGGAAGGGGGGGCAATTATAAATTTTTCTTGCCATACAACATAAACTGAAAAATAAACAAATATACTTCTTAACAAAAAAATCTCATGCAAACAAAACTTAATAGCTGCAGACCCCATTCAACCAACCTGCCAGTAGAATCCAGAAGCAACGCTCTAATGTTATCAGTATGCCCTCTTAGCTTCATAGCCTTTGAACCAGTACGGGGGTCCCAAACACGCACAACCTAGAGGAACAAGGACAAGAGATAAAGCATTGAAGCCAGTATCTTTTCAAACCATTAAATGATCAAAAGATGTGAGAACATGCATATAAGCTCTTTCCATCATCTTATGTGTCCACGGTACACCAGTATAAAGAGGTAAGAATACACAAATGACTGAAATATCTACCGCTGAGTCATAAGCCTAATGGTACACTTCTCCAGAAACGGGAAAGCTCCAAGTTCAAACTCCACTTCCCCGCAAAAGCAGTTGAATTATCAAAACATAAATAAACAAATAACTGTAATATCTGAATATCAATGTACCTTCTCGGTCCCACCAGAGACAAGACGGGTTCCACTATCATTCATTGCCAATGCATAGACTGACTCCTTATGGCCTTTAGCACCAACTGGGACATACCCATGGGACTGAGACGTGTGTGCAGAAATGCTGTTGCTTGAGCTAATGGTTCGTAAACTTGTCACGGGCAATGAATTAGCAGAGCCATTTACACCATTTGAACAATCATCTTCCATTGCATCACCAGACTTTGACACTGGAGTCAGTGCAGCTTCCACATCCCATATGAAAACTTCCCCACCAAGGCCTCCAGAGGCAACTACATTGCTCTAAAATGCATGACACTAAAACAGGTTCAGAAAATGACTCCAATGATATTAAGATCATAAACCATAGATTCAAGCATGTTTTTACTGAATATACTTTTTAACTTAGATAACAAGATGCACAGGCAGGAACTTTTCATCCATGCAGTTAGTAAGATCCATGAAAAAATTGAAATGGAAATTACATTTTTTTCTGCCGCCGCAAGACAAATAACATAATCAGAGTGTTGGCGAAGAGTCTTGGTACAAGTTCCATCAGATAAGCAATTCCATGCCTGGTATATCACCCAAAAGGGGGGGAAAAGACAAGCAATTAACCAATGAGCAGCTCAGTCAGCAAGTGAACAGCCATTAAATCATTCAGTACAAAAGCAACAAAAAATAAGAAAATTTACAAACCTTGAGGGTGGTGTCTGAAGAGCAGGAGACAAGGGTTCTGTCACCAGCAAGGACAGCATCATTTACCTGTACAGCCAGAGACACCCCATACATATCCCATTTATCTCAGGTATTCACATAAGAAAGTTTATGGCATAAGAAAATAGTAGCATAATATATAGCTTCACTCCACAAAGAAAAGTGAATAATTACATAGATGATGGCGCTCTAAGTCACCATATTAAATGCTTATCTAATAAAAAGAAACAAGTTTGCTAGTTTGACACACTTGGAGTGTGAGGGCATCTTGCCCATGCACATTTGATAATTGATTAGAAAATTCAATCAGGGTGACAATTATCAAATCAATCTTGCTCTCTCCAGAGTCCAACCTCATAAAAGGCCAGAAAAATCAGCTAAAGCTATTTCCCAATAACCATAGCCGTCTCATAGACGGTTTCCCGAAATGAATTTCCCCAAAGGCAACAATTAAGCACCTACCAGATCCTTGATAGGTGACAGATGTAATAATGAACGACCTGCCAAAGGGTTAAAAAAGTACCCAATCAACATGAGACTCAAATGTAGCAGAGCACGTCGCAGAATCTTCAGAAAGGGCCCATCTCTTCAGCGTGCCATCACGACTCCCAGTGAAGAGGTAATCACGCCCATCAGATACAGTGGACTTTAACACTTTTAGACAGTTTATGCCAGCACAATGCTGCAAAAGAGATATCCCAAAACAAGTAGTATAAGGATCCATGACTCCATTAAAAGAAACAAGTTCAGCAAAATTTGATCTGTTTGAAGAAAATCACACAGCATACAAGTGGAGAGGGAGTATATTTAAACAGACCATGCCTTCTTTTCTTCTTTTATAGGTAACTATTAACATTGTATGCCCTTAAAGATGCTTCAAACATTTATGAGTGTTACTCAGCTGAATTGAAATTTTAGAAAAGATGAAGTACCATTCAACTTAATCATGGAAAGCATGCACATTGTACTCTTATAGTTTACTCTGGCCCATAAAAACATCAAATCATGCATAAAACCAACCTACAATAGACAGTGGTCTTCCAAAAAACAATGATTTTCATTCGTTTGTAGAAAAATAATAATCATAGTTCCACTCCCAGCTCCAAAAAATGCGAAAATAAAAATGAAAGCACAATAGCAACATTAAGCAATCAGAGCAAACATATAGCAAAAGAATTTGAGCACAAAGTACATGAGCAGAATAGGATCATTCACCCAGCATTCAACATGAAAAAAACACACATTGATAACATTGTTATAAATCGCAACACCATAAAAGGATGTAATGCAAGGACTTGAATATTCATTATAACATTTAGCAGTATTAATAACCAGCATCAAGTCCCATGCATGGTAAATATGATCAACTACATAAAGTAGATTTCGCTAGAATACCAATCAAGCAAGTTAAGTGTTAAGCACTTATATGACATCAAAGTGGAAAATAATAAATACATATAAATCAATCCCATATATACATCAGAAAAGGCAACTTGTTCACTTTAAAATACTAAAATGTTGAGCGAAAATTGATGATAAAAATAGAACTACAAGATCACTTCACCTTTGTGTCATCAGCATCACTCAACACATATGTCAGCCTCTTCTCTTTACGCGGGCGAACAGAATTGTTTGTGTTCCCTGCACTACCCACACGGTGCATTGCTACAACCCCTGAGAGAAATAAAAAATCATCACTGAGTAATTAGAAAATACCACAAATATCTTATTAATTCCTCCAAGATTCTGGAACAAGTACATATTATTCAACACCTATTACCTTTTAGAAAAATAATGAAGGAGAAAAAAAAGTTGAGAAGCCATTCCTAAAGAATAATTATTCAAGCCAGAATGTTTTCAGAGTTTTTCCTATCAAAAGAACACAGCTAGTGTTTTTTACTTTTTTCATGTGCATAGAAATCAGCCAGCAGCCAATTCGAAGTGCTAACCAAATCTTTTTTCTCGCAACATTCATGAGTTACACATAACTAAATTTTCCTTGCATATGTATTACATTTTTTCCAGAAGACAAGCCCCAGCAACCACCCCAATAAAATCAAATAAAAACATGCCAGAACCGAATGAAACAAACAGCCAGAATAAACCAATCAATCGACCATCCAATACACCCAGTTGACTCCGAGATTAAAATCAAATTCATTAAAACAGTAAACCAAATCAAACATCTTAGAATACAACCATTTTACTATTCCAACATAGAAAATTACTCGCACTTGCATTTGGGTGCACAAAAGTATCATCACTTTCATCCCCAAACTAATGCCATAAATTACCCTTAAAATATCCACTAAATAAATCCTTTCTCCAAATAAAAAAAAACTACCAATCCACAAAACATAGCTTCTGTCTTCGTCTCATAATTCTGCACATAAAGAAACAAGCTTTAACCACATGAGGTAACAACAAACATTAAACTCAAGTCCTAAACCTCTCTCACCAAATTTAAACTCTTCGATTTTATTCAAATTCAACCTCAGAACTTCGCGATACACAAAATCAACAACTAGAAATGCGATCCAACCCTAAAGCAATTGAGAAGAAGAAGAAAGGAAACGAAATCGATTAACGAGGGTTAACAAATGATCGTGTAAAACAAACAAAAAAAATAGTAAGAAAAGGAGAGAAATTGTGAATTGAAGTGAGTTGGGTTACTGACCCGTTGCAGGAGATAGAAATGGATTCTTGAGAGAGAGAGAGAGTGAGAGATGGAATTGAAATCGTCGGGATTTGATTTCTGAGAGTTTTAAATTAAAACCCTAGAAAGGATGGAGCGATTGTTTTTATGATGATGATGATGATTTGTTGTTTGTTTTAGAGAGAGAGAGTGTGTGTGTGTGTGTAGAGAGATTTGAGAACTAAAAAAGAAAATCATAAAAACCGGCTTTATTATTATTATTATTATTATTATTATGGTTTCGACCACCAGGAAGTCAAAGCCTTAAAGGTGTTAAGTGTTAACTTTGTTGTTGTGATGTTCTCTGCTGTGTAAAATCCTCCCTGTCCATCTGTCACGAGTAAAATATTCCAAGAATCCATAGTAAATAAATCCTTATTAATCGATTGATTTGAATTAATTAAAATTAAATTAAACTTTGATTTTTTTTAAATAAAACAAAAATATGTTGTTTTGTAAGGAAAAAAATTAAAATTAAATACATATAAATTAACTTATTAAGTCAAATCTAACCTAATTTTTTTTACACCTACCTTGTGATAGAAGATGAATTGATCGGGTCTCATATCTATTTAACTAAATTTAGTTTAAAATTTTTTTATTTTTAAATTATATTTGAATGCATTTTAAAAGTACGTTCGGTTTAAAAAATATTAAATTGATATTTTTTTAATGATTTTAATGCATTGATATTAAAAATATAAAACATAAAAAAATTATTTTTATATGTCACTATATATCACAATATTAATTATATATTAACGGTGAAAGAAATTACACAGTAGAGTGTCTTGTAAGTAATTTTTGTATTTTCAGATTTATGGTGTAA
>Ga0307515_10019537_pt1 | contig 12181 bp, 7 predicted proteins | sample 17_EM_MG_FD_194513 | JGI IMG/M metagenome (GOLD analysis project Ga0307515, IMG submission 194513) | Populus trichocarpa ectomycorrhiza microbial communities from riparian zone in the Pacific Northwest, United States - 17_EM | ecosystem: Host-associated > Plants > Roots > Unclassified | place...
GAGTGAATATCTTTCTAGATGCAGCCATTGCAATCATAACACTGGCAGATGCCCCAAAAGTTCTAACCAAAAGATAAATAATATGCCAATATCTGAAATACACTGCAATTTCTATATGTAAAACACTGTTCATACACACCTCGACACTTGCAATGCCCTCAAGGACTCGAACCTTTAAATCTGTAACACCCTCAGTTCCCTAAACAAGAAAAGTTAAAAGAAAAAAGTTAAGAACAAGCATGACAATAAGTGTGCTCTCTCACCCATAATTTCACACATCCCAACTTGATTCACAGAAAGCGAATCATATAACTAGCTAATAGATATGATCACTGTAGAAACCTACTTGCCTCTAAGAAAATGGATGGGTCCATCCTGATAATTTGCTTACTACTTCATAATAATTCAAGCTTCACACAGAATAACAATAGCATTTCTACACATACCACCCCTTATCTTTTTTACTTTTATTCTTTTTGACAATTTTTAGAAATTCTAGTAGACGCCACCATATACAATGTCAACGGAAAAAGAGTACCAGTCACTTATTCCAAAAAATCAAGACTCAAGGAGGAGATTGTCATTGATTTTCTTTTTAAAAAAAATCCACCACTCATTGTTTGCCCTTTGATCCTTTCATGAGCTAATATGCAAATGCCAGCTTTTAACTCCCCTGTGTACAATAATATCATTGGTCTTGGATAGTATTTCAGCAACCAAACTCAGAACGGGATCCCTTACCCCTTCCTTAATTCCCTCGTACCAAATGTGAGCTGGATTGTAATTCCAGTTTACGTGAGGCAAATGCTAAATGAGTTTACTAACTAAACTAGCTGGCACCAAAATGGATTTCCGTATTGATTCATTTGAAAAACTTGCTTCTCACTTCTTTTAAACAATTTAAGCTTCACACAAGATCAATCTTTATGCATTCCTTCTCGTTGTTCTTTGGTTGTTTGTCAATTCTTAGGAAGGCCAGCTTCAAACTGCCATCATATACAACCCCAACAGAAAGAGAACACAGATAAATTTCTTACATAAGTTCAAGTGTAAGAGGAAAACTCAACATTTTCTTTTCTTTTCTGCTTACATCTTTCCTATATACACGGACTGCCAATGTTTTTCCTTTGATCCTTTAACAAGCCAATTCCACAAACCCAGGATTTCAACTACCAAATTTAAAATGTCAATAATTGGCACAATACATTCAATTAGTATATTTTTTTATGAGCCACTTACCAGTATTTCTGATAAGTTGAATCATTCTGTTGGATATAAACAATTCCTTCCCTACCTACCAACAACCCTCAACTATCTTCATATCACCTTAACGCATAAAACTTCATCAAGAACCACGTGCATATACAGTTATCAATAGAGGAGAGAACCAGTGCTTTTAGTTTCTCCTTACAAATGATGGCAAATGACTTTCATTCTGTAGATGAACTAAAATAGCATATTTGCATTGTAAACAAATTGATCGTCTCACATCAAACCGAAAGCAGCAACAGGGAAAAAAAGAAGAAGTGGGAGGAGTAAACCATATGTACCTCTAAGGCATTAGTCACTTTAGGAATGGCCGTTTCATTCATTGTTCCCTCTGCCTTGAGATATGGAAAATCAATCATGTCATACATTGAGTGATGCAGGTAAGGTACAAATAATCCTAAAGATAAATACAAATGGAATAGTAATAAAGTGAGTCCCCAACTACATTTCAAGAAACATGGGAACTAATTGGTTAAAAACCCATCCCGTAACTCATTTCAAAACCTAGCACTGACAAAAGAAAATGCAAAATAAGGAGGAAGCATCCATTGCATTCCCTCTCTGGTCTCCATTGCATTGCATTGCATAGATCACACTCTAACTTACTCTGCCTAAGGAAAACTTGTGTGGTTAAACAGCTTTAATTAGAAAAAAGAAAACACAACCACACTATTTGTTTCATTGAATTTGCAGGAAAGAACAAAACTTTCATAAGATGTGTATAAACTTGCCGGTCAAAATGAATATTTCTAATGGGTTCCTAATACATTTATCTACATGTATAAATGAAACGATGAAAGCATCGAGAAAAAAAAAACTAAAATAACAGAAAGAGAAGCAAGATTACCTGGAAATACATGGTGAGAGTGTCAGAGGGAGAGACAGGGACAGACACAGTCTGTTGTTCAGATTGTTCTGGTACATCTTCTTGTTGTTCTTCTTCTTCTGGGATTTGAGTCTCCTCTTCAAGTGACCTTAATCTTCTAAGCCCATGGGAATAGAAATCATTGGCCCTTTTCAGTGCCAAGTGCTTGAAAGAAATGGGAAATCCATGGAAACGGGTTGTGATACGACGGGCGAATGGAGGAGATGGAGTTCTGGTGGCGTTGGGAGTGCAAACTGAGTGTAGAGCTGAGAAAGTTGAGACCGTAGTAGTCATTTTGTAATTCAGATAAGAGATAAAGAGAGACAGAGAGGTTGCTGTTGCTAAGAGGTCCTGTCCTTAGTTTTTTATGCTTCAACAGCTTAGGAAAGAGAAAAGCTCCCAATCTGTTTTTTTTTTTGGTAAGGTTTATTCTACCCCTATAACTTATAATTTTTTTGTCGCCTTGTTATTAATATGGGGTTTAATTTAATTTAATTTAATTTTACATTTTATCAATTTTTATCTAAATATTTATCCTCAATCATTAAATAAACTATTTGTATAATTGTTTTTTAACTAATTCACTTTAAAATCATTTGGATTTTCAATTTTTGTTATTTTGTTATTTTGTTGATTAAATATTATTAAAATATCTTAATGAATTTTTATTTGTATTTTTATTTCTTGGTTAAATTTTATATTTATCTTACAATAAATAATGTGAAAACGTTTATTCGAGAGTTAGTTAAAAAAAAAAGAAGAAGGAAAACTGAAGTTTTACAAGATATAAAAGCATTTTTCGTTAGTTTTTTTTTTAATGAGGTTGGATGAAAGGAATTTTATCAATAAAATGGTTAAACATTAAAAGGTGATCCATGAAAACAAACTTTTGAAAAGAAATCGGGTAATAAATGGACAATATTACCCTGTTATACTAAATAAACTTGGAAAAAGTATGTATAGCTTCATTTTTTCATGTGAATATACTCCTTTTTTCTTTTTTAATCCTGCTCCAATTTTTTTATAAGTTAGTCATAAATTTTTTAAATCTGTTAAAATTATATATTTTAGTCCTTTTATTTTGAAAATTAGGTGTTTCGGTCAAAAATTTTATTTTGTTCATCTTTAAGCTCCTAATTTGGGGGAAAAAAACAAAAAAAAAAGAAAATTATCTGTTGTGCATATTCGGACAACAACAAAAAAACTCATTCTTAGTGTTAATGAGTTTTAATTCATTGAGATGTTTCTTTTACCTTTCATCATGTAAAAAAAAAATCGAGTTGAGATAGAAATTGTTTTTGTTTATTTTTGTGTTTTTTAACCAATTTAAAGGTGTTTTAGATTGAGAAATTGGTTTATTGGCATTCTAAAAGTGTTTTTGGGTGATGAAAAATGATTTTTTTGGATCTTAAAATTCAAACATTGATTTTCTAGTCACCGATGATGACTTGAAAATATTATAGATGACATGTCATCTACTCCATATAAAAAATGAGCTAGTTACGTGTACCTAAGTTTTTAAGCTCAGATGAGCCTAACCTCTTTGGTGGTTGACCAAATGCCTAGGTCTACCATCTTTTTATTTTTGTTTTTTAATTTTTGATTATTTTTGCAAATATTTTATTTAATACCATTATATATATAGGTGGATTGGAAAAGAGATGGGTTTATGTAAAGGTTGTCCCCAACTTGTATGATAGATGATTTTCTGGATAATGCATGTAAAGTATGCAAGTTCTGAGTGGTTTGAATGTAATTTGAAGTGTTTGAATTTGACAGAATTTATAATGTCTAGAATGGTGACATAATAGGATTAAGGTTTTGCTAAATCTCATGGTTTGTAATGCCAATTTAAAGGAAAGAATTTTGAAACAGCAATGAAAAGGTTTTCATGATATAATCCATCTTTCATAGAAACAATATTTTGGAATTGAGTTTTGAAAAAATATATATATATATACACACCCTCTTTGTCTATTTTTTTAAAATTATTTAATCTATCTTTTTTAAATAGCAATTATTCTTATAATTATTTTTTAGTTTTATAATGTATCAAATAAGTTAATGTAATTTATCTTTATTTTTTTCTTTTATATTTGATATAAATAAACTGTATTTTCATAATGTATTTATAAAAATAAAAAAAAAATTTGATTAAAAAATATCCTCTAAGATAAAAAAAACAAAAAAAACATATGAATTAAAAAAAAGTCACAAATATTTACATGCTTATCTGTATTTTGTTTTTATGAAAAAAATTATTTTTTTTATTTTAATATTTAATTACCATTAACAAATTTTTCTCAACTTATCACTTCTTAGATTTTTAAATTTATTTTATTAAACTTAAATAAAATCTTTACATTTTTCAATTAAAAAAAATTCACAATACAATAAAATGCATCTACAAAATTGGCGCTTTTTCCCATGGCATAGCACTAAGAATTTATTTTAGTATTTATTGTCATAGTTCTAATTTATTTGATTAAATATACATATTAATCTTTTGGTTGATAATTGTTTTTTTCACGATATCCAAAATACGTTAACAAGACACACATTCATTGTTCTGTTTTCAAAAATGATCGGACGGTCCAAAACTACATAAAAAAATTAGGCTGCAAAATTGGAATTTTTTATGTACTACATTTGAAAATTTCAAAAAATAGGGGTATAAATAAAATATCTGCGAATTGATAGGAGTAAAATTGAAGGAGAAAAAAAAAAGAAAAAGAGTGAACCAAAATTCATCTCTTGACTTGGAAGGAAGACTCCACTGAGAGAAAATAAATAATTTTCAATTATATCAAGGGAATCATAGGCGGAAGTCGGCGGCGACGATGCCTCCCATGATCTTCTCTTCTATTTGAAAAAAAAAAAAACAAGCATACCCAGCAATAGAGCAGAGAGGAGACGATGCCTTTCTCCTCTTATATTGGTGGCAACGCCCGCCGTGGCAACGTGTGGCCCAGCTCACTTCTCCCCACCATCTCTCCCACTCCGACTAGATCAAAACACCCATCAAGAAAGTCACGCAAAAGGACGGCTCTGATTAACTTCATCTTCACAAACTTCTTCACCATCGCTCTTTCAATCTCTCTCTGCTTCCTTTTGATTACCATCCTCCTCTTTGGCATCCCAAAACCCCTCCTCTCCTCTCCTTTTAAATCCAAGCCTCCTTCTTATTACAGGGTCCGGAATAGAAAGCCACCCCAGAATGACAACAGCAACGGAAACAGCAGCAATAACTTCAACGGGAAGGAAGATGGAGCTGGTGGGGCTACTGTGGATATAACCACAAAGGGTTTGTATGATAGGATCCAGTTCTTGGATGAGGATGGTGGGCCGTGGAAGCAAGGTTGGAGAGTGAGCTATAAAGGGGATGAATGGAATAGTGAGAAATTGAAGGTTTTTGTGGTGCCTCATTCGCATAATGATCCAGGCTGGAAGCTTACTGTGGAGGAGTATTATGACATGCAATCTAGGCATATACTTGATACAATTGTCCACACACTTTCTAAGGTAATAATAATGATAATAAAAAAGTTCATTTTGTGTTTGTTACTTTTGTTCTTGTAAAATTCATTCGGGTTTTATTCGATTTGTAGGATCCTCGTCGGAAATTCATATGGGAAGAGATGTCTTATTTGGAGAGATGGTGGAGGGATGCATCAGTGGAAAAAAGAGAATCGTTTACCAATTTAGTCAAGGCAGGACAGTTGGAAATTGTTGGGGGCGGTTGGGTAATGAATGATGAGGTATGTTAATGTTGATGTTGATGAGCTTATCATAATATACAAATCATTCTACTTCCATAGATACCCATGCATCTGCTGCCTAGTGCTTTTTATATCACTGATGAAGTCTCTCTCTCTTGATGCAGGCTAATTCGCATTACTTTGCCATAATCGAGCAGGTATATACTTCGCAGCGCTCCTCCTTTACTTTTATGCATTTGTGTGGTTACATTAATGAATTATGTGTTCAGAATTTGTTAAACAACTATGATTGAACTTTGGATTCTTATCTCTGTATTCAACTGCTGTTTAAGCATGTCTTTGTTTTTTTGTTGAAGTTGACAAGTTGAAAGCGATGTGTACAGTTTACAATCCATCTTCCCACAGCGTATAGTGGGAAAATGTAGAGGGTTTGTTTTGGTCCTACGCTCGATCTTTTTCAGGAGAAAAATAAATCATTTTTCTATCTCTAGAATGGAAAAATAATGCATCAGTTGTGTCTTGTATTTGCTAATATGGCGAGGTAGTGTGATGTGGAGGAACTCAAAATTGGCTTGTATTTTCCAAGTGACATGCTACAAATGGAAGATCAATGCTAAACTGAAGAGTATTTTCAAGCTTACCATTTCTAGGAGTTCCTGTATGCAAAAATTTGGTTTTTATTTTTAAGTCACACACACAGACAAATGGGAGATCAATGCTGAACTAGTGAGTAGATTCAAGCTTGCCTTTTTTAGTTGTTCCTGGTGTGCAGTTAATTTTCCTTGATGCAATCTCTTAGATTGTTTTGTTTTTGTTCACTATAAGATATAATATTTGGCATGGTATAATCTATTTTCTCAGTTAGTGACCTGGTGCATTTGGTTTTACTCACAATCTGATATTGGTAAACAGAAGCATTGTTGTGTGATGAAAATTATGCCTAGGATTTTATTTTTTCCAGTGGTAATTATCTGAATGAAGCTTTTTGGAATTTATGTTTCAGATTACAGAAGGGAATATGTGGTTGAAGGACACAATCGGGGTTGTTCCTAAGAATTCATGGGCAATAGATCCATTTGGTTACTCTCCCACCATGGCATATCTGCTTCGTCGTATGGGTTTCGAGAACATGCTTATTCAAAGAACCCATTATGAGCTGAAGAAGGAACTTGCTTTGCAAAAGAATTTAGAATACACATGGCGTCAGAGCTGGGATGTTGAGGAAAGCACTGATATTTTTACACACATGATGCCCTTCTATTCCTATGATATTCCTCATACTTGTGGACCAGAGCCTGCTATTTGTTGTGAATTTGATTTTGCTCGAATGCATGGCTTTAATTATGAACTGTGTCCATGGGGCAAACATCCAGTGGAAATCAGCCAGGAAAATGTTCAGGAGAGAGCACTAAAGCTACTGGATCAATACAGGAAGAAATCAACTCTGTACCGGACTAATACCCTCCTTATTCCTCTTGGTGATGATTTCCGTTACATCAGTATTGATGAAGCAGAGGCTCAGTTTCGGAATTACCAAATGTTATTTGATTACATCAACTCCAATCCCAGTTTAAATGCAGAGGCAAAATTTGGTACTTTGGATGATTACTTCCGAACTCTTCGTGAAGAGGCTGACAGGATAAATTATTCTCTTCCTGGAGAGGTTGGCTCTGGTCAGATTGGGGGTTTTCCATCTCTATCAGGTGACTTCTTTACTTATGCTGATAGGCAACAGGACTATTGGAGTGGCTATTACATCTCAAGGCCTTTCTTTAAGGCTGTTGATCGGGTACTAGAGCAAACACTTCGTGCTGCAGAAATAATGATGGCTTTGTTGCATGGTTATTGCCAGAGAGCACAATGTGAAAAATTGGCCACAGGGTTTGCCTACAAGATGACTGCTGCGAGGAGGAATTTAGCTCTTTTCCAACATCATGATGGGGTAACTGGCACGGCTAAGGATCATGTTGTTCAGGACTACGGAATTCGGATGCATACTTCTTTACAGGACTTGCAAATTTTCATGTCCAAATCAATTGAAGTACTCCTTGGTATTCACCATGAAAAGTCTGATCATAGTCCATCCCAGTTTGAGTCAGAACAGGTGAGATCTAAATATGATGTTCAACCAGTGCTTAAGGCAATCAATGCTCGTGAAGGAACTTCACAATCTGTTGTGCTTTTTAATCCCTTGGAGCAAACTAGAGAAGAGGTTGTGATGGTCATTGTTAAAAGGCCTGATGTTACTGTTTTGGATTCAAACTGGACTTGTGTCCCAAGCCAAGTGTCCCCTGAATTGCAGCATGATAAAAGCAAGATTTTTACTGGGAGGCATCGTCTCCATTGGAAAGCTTCTGTTCCTGCCATGGGATTGCAAACATATTATGTTGCTAATGGTTTTGAGGGATGTGAAAAAGCGAAACCAGCAAAACTAAAATACTTCTCGATGTCTAATTCATTTTCTTGCCCTGCTCCGTATGCTTGCTCCAAAATAGAAGAAGGCGTGGCTGAAATTCAGAATCAACATCAAACTCTCACCTTTGATGTCAAGCATGGTTTGTTGCAGAAAGTAACTAATACAGATGGTTCCATGAATGCTGTGGGTGAAGAAATAGGAATGTACTCTAGTCGGGGAAGTGGGGCCTACCTATTCAAACCCAATGGTCATGCTCAACCTATCATTGAGGCTGGTGGGCACATGGTGATATTTGAGGGTCTATTGGTTCAGGAAGTGTATTCTTATCCTAAAACGACATGGGAAAAAGCCCCCATCTCCCATAGCACTCGAATTTATAATGGAGATAGCACTATGAGGGAATTGCTTATCGAGAAAGAATACCATGTTGAGCTTCTTGGCCAAGATTTTAATGACAGGGAATTGATAGTTAGATACAAGACAGATCTTGATAATAAAAGGATTTTCTTTTCTGATTTAAATGGCTTCCAGATGAGCAGGAGAGAGACTTATGATAAGATACCCCTGCAGGGGAATTACTACCCTATGCCTTCTCTAGCATTCATGTTAGGATCCAATGGCAAGAGGTTTTCTGTCCATTCTAGACAGTCACTGGGTGTGGCCAGCCTTAAAGATGGATGGTTAGAGATTATGCTTGACCGCCGTTTGCTAAGAGACGATGGACGTGGTCTTGGGCAAGGAGTGATGGATAATCGTCCAATGAATGTGATCTTTCACCTTCTTTTTGAGTCTAACATTTCTTCCACTTCAGATCCTGTTTCCAATCCTCTTCCCCTCAGCCCTTCTCTTCTCTCACACTTAGTTGGTGCTCACTTGAATTATCCATTGCATGCATTTGTAGCGAAGAATCCCCAGGAGTTATCTGTGCAACCACCTCCAAGATCCTTCTCACCTTTGGCTGCTCCCTTGCCTTGTGACTTGCATATCGTGAATTTTAAAGTTCCCCGGCCATCAAAATATTCTCAGCAGCTGATTGAAGATCCTAGGTTTGTCCTGATCTTACAGAGGAGGCATTGGGATACTTCATACTGTCGAAAGGGTAGATCTCAGTGTACCACTGTTGCTAATGAACCTCTAAATCTTTTCAACATGTTCAAGGGGCTTGAGGTGTTGAAAGCAAAGGCAACTTCTTTGAATCTTTTGCATGAAGACATAGAGATGCTTGGATATATGGAGCAGGTTGCGGATGTGGGTCAAGAGGGACATGTAGTCATCTCTCCCATGGAAATACAGGCATACAAGTTGGTACTACGGCCACACCAGTAAATGCAGAACTTGATGCGACTACAATGTCTTTTCTGGTGTGTTGATCATATGTGTGTCAGTGGCAAAACAGAACAACTTTTCTACCTTACCGAACACGATCCAACTTCACGAGCAACCATTTATACGTTGCTATCCCATGAAATATCCGACTGTCGAGGCTGTATTGGAATCAGGTCCCTGTGCGTAGCAGTGGCATGAGCATCCGAACGATTAAATGGAGGAGTGGTGTAAGTTCAGCTATAATTTTGTATGGAAGGTTTCGATGCAGTATTTTTGTTTTCTATTTTTGTGGAGGATTCCTACATTAATTAGATGAAAGAAAATTTTACAAGTGACCTGTTTAAGAGATCGTCATTTGTCTCTTCCAGAACTAAGGCAAACAGTGATGAAATTAGAGTTTTTTCTGTATACGCTGTGGCCTTGGGTTTATTGTTAGTGTGATGCCTTTTCTTCTAAGAGGAAGCTCCATCAACGATTCAACGTACTAGTTTTTTTCCATCACTGCCTGTGCTTTTAAATTTTATTTAATTAAAAACCTGTTTCAGGAGTAGAATCATAATTCAAATCACGAAAACCCTAAAACTAGCTCAAGGAAAAGAATCGTAATTCTACCACATCTTCTTATTTACTACTGTTGGTGGGCACGCTCCTATGATCGCTGTTACACCTCCTACAATGACAGGCAACAACCTTGCGCTGGGCTCCAGTAGCCATTGGAGGGTAGCAGCCCTTTGTTGTTGCTCAAACCACTACTGCCGACTTGGCCCTACGCGCGCAACAGGTCAAGCATGCCAACAATGCTAGCACCACTGTTGTTGGTGTTAGCATCCAATGCTGCTGCTGCTACGCGATGCGCTAGCAAGGCAGTAGCCGTTGGCTGCTCCCTCTATTTTGGTCAATGATCAAGCAAATAACCTCGGTTTTATAAAAGGGTTGGTTGCTGATTAGTAAATTTGACTATGTACTCTTTTATTTATTGGTTACCTTCCCTTGAAAATTGCTTTTAAATCTATAACTTTCAGGAATTATGTGTAATCTATCATCTTTCTTCTAGCCATATCTCTCTTTGTGTTGAGCTAGTTCAGCTCTGTATATACCTCCCCTATGTTATTCATCGATTTCTTCGTTTTAACATACCCAATGAGGCATAAAATTTCCAATAAAATGTTGTTGTTGGAAATGATAAAAGTTTTGTTCCGCAAATAATTAACTATTTGGCTTGTGGTTATTATTATTTTTTTTTTTTAGTTTAAAGTGGGTGTCCGGGCCAGCTTGCGCGCACCTCGACTAATCCTACGGGCCCTGAAGTTAACGACCATGTAAGCCTCCAGTGGCTATCATATGAGCAACCACAGGGCTCAAATCTAAAACCACAGAGAGAGCAAACCTCTTGATCCCAAGTTTTTACAACTAGCTTATCATACCTAAGCGGAGATGTGTCTGTTGATGTGTATAATATACTGGGGAATACCTTCTTGTACGAGACATACTCATTCTAAACACTCCTATCAGACTGTCAAAAGATGATCTATTCCAAAGCAACACCATACAAGGAAAAGAAGAGGTTTACAAAGACCTAGAGAAAAAAAAGTTACACGAATTAAAGTGTAAAAAAAATATAAAATAGTTGTAAAGAAAGTAATAAAAACCCTATAGGGAAAAAATATAAAAAAAAAACTATATTAAAATCATATACATGAAGCAGATCATATTTAACTATGATTTTGTCACCATTTATATATTGGAATAAGAGCTTACATCCTATCTTAAATATATAAATCATAATCCTATAAAAATATTGGCATCGACTTTATTGAATCCAAATACAAACTAAACTCCTTCTTTATTGATATTATTTGAATCTTAAGCTAATATTGTAACTTCTTGTTAATTATTCCATTGAGGACTTCTAGCTTGAACGTAATTAAATTTTATGGTTGTTAGTACATATTTGAGTTAACCTTTTAGTAGTTGTATGGTTTTTTATATACTACAATATCAATTAATTTAATTGCTAAAGACTTTTATTTTGAATAATACTTGATTAGTTATTCACGTAGTCTTCCTAGTCGATGATCGATGGTCGATCTCACCTTTGATCAATTTTGCTAGTTAATGATCGATTTTATCTTTCTTTATTAATTTATAAAGTGAAATATTATTATTCTCAATCAAATGATGTGTGATTATTTGTTTTTTTATTTTTATAAATAGTCATCAAACTTAAGATATTCTAAGTAATTTATTTTTTTTGAAGAAAATAAAATGAAGTTTGATTTTTTAAATAAAAAAAGAGTTGCTTATTGTGAATTGTTGTCTAGATTTTCTGAAAATTGAGAGTTCAATGTAAAGTCTGGTGTGAAATTGCAGTAAGTTGAAAATTTCATGGATGATTGATCAAAGAAGAAATATGCTGCGGGTGATGCTGAAGATAAACAATAATTATTTATAAATATTTAACAATAACTATTATTTTATTTTTAAATAAAAAAACATTTTATACAAATCTCGTGCAAGTGATGAGTGAAAATCAATGTATGTGGATGAAAACTTCAATGAAGGAGCAAATAGGGACTATTATACATA
>Ga0307515_10019538_pt1 | contig 12181 bp, 10 predicted proteins | sample 17_EM_MG_FD_194513 | JGI IMG/M metagenome (GOLD analysis project Ga0307515, IMG submission 194513) | Populus trichocarpa ectomycorrhiza microbial communities from riparian zone in the Pacific Northwest, United States - 17_EM | ecosystem: Host-associated > Plants > Roots > Unclassified | place...
TTTTTATTTTTTTAAATTTACTTTTATCCCTTAAACATTCTCAAGAACTTACAAACATTTGATTATTTTTTTTAAAGAGTTAATTTGTCGAATCGATAAAAACAGAGTCATTTTAATCGTTTTTTTGTAGGCTTATCTACAGTCATAAAACGTAAAATAGTGCCTTGATCTTGATTTTTACTGGTAAATTGGATCCTCATTGTTTTTAGGATTACTGTCATAGTCTTAATTCTTGTGTTGGTCGATCAAAGACTCAAAAGGTATCCATTTTGGGATTATATGATCTATTATAATTTTAATTCTCATAACCATACCTATAAAAAAACAAGGATGCTCTTTTTTTTTTTAAAAAGGAACACACCCTTTTAAACGGGGTATTGAAAGCGCGGTCCAACCATATTTTTAGTTTTTTTTGTTATAAATTAAATTTTTAGTGTTTTTAGATCATTTTAATGTGTTGATTTTAAAAAATAAAAAAATATATTATTTAAATATATTTTTAAATAAAAAAACACTTTAAAAAATAATTTTACTGGTATCCCAACACCCAGTAAGCTAATTCCCTCAATTAATCATACTCGATAATAAGTGTTCTCTCTATCGTTGGTTAAACAACTCACTTGAAAAAAGAAAAAAACCAAATAATAAGGCAATATATAAAGGATAGAGATGCTCATCAACTATGGGATTGTTCCAAACGAAAAGGGGAATCGTCATAATAAAAAGATTAGGGAATAAGATTAAGGACCAAGGAGGAATTGTTTTAGTTGTCTAGAACAGTTCCAAGCTAGTAGAGCTATCGTGTGAAAGTGTTATAATTTTTGTTTTAAAAATATATTTTATTTATAAAAATTTCAAATTAATTTTTTTTAGTATTTTTTGATGATTTTGATATGTTAATATTAGAAATATAAAAATATAAAAAAATAATATATTTCAAAATATACTTTTAAAAAACATTTCCCACTAAGATACTAAACATGCAATTATTACCGAAAGAGATGCTCGAATTATTCCCCAAGACGGCTTTAACCGGGAAGACTTTAGAGATGGGCGACCGCATGCATTGTTTTTCTACTATTTTTGTGTGTGGTATATTCCTTTTTGAAAAAGCTTGGATTCCATGGCCGGAATTACATCATTTGAATTATAAATTGTTGAGGGTAGGAGGGGAGACAATTCGGTGACAAGGAAACAAGGCACGTTATAAAATGAATGCAAATTGCATCATGGACGTGACATGTACTATCGGGCATGTAAGTGCACTGTTTTTCAAAATGCCGTTTAGGATTAAAAAAAAATCAACTGGGATTAGATGTAAGCAATATTTAAATATCTAGATAGTTGATCAAATGTCTTCCTACACAAAATCCAGGAGCACTCGTATGATTCCAATGCCATCCCTTTCTTTCGTGTCTTGACAATTCCAATCTCACCACAATTCTGCCTCCGAAATTGCAAGAAAAATCATCCATTCTTCTTCGTTTAGTCAATTTTAGGAATTTAATTTAACCCACCCGTCACTTTACCATAACCTTTCCTGTTTAAAACGCGTATGGCGTGTTCCAACCACCTGTTGCTGCCCAGCCCTGCCCCCCCAGCTCCCCTTTTGGTACGACAATGGCATTTTTGCGATTTGCTCGAATACAAGGACCAGCGCTAAGAACCCGTAAATTCTGCAAATCGTCAAGAGCATTCTAGTAATTCCATAACTTTATCCACTTCCCTTGAAGTTTATATATAGAAAAGTAGATGGTACCACCGCTGAGAAGAAATGAATAAAGGCAAAAAACCTGACCCGAACTTCTTTCCCTCTCTCTCTCTCTCTCTGCTCAGTGCTCAGTTCTTCTAGGCGTTGAATTTGAGTCTCCGTTTTCTGCTACGGCTTCTTTCTCGTAGGACGAAATTGCCCTTGGTTTACCTTCAAAACCCCAAACCTAACCCTGTTTCGTGTGTCCTTTCAGATTCTACCATCCGTCAAAGATCCTATCCTCTCTCCTCAAAAAATCTCCCCTCTCCATGGAACCAGTAGGAGCAGAGGAAGTTTGCTTATAGTGCAAAAACAGAAAAAAAAAAAAGACAAGCTAAAGGAAGAAAATCGAATGGATTTAACGGAAGGAGTTGGAGAGAGCTCTTCACCGCCGAGAAGCTTTGGTAGTGTTAGCAACTACGATGTGCGGAGCGACGTGTATAATCGCTTCATAGAGAGTGGTCACGAAGAAGCTGTTTCAAATCCTGAGTTGTTTCGCGAACTCCTCGACTCTCACTTCAATCGCTTGCCTGCTAGGTTTTTTTTTTTTTTTGAATTTTATTCACATCATATTTGATTTTCTGTATTTTTATTTTAATTTGCGATAGAGTGTGAATCTTTAATTTATTTCTACAACTTAATTTTTGCTTGTTTGGTACTGTTATTTTCAGTTATGGACTGGATGTTAACATGGATAGAATAGAAGATGTTTTGCTACATCGAAAACTTCTCGCTATGGCGAAGGATCCAGCGAGACGTCCTGTTTACCATATCCGTTTCTTAGAGGTACTGCCCTGTTCTTCATCTTCTTTTGGTTAGTACCACTAGCTTTGGCTGTTGATGCTTTTTATTTGTTGAATCACTTTGTTAGCTAAGCTTTACAATTTCTACGGAACTTTGCTGAAGGAGAATTATCTGAAAATGAAGCGTGATATGAAACATTGGTAAGGTAGCCTATGATAACTGACATTGCTGAAAATATTAATGACATTGTACCAGTCATATGGTAAATTGAGTGCTAGAGTGATTAACCGAGTTTCTTAGGTTTACAGGGATTGAGATCAACCGTGCTGTGTGGGATACTTCGGGGTCTAGTTTCTATGGTCGATATTGTTAATGCGTATAGTTTCAAAACGATGAATTTGACTCTATATTTCTAGTATGGAATTTTTATATTCCACAGACAGCACTCTGATGTTATATTTTTCCTTTGATATCATATAAAATTTATTTTACGCCTCAATGCCTCTTGTCTAGTTTACACTAATACATCAGCATCCTGGGACTTTTTTTTGTTAGCTATCATTTGGGTTCTTTGGGGTTTAGGGTTAACAAAACACATGAGTATTTGGACTATAGATCACTTGCGCACAGTGCTCTACAGGTTAATCAGGCTGTTTGACTTTTAGTTTTAGAATTTATTTGCTGGAATGCTTTATCTTGTAGCAAATATTAAAGGTCATCCTTCTAGTACCAAATCCTAAAATTGATTCTGAACTACTAAAGAAACTTATGATATATTTAAAATGACGGTACACTTATGATTTTGTCCTACTATTTTGTTTCAGTAACGCATCTTACATTCTATGCTCTGTCTGCTTATTTTCTCCTTTTGCTTCTGGGAAGAACCTTTGCACTAAAACAGAGGGCAATGGCGACCAACAGTTTATTAGTATGACTCCTTTCCCAAGGCCAGCGTGTGATATAGATGATGGAGTTGTGCCATCACAAAAGAGGTATTGCATCCATATAGATCTTATTTGTATGTGCATAGCAATGAGCTTTTAACTTTATTTTTGTTCATTTAGTGAGCATGTAAATGTAATGATTGTACTTTATTGTTGGTTTGTCAATGCATTTTTATTTATTTGTTATTTATGCCATTTCGGTAAGTAGAATCAGGGATTGTACGATTGAAGGTGAACCTTTGTCTAAGCTTGAGGATCTGAATTTGGATGTTAGAAAGAGCTCCAAGGACATGGAGGAGAAGTATCATCCAGAGGATGTATCCAGAAGGTACTTCCTCAATGAAGAATTGTTTCTTTTGTGACTTTTTTTTATCATGAAGAGTGAAGCATTATTATTTTTTAACTTAGTTATGAATGGAAAATTTTTTGTAACTGGGGAATTTCAAGAGTTTGCTTTTAGTGCAGGGGGTTCACTCTGTATGTTTAGTGTTGTAATTTAAATGACAAGCCTAAATGGAAGTGGCAGCAATGCTCTATGTTATTCCACATTGCATGTCAAATTCAAATAGCTGTTATTTTCTTTTTGATCTTATCCTTTACCGTAACATTCCAACGTTTTTAAAAAGGAGTACAAGTTTTATACTTTTAATCATGATAAACTTAATTTTCTCTCTTTTTTCTTTGGATGCATTTTTTAAAATTAGTTAAAATAAGATGTCTCTGTTCTATTTGTAAATGGAAGACAGGTTTGTTGTACAGTCATGGATCTGTTTGCTATATTTATGAAATTGAGATTAGCTTAAATTATACCTATATGCGTATAAAAAAGATGAAGTGTGTTTGACCACTAATATATTCTTTATATTGCTTTTCTATATTGGAATTAAGTTGATTGCTTGGAAACTTAATGCAGGCAAGAAGTTTCACATGTCCCGATTCATGAAGTAATATTTTCTACTGTAGACAAGCCCAAGCTTCTTAGTCAGGTTTGTTTGGGAAGACTCATGCTTTTTTTTTTGTTGAATGTTTTATTAATCTTTTGAGTTTTACCAAGTCCGTTTCCATGGTCATAATCCTTCATTAACATGAATGACACAATTTTTTGGCATTCACATGTTTAGAAGTTGAGTTCAAATTTAATCCTATTAAATTGTATTGCATACATTGTAATGTGTTTGAGTGGATGTAAGATTACCTCAGCATAAGGGGGAAAAGAAGAGAAACCAAGCTTGAAGTTTGCCTTTGGTATTTATTTCTCCATAAGAGTAAAACCAGGCTTGAAGTTAGTTGCATTGTTTTTCTGCTTCTGTATTAAAAAAACTAACCATAATTGGACGTGGGTTGTTCAAATTTAATGAAAAGAGCATTTCATTGCCATGGTTTTATTTTCCATTGCAGCTTTTGAAAATGTTATGGGTCCCTTTGCTTTATATTCATCAGCTTTTGGATTCACTGTGTATGCTATGGATAGGACTTCCACTTGTGCAGCCTGTTGGTACTTGTTATTAGATGCAGTTTGCCAAGCAAAATCTGCAGCCCGTTGGTATTCACCATTATCCTTCACTGGGAAGGAAAGCATGACCATAACTGCTTAGATTTACCTGTAGACCCTTAAGTTATGATGTTCTCAACACACCTCTTCCGAGATTTTATTGAGCTTTGGTAATGCATCTTAAGGTCTTATTTTCCAATCTAAAGCATATTAATAGAATGGAATTTATAAATTTTGTAAGCTTATGATGTTCAGATATGTGCTTAACTACAAGGTAAAACCCCTGCTAAACTCAGTTGAACCAATAAAACAATAAGGCTTGGTTAAATTTGGTGGTTTGAAATGAGTAATGTGAATTTCTTCTGATGACATGTTTTCTTTTAGCTTTCTGCTTTGCTTTCAGATATAGGGCTTAACATCCGCGAAGCTCATGTGTTTTCAACTACTGATTGCTACTCTCTGGATGTATTTGTGGTGGATGGGTGGCCTATTGAGGTACTTGATACTCATTAAGATTTGTGTTCATATTCCCAATATATTTTGTTTTTGTACTAAGAGATTTAGTATAACTCATTAGTACTATTGAAGGATCTTAATGATATGGGAGTTATTTGTTTACTCCTGTTGCTCATCTTTAAATTAATCTCTCATGCCTTGCATCATAATAATCACACTGATGAGTTCTGTACTTTTTACCTGAATTTCAAATGAAATGATTAATAAGCTTGATTTTTCTTTAAAACTACTATGTTTCCCTTTTTGTTTAGAAAATTTGCAAATTTGTTTCTTAAACAAAACAAACTGTGCTTATCCCCGGACAGTGGCCTCATATTATATTAAGGAGCATTGTGATTATATCTCTTTATGACAGGGTTCTGTGCTGAGTCCAAATGTTGCTGACTTTGCAATGTTGTGGCCAGGATACAGATGGTTTGTATAAGGCTATGGAAGAAGCAATTGCTAGAAGCGAGGTAATTTGTGTCTCAGTATAATCCTATTTTTTGTTTTTTGGGTCACTGTTTTGCTTTAATCACGCTGATGTCCAGCAGAAGTATTGGTCAATAATGAAAGAATCAGAGAATATATATTTTTATATTTATCACATCATTTTTTTTTAGATTTACTATACCTTTTTAAAGAGTAGACGAAAAAAAAGAAAAAAGAAAAGGGATCCTGAGAATTGTGTATTCTATTTTCACCTTTTTTGCTGCTTTTGAATTTACCTGTCATACCTAGCGGAAGAAATCCATGCATACCATGGAAGAGAATTTAGCTGTCTCTCTGGTAATGGAGGACATATAAAAATGAAAAGCATATGAGAGTTGCGAAGGGTTATAGGCTGTGAACAGAATTTTAGAAATTTTTTCTCATCTAGCTGGGGTAGTTCCAATTCGTGATGCTTAATTTATAGTTCTCTGCTGTATCTTCTGGAAGAAGACTGGATATTTTGGGTAAGAGTTTGTCTTTTGTGTGCAATTTTCTTTTTCATTCCCCAACTACAAATAATTTGGAGCAATTTGAGCACCCATTGCACGCCATAGTGTATACATCAACGAAGCCTCTGTATATTAATTCAGCATATATCTCATCTTTTAATTGCACAGAACTGTTCAGATCGCTTGAAGCATATTCACTTTCTTGTGAATACTGTCAATTTCAGTGTCAGGTGTGGTTTGTGTGTGTCTCCGCTTAATTTTTGTTCAAGAGATAAAACATATGTTGTGATGAGCTTTGTGATGCATGATCAATGCATTGTTCCAGCAGGCAATCCTTTATAAACAACTACCTTTGGGCCTTGTTTGTTCAGCCTTGTGGTGTCCTCTTAAGAAAATGTGGCACCTCTCAATTCTTGGATGCCGACTTCTGATATACCTCTTACCACTGCTGATGCATGTAGTTTTAATTTATGACGGAACTAAATGTCTTAGTCCATAACCTGCAATCTGACAGTCAGATGAAGTTGCTGGCTGTCACTAATAATTCATAAATTAGAAGTTCTGTTGATTTACTATATTGAAGGTTAATGCATATTGAGGTTAGAGAAGCTTAGTTTAGTACTTCTCTTTTCATTGCTTGTAGACATTAAAACAACCTAAATTCATGTCAATGGAGTTTTTAAAATTAAATCCTTTCTGTCACTCCATGCCTGACTTATTGAGGAGATCTTGCCCCTGTTCTTGACTTTAAGCTTTTGATCGGGACATGTTTATCACTGTTGTCTTCTTTAGACTCTCCCAAGTCTTAAACTTGCTCGACCCTCTTCTTGCATGGGCTCCTATTTTCGGCTTCTTTTTTTTTTTCACTAAACAAAGAATAAAATGTTCTGACTATTCTCTCTGGAAATACAGGGGTCGTGGTCCGGTTCTTCACATTGTCATTCATCTGTAGGTAAAGCTGTAGCAGCTCAAGCAAAATCTGGAGATTGGGAAATAGATAGAAGGTTATTGAAGATAGGAGAAAGAATTGCATCTGGATCTTGTGGAGATCTGTGAGTTGGGCTTTTCAAATTTGCTACTTTTCTTCAACTTCATTTTTGGCTGTCCTCCATTATCGTTCTCATCTGCCAACTTCTGTTAATCTGAAGGTATCGTGGTGTTTACTTTGGTGAAGATGTTGCCATTAAAATTCTTAGATCTGAGCAATTAAACGGCACTCAAGAAGAAGAGTTTGCTCAAGAAGTGACAATTCTAAGGTGAATAGTTTGAAATGAAGTTCACTTCCTACTTCTTTAAATTGATTCTTTAAATTGATTCATGCTAAACTAATCATGCAAAAATGTTTAAGCATTTGACTTCACATTTCAATCATGCCACTAATTATCTTCTTCAGAGATTCTTTTAACAAGTTTTATTAATAGAGGAAGTGAAAGTTATTGGAACTTTGTTGTATGAGCTGTCTGCTCTCACATGAACTCCCCATGTATCTCTGTCATGTTGGCCTTGATATGCGCAAGGATCCCTGAGAGTATGATCTGAGACTGTAATGAATCTGGGTAATGATATTACTTTTGGTTTTATGTGATGTGCTTGACTGTATGATTTGACTTAAGTGACACTTGAAATATCTATTTCCTGGAAAAACCTGTACTTTCTACTAACTGGTTTGACTCTATAACATAAAAGGCAATTTTTTTTCCTTGGGAGAAGATTTTTGCCAGAATTGACTATCTGCTATAGCTAGCTTTTGGAACCTAAAAATTCCGTATCCTTTGTTAAGGGGTTTGAGATTGTGTTTGTCTACATTAGTCTCTTTTAAACTTTATTTTCATTGTATGCATTCTTTTTTCTCATACAAAGGGCTATTCATATCCTTCTCCTCAAAATGCTGTATTTATTTTTGAATTAAAACAAATTATACTATAAAGCATTGGTTCAATTCAGGGATTTGGAAACCCCTCACCTTTTTTTGTCTAATATCTGTCATTTGATTAACCTGAATTAATCTGTCCTTCAAGCAGCCACGAAGTAGACTTTTATTTGATTAACCTGTGTTATGTTTTCTTTATTAATTCGTACCATTTTATATGATTTTAAAAGTTTGCAGAAAACCATGAAAAAGAGGGATGGTATTCAATCCTCTTTGGTGTCCAAAGACATGCCCTTATTTATACATCCATATGGAAGTAAAGAATTCCTCGTTTCTTCAGAGTGGAAATCTCTTCCCTTTTTGGTTTAGCAATGATGTCATTTAGCACTGTAATCTGAAAGTCCAGGCACTTAATTGAGCATGGATTTCCTTTCCACTATTCCATTTGAGCTGTTAATATTCTGGTTGCTCCACTTTGCCATGATTCTAAGCATTTTTATTGTTTAGTAGTTTTACATTTGTACCTGAATATGTCCATTTTTCTTGATACAGGGAAGTCCAACATAGAAATGTTGTTCGTTTTGTTGGTGCATGCACTAAATTTCCACATTTGTGCATAGTTACAGGTACAGAACTCTACAGGAAGCAAAATCTTTCTTTTCATCGTTCTTTCTTTTTGCACTGTTTTATTTTATCAGAATGATCAGACTGCACTTCCCTAAAGAGAACTTAAGGCTTTGCTCTTCTATTTAATGTTGTGCTTTTTTGTGGGGCTCTCTCTGTTCAGTAACTGATAAGAATTTCGCTCTCCTGATTTTGTTTTTCAAATTAAAAACTGGAATGGAAACCTCTGGGGCTTATTGTGAGTATCAACGCAAATCAATTTATGACTATTTGTGGCTGATGATCATGAAGATTTATTGGATCATGGAGCATTTGCTTTTGTGGCTTGCTGTCGTATTATGTGTTCCCGTGAAATTATTTTAGATTTTGTACTAGGGTTTTAACTTCCCCAAGTTGTTTTGGCCAGGATTTGTTTTTACCATCATTTTGATCAAGTTAATATCTAACACATTGCCTTCTGTACCCATCTCTCTTTGCATTAATCTACCAAAGTTGAAAATCATGCTCGTACTTGTGTTAATGCTTTAATATGGCATACAAAATTTCCATTTTCATATTTATTTTGTTAATATGAATTCCAAGCAGGTATAATTGGTTCCTGGCTTCCTTTTTGTAATTTATTTAATTTCAAATGTATTTGATTCTGTACTTGTTTGCTTGCCTGTCTTCTGTTTCATTGAAATCCTCTATAAGGATATGGTGTTCTTGCTTGCAGAGTTTATGCATGGAGGAAGTCTCTATGATTACTTGCATAAGAACCATAATGTATTGAAGCTCCCTCAATTGCTGAAGTTTGCGATTGATGTTTGCAAAGGAATGGAGTATTTGCATCAAAACAACATCATCCATAGAGATTTGAAGACAGCAAATTTGCTCATGGATACTCAAAATGTAAGAGTTTTTATTTTGATTGATTGAAGTGACATTTGTATTTGCTGACCTCATAAACTTGATAAGTTATTTAAAAATATTCCACATTTTCTGATGCTTCCTTTCTGTTTGGCTGCATGGTTGATGAGCTGGCTTTTCTATCATCATTTATGTCTCCTTTCAATGATTTTGAGTTTTTAAGCAATTTTTTTAATCTGTATGTGGCTTCTGTTATAAGCTCTTTTTTTATGTAATGATCCATGTCATGGGTCACTCAATTAATGTATGGAGCATGAAGATCCAACATTCTTGTATTTTTTTTTTTTTTTTCAACATTCTTGTATTTTCTATTGCTTAGTAGTGGCTTGTTTGAGTTATAAATCATCAATGTGGTTGACTATGAATGTGGTAGGCTGTCCTTCCATTTCATATCTGTATTGAACTTGTATTGTTCAGAATAGATTGACGAAGTCTTATGCAAATTCATTAAAAAAAATCTTAATTAAGTTAATAGTCATTTTTGCCTCAAGGTTGTTAAGGTAGCAGATTTTGGGGTTGCTCGGTTCCAGAATCAAGGGGGAGTAATGACAGCAGAGACGGGAACCTACAGATGGATGGCACCTGAGGTTTGGATTTTTTTAGTTCTACTGTGTAGTTATGTGTTTCTTGCTTCTTTACTATAAAGAGGTACTAGCTTTCTGTTATCCCAAGTTAAGGATCTTTGTGATGATTCAAATCAACTCCTTGATTGATCAGCTGCCTTCTAGAAAAAACTCTCACAATCCATGTTTCTTTGGTAGAGATCTTGTGTTATAATCTCTCTTTAGATGAATTGTTGAGCATTCAGACTTGATAATCTTACAGCCATAATTATAGATAGCCTTTTCCCTTCGAGGAAGAAAGAGATGTTTGTTTTCTAAGCTTTTCAGTTATTGTACTCTTGCTCCTCTGCTGTACTCAACTTTGATGAATTGAGAAAATATACATCCAATAGTTTCATCCTCATTTAAGACGAAAAAGAAATGGACCTGGATTTTGTATGTGTTTGCCATGTTCGTTTTGAGCTTTCAACTTCTGGGCAACATCATGTGTTCTAGTGTCTTTGAACTTGCATCCAATTATCTTATATTATAATTTGTTTGATTCAAGGTCATCAACCATCAGCCATATGATCAGAAAGCAGATATATTCAGCTTTGCCATTGTATTGTGGGAGCTAGTAACTGCAAAGGTATTTCCTAAAAGCAAACCCAGCACTTGAGCTTTTATGAAAATAATCGTTGTTACAAATATTTAAAAAAAAAAAAGAAAGAAAGAAAATCACTAGCGAAGTAATCCTGAAGTGACATTTTTATTGTTGTGCTAGATTCCATATGATAGCATGACTCCACTACAAGCTGCCCTGGGAGTGAGACAGGTTTGTATTTCTATGTAATGGTTTATATTGTGATTTATTAGACTAGTTTGGCTTCGAATTGGATTCAGAAAGGCACAATAGTCTTCTTTGCCTCCTTGTTTTGTTACATGTCGTGTGCATTTTTACTTTGTATCTGCAACCGCAAGTGTTGGTGTTCTGGGAAGGAGTGTGGCATTAAAATCCTTTTGCATTGGATAACAGGTTCGCTGCATTCAATTGTAGTAGTAAGATGAAAGCTGCTTCTCAGTGTTTATGACATGTTATTTTGAAGTTTGGTTACAAACTTGAGACATTTTCATGATCAGTGTTTGTGCCAGATAGATGGTGCTTTCTCGATTGCATTTTGAAAGCATTCTAGGGTTGACATGAGACGAGCTAATTTAGTCAATAGTTTCACTGATTTTACTTGAATATTTTCCAGGGGCTGCGTCCTGATCTCCCTCACAGTGCACATCCAAAACTGTTAGACTTGATGCAAAGATGCTGGGAAACAGTACCTGACAGGCGGCCATCCTTCTCTGAGATAACAGTTGAACTTCAAAAACTTCTGCAAGAAAGTCAGGTGGATTTCTTAACACTTCTTTTCCTCGTTGATTGATACAGAAGACGCATGTCTAACTCAATGATTGACCTGTCAGGAAATTATGGAAGCGGCCAATGGGAACTGACAATTTCTGTATGCAACAATCTAACGCCCGTTTTGATGATTTGCCTTCTGTTCTTTCAACATAGTTGTGTTAAAAAAGAAAAACATAGTTATATAGAGGTTTTATTGTACAACCTAGGGAAAAGGATTTTAGGCTTGTCCGTTACAACACTAAAGAAACAAAGAGCAAGGTCTTTTTTTACTTGTGAGATTTCAAAGCTTTTTAGTATCAAGACGTGTATACTTTCCTACAAAGATCAGTCACGCTTGAAATTTGTTGTAATTATGATGACACTCTATTTGTTTTTGAAGGTTTCTATTTATTTTCCAAAATATGAATTTCGAACACTGTAGCCATCTGTATTTGAAGGATTCTTAGTCGTCCTTGA
>Ga0307515_10019539_pt1 | contig 12181 bp, 2 predicted proteins | sample 17_EM_MG_FD_194513 | JGI IMG/M metagenome (GOLD analysis project Ga0307515, IMG submission 194513) | Populus trichocarpa ectomycorrhiza microbial communities from riparian zone in the Pacific Northwest, United States - 17_EM | ecosystem: Host-associated > Plants > Roots > Unclassified | place...
ATACAATCCAATATATTATTTTAGATAATTTAATATAATATCCTAACTGTTTATAATATATTCTAAAATTATAAGACCTTTCCTACTCTCCCTGCGACAATAATATAATATAAGTATTTAGCTTTACTAGTATAGCATATATATATAGCCAAAAAGTAGCTACTAAGATTAGCAGATATAGGCCGAAAGAAAGGTAGATTAAGAGCTAGTATATACAATAAAGAATCCGCAGTTATCCTATAGGAGAGTATAGAAAGTCCTACACCTAATCTCCTATTAAAAACTCTACTGGCTCCTCTATACTAGAGTCCAGAGTATATATTATAAACTTTATATACTACTCCTCATTCTTAATTAAATTTAATATTACTTTCCCGTTACTATACTAGCCATAGCTATTCTCTACAAGGCTGTAGTACTGCTTAAATTATACAAATAACTTATTAAATTTAAACCTTTCCGGTCTAGGCTCGCCGGTTTCTGTATTTAGGATAAGGTAATATACTAGGGCGGAGGATATATATTCTGCTAAATTTAACGAACTTAGCTAGTTCTAAAAGTTGAATTAGCAAATATTATAGTAGTAGTAGGGCCCTAGATTTTCTAGCTTACTCTAAAGCTCTCCCTTTAAGACGGACTTGGCAAACTAGTTTAGCCTACTCTAGAGCTCTCCCTTTAAGACAGACTTAGTAAATTAGATAGTATAGCCCGGCTCACTAATAAATAACCTAAGTTAATAATCGCGTTAGTTTTATTGTCGCTAAGGCTTGCGAGGAACCTCTTTCTTATATTATTGCTTAGATCCGCTATAAGGTTATTAAGGTTATCTTTGTGCGGGTCCTTAATAATTTCTATAGTTAATTAATCCGGCATTAGGCCTATAGCATGTTTAATAACTACGGGCTAAAGCCGCAGCCAGATTCTAGATTACCGTTTTTTAGACATTTAGTTCTAGCCGCCTAAGAGGTTAGCGTAGGCTTCTATAGCGGGTTAGAGAATAATAATAGGTAGTAAAATACCAGATATACACTAACTATTAACAACAGTGCTATAAAAGTTGTCTATTCCCTTAGACCTAGTTCTATACTCCCTAATTATATAATATATTGCTATTAAAATAAAAGCAATAGTATTACTGGTAAGCTTTTTAAATATATTATAAGAGTAGGGTAATTAGGTAAGGCCGTTCCTTCCTCTACTATAAAATATACTAGCTATGCTAGTAACTATCGCGTTAGAACAGAAGCGGTTATTACTTAGCTATTAACTCTTATTAGTATTTTACTAAATAGCACGGCCAAAATACCTTTGTATAATCTAGCGCAATAAAATTATAATTAGTTAGTAGTTCCACAATCAGTTCGGGCGCGTCGTTAAACCCTAGCCTATACACCTCCCTTATAATTATATAAGTCTTTATAATTACGTAGTTCCTAAAGTTCCCTATTACGTCAAATAGCTATACATAATATTAAGATTGTTAGTGAATAATTTAATATAATATTTCTAGTATATAGATACCTTATAAGCGGACACCGGGTCAGGAATATAATTAGCTTTTTTTTATACTACTTTTAGCTACTTTAAAATAGCTTCTAACTATGCCTTTTTTATTATATCCTTAATAAGGCCTAAAAAGCGGTCAAACTATAAATTAATAAAATACCCGTCACAAGTCCCAGAGTTAGTTACCAGCCTTGCTAGTAAAATGGACCTATAAAGCGCAAATATAGGCTTATATCTCTTAGGTGGGTTTTCTTTTATATATTGCCATTATAATATCCAGAGGTACTCTTCTCTTGCCCGTAGCGCGGCAGTTAGGTTAAAATCGTCTTTATAGTCTAACTCGTCCTTACTTTTCCTAGCGCTATTTAGGTTCCCTTTAGATCGAACACTAGGTTAGTGTACTCTATATTAGAGGGAGGTTACTTATCTTATAGACGAAGCTATGTTAGGGTTTAGGCGGACATAGCTTACTAGGGAGAATATAAAGCTAAATGTTAGTTGTTTACGCGATAAAGTATAGATTGGGCGCGCAGGAGAGTATTTTAAACTAGCACGCAATTATTTACGCGGTAAGGTACGGATTAGACATATAGGAGAGTATTTTAAACTAATATGTAATTATTAAGAGCCGGAGGTATATTACAAAGATGCTGCTTTTTATAGCGGTTAGCGGTTAGATAGTAAAGAGAGTGTTCTATTTACTAGGGCCCGTTAAGTACCAAATAGTAGAGGAGACTATTAAGTATTGCAGTTAGACTCCGGTTATGCATAAAGGTATAACCTACCTTAACTAAAAGATTAGGACTTCGCGTTTTTAACTAAGCTAGTTCTACTACCAGATCATTAATAGATTTAGTAGATTTATTAATATTTAGTTGCTATCGTTTTATAGAAGAAGCAGGTATAGACTCACAGTCACTATCCTTATTATTAGAAATTACCCTTTTTAGCCGGAGGCGGCCATATATATTCTATACATTGTTAGCCAGCTTAATATATTATATATAACGTTAATAGGGTCTATTATATACCTACTCCTCTCCGCGCCCAGATATAACTAAACTAGAGTTACAATATTGCTCGTTCTAGCTAGGTTCCACGTGCTTATTCTCCATTAGCGCGTTCTTCCTTCCGTTAGCTAGGACGTAGGCAACTTTTAGTAGTAGGCTAAGTAGAGACATAAGGTTAATTATACCAGTTGTCCTTATTTCCTTATTATACGTTAACTTAAAGTAGGGTTCTTACTACTAGTTTGAGTGTTTAATAACGCGTTTTTATATTTACCTACCATAGTAACACTCCTGTATTTGCCTAGTTAGCAAAAAGTACAGCTTATAGCTAAAATAGGTTACCTTATAGCTGTTTCTGTAATGTCTAAGGCGTATATAGATTAACAACTTAAAAGAATATATACTAGTATAGTATATATTGGACTAATAGCAGTATTAGTAGGAGTATTATTGCTATAGTGCTTGCAAATAACTTAAATAGGGGTGCATTTATTGTAATTAGCTGCTAGTTCTAACTGGTTGCGGTTAAGCCGCGACCGCGACCTATTAACTTACGTTAAGTTAGTAGTTAAGAAAACATTATTATATAGTTAAAGATTGTCTAATACTATTTGCTATTATACGCGAAACTATTTTATTCTATTAGCATATTCCTTAGTAGATATAGTATAGGTATACAAAAGGTTAAACGTTAATCCCGGTAATAAAAGCAGTAGGCTAGTAAGGCTCGTGTCTAAATTTAATAGGGAGGTACCTTATTAAACTACTTTACCTACCTAAGGCGCCGGCTTTTAAATCTTATACCTTATTCCGGTCTACCTATACTAGGTTTAATACCCGTCTTACGCTTAAAGCAAAGCTTATCTACCTTATCCGTGCAGCTCGCTAGTATAAATAATACTAGGGTAGGTACAGGCGGTATATAGGACAGCAATAACACTTCTATACAGTTATATCGCTATATTCTACACCCTTATATAACACCTAGTATTTCTACTACAAATATCCAACGTTATTCTTCCGTGTTATTAACCCCGCTAGCCTATAGTAAGCCTAACTTATCCCCTACATATATATCGCAACAGCAATTAAATTCAGTAGAATAGTAAGGAAAGCGTAAGCATAAATATAAGAATTAGGTATTAGATACTAAGAGCAAGTCAGGAATAGTATTAATATATATTACCTTAATAAGTTTACTGGAAAGAATAGGTATAAACCTTAGGCTTTATCGTCCAATCCCTTTAGGCATTTTAAGAATGCCGGATAAGTTATAAGAATATCCCAGGACATATTATTCTAAGACTCCCTCGCTTAATAGCACGCTAAAAAGCTCTAATATTAAGCCGTCTACCTTTATATATGGTAATCTATTAAACTAGTAAGTATTCTAAATAAAGCAGTGGCTTTAAGGCGCATAATCTATGCTATAGTTATAGTTGCCTTCGCCTTTTCTGTTGCGGGTTAAGGCGTAGAGTAAGGGCTCTTTTTTAACTAGGAGAGGTTTTTTAGAATAGCTGTAGGTTAAGTATCGCCTTAGTATTAACCCGTTTACCTATTCTACCTATTCTTATATATATAGAGTGCGAGTTATCTAGTAAAGGCAAGGGTGCGGAAATAGAGGGTAAGTAATTACATTGTTCTTAGCTAGCAGCGTAGACTATAAATACGAGTTAGTAACACTAAATTAACTTTAAGCAATAACCTACTTATTCTTCTTTATTCTATTATAAATAAAAACCTATCTATTTCTTATAGAAATATATCCTTAACCGCACTACGCTATTTCTCTTTATTTATAAGCTAAATTTATTCTTTAGCTATCTTATCGCCAACGTAATAGTAAAGTGTTTCGCTTTTAGGGTTAAAGTTAATATCCTAGCCTAGTATGTCTATAAATATATTAATGCTTAAATTATTAACGTATATATCTAAGGCGTTATTCTTACTAGTCGCTAGCTTTCGGGTTAAAATAATTATTAGCTCTTCGTTAGCTGCCCGCTAAATTAGTATTATTATTATCCTATATAACCTTAGTATTCCCTCCTACCTTATTGCCTTTAGTATACCAGCTAGTGGATAATGCGCGATAGCGGAGTGTGGGAGTACTAGGTTGCCTATTGTAATTTGCCTAATAAAAGCCGTTTTGTTTATTTAACGCGTCACATTATAGCTGCAGCACTAGGCAAGTTATTTAATATATTTAGTATATAGATTCTCAGGTAAACCTAGAAACACAGATAGGAATTCGTTAGAGATTTCGTTTAATATTTGCCGTATTTATACCTTACTTATAAGGGAGCGTAGTGGCTGTCCAAGGAGCCCGCGCGTCAATATTTTAATTTTAATATTATAGTAGATCGTATTATATTATTTATTTATAACTTTAAGATCTCGCTTAAGAGTATCTTTAGTGTTATAGCTTAGGTCTATTATTAGTGCTATAATTCTAAAAGCGTTAGGGGAGGTGCGGTAGGAAAGACGTCTTAATTACGCACTAAGACTAATATACAGGATTGTGTAGACAGGTAACTATATTATTTAGTTATATATAAAACAATTGGTTAAATGTCTTATAAGAAATAAATAAGCGTATTAGCGAACGCTTCTCTACCTACTATACTACCTAGACTTACAAGCCTCCTCCTATCTATTTTACATCTCCTCCGTCTTAATAAGCTTGATTTAGCACCTAGATTCGTTAATACTTTTTATATATATATATAAAATTTTTTTTATCTCTATTATATTATACTACGTACAATACTATATATACAGCCTCTAGGCTATAGCGCTATAGTTCTATATATATAAATCCCTTCTAGGCAGCTTAATATATACTAGTAACTATATTTGTTAATACTTTAAGACGCCTAGTTAGCCCTTAACTGGCAGAGCCTAGTTAGCATAATTAAAGGTCCCAACCTCCACTAAAATACTTAATATCCCTAATAAGGGCCAAAATATTATTAGCGAAAACGGAGATATTCTACTATAAGTTAATAAGATCTTAGGTCTATCTAGCTTAACGAAGGAGTATCTAAGCTCTTAGTATAATCTTTTAAGAGAAAACACAATTAAATTGTTAAGAGAGGTAGTGGGTTAAATTAGAGCAAACCCTTTTAGTTTGCCGGAATCTGAATATAGTAATAAAATTGGTATATATAAATAGGTAAGTATACTATAATTCTAAAGCAGTTATCCCCTAACATCTATAAGGCCCATATTAGCTTAGTAATATTTTTACCTTAAGGGCTAGTAATCCGTATAGCGTTCTTACTTAGGAGAGTAGGGAAAATAATCCGTTAGGATTAGTTAAAAAGACTAGTCGCTAGGTCTCTAGTTGCTTTAACTCCTAAGACTAACATTTTTTAAATAAAATATATACTTGTAATAGCGGCGGCGAGACTATTAGCCATATTAAAACAGAATCCTCTAGAGGTTGACTTATTCTTTAAAACCTAAAGAGATTAAGATTAACTTATCTGTATTATAGACAATAGTTAAGGAACAAACTAGATTTTATAAAGTTAGTTGCTATACTATATTGGCATTATAAAAGCTAATAAAAGAGCTGTAAGTGTGCGATATTTTCTAAATAAGAAGATATCTAACTATTAATAGATTCCCGTTATTAGAACACCTTATTTAAGTTTAACAGAATATTAAAGCACCACAATACGTTATAAATAAGCCTTATACGGATCTTAGCTTAATTATAGCTATTAAGAATACTTCCTTATTTAAGAATATTTACATTCTTAAAGACTGGCCAGATATAACTACTATAGGGCTTAAAGCTACTGCGCTAAAATAAGTTCTTATAAAGCGTCTTGTAATAATCTAAGGACCTCTAGGCACTAGAAAAACGTGGCTTTAAAGGCGTTACTTAGCAATATAACAATAGGAGATCCCCCCGTTATTATTATATGTTATATAAACTATGCGCTAAACCAGTTATCTAGGTATATTGCTTAAAGTAACCGTCTTAATACTATCGCTTATACGGATAGACGATATTACACTATATTAGGCGCTAGGGCTATAGGGGTAAAAAGAAGAGGAAGCGTTAGGGCTCCCTTTTTTTTATATTTTATATTTTATATTTTTATATTATCTTATATTATCCTGCCAATATCCTACTATTATATTATATTGTCCTATATTATCCTACTATTGTCCCACTATTATATTACATTGTTCTGCTATTATCCTACCATTATGCTATATTATCCTGTTATTGTCCTGCCATTATATTATATTGTCCTATTATTGTTCTACTATTATATTATATTGTCTTATTATTGTCCTACCATTATATTATATTGTCCTATTATTGTCCTACTATTGTGTTATATTATCTTGCCATTATCCTACTATTGTGTTATATTATTCTATTATTATCTTATATTGTCCTGCTATTATCTCAGTACTACTATATACTTTTTACTATTTACTAAGATTATAGTTATAGGTATTTATCGGCCAGGATCCGGGCAGTAACTCTTAGTAGTAATTTTACTGCCCAAATTTCTTGCCAAGTTTCGTTCTGCTAATATAAAATTAGTGGCTTAGAGCTTGTTTTTAGTGTTATAGATCTAAATTTTAGAGCCGTAGATTAATTAATTGGCGTAGAGCCGTTATATTGTAGTAAAGCTATATCTAAGCAATCTGTATCGTAATTCTTAGCATAGTGCTATATATAGAAATATTCAATCGTAAGATTTAGGAAGGTGTTTATATTTTAATTAAATTTATAAGACTATAACTAAGGGCCTTTATAAGTAGTGGTATAGTAAGTTCCATAATTGCTTTAATTTGGGATTGCTTAGTTACTACAGGAAAGTTATAATGCTTGGCGTAATGTTGAACTTAAGGTGCCTCTGCTACTACAGTGGCAAAGACACCCCAAATTTCTAACGATTAAGATTTTGGACTATAGTAGATTAACTACTTACTAAAATATAAAATCTGAAATTAAATTGATCCTTCTGTAAGGCTCTAGATAAGCTTTAAGCTTTTAATTTAAACTAATGCTAAGACCTTAGTTTAGATTCTATATATAGTATAGCTTGCGAATTTAACGCGCTTGCTAATCTGGAGGAGCTTTTAAATTAGAAAGTCGCTAAATTAACCAAACAATTACGTTAGAATTAGATTTGAGCTTTAGATTAGATATATTTTAGGGCCTTTAGATTTAATCTAAAGTCGCCACTAAACGTTCCCTAAAATTTAATATAGGGATCTCTCCCTAAGGATCTGGTTCAATCGTGAGGTTTAGGAAGGGGTTATAATTTAGTTAAATTTATAAAATTACATTCTAAAGTCCTTATGGCGTAATAGTATAGTACGTTCTACCTCTTGCTTTGATTTGGAGCTAGCCCAACATAATTAAAACTTGGCGTAGAAGAGCCGATATGCTTAGTATATAGTGCTAAGATTTCATTAAATGTATAACTTTAGGTGTTATAAGACACGTATAAAAATATAAGCTTAATTTAGAGCCTTACTAACGCCTAATTTAATAGGAAATAACCTGTTCCGACTAATACCGGTACATACGATATTCCGGAACATTTCTGCCTCATTCTGGAATAAGTCGTCCTTATTCCAGAATGAGTTGTATATCGCTTTAATCGACCTTATTCCGGACTACTTGTCTTATTCCGGAAAAGATTTAAAGCTATATTAAGATTTAATAGAGCTTTTTTAACTTCTCGATGAATATATAGATTTGGTAGAGCGTAGTCGCGATATCTAGTATAAAAATATATAATTTTGATTTTCTAATGAGATTTTCTATTGCTCTAGAGATTAAATTTTACCACCCCCCCCCTTAACCACCACAACACTATTAGATTTTATCTAAAGTAGGTTACGCTACGCTTAATAAGTATATTTAAAGGCATTTCCGCATTATAGATATAGGCCATAAGTAGTAGAAGCCAATCAGGCAGGGGGTAGTTAATTGCGTTCCCTAATACCAAAATTTACAAATTACGCAAAGCTTTAATCTTACTAAGATCTATTAAAAACCGGGCTCTTTAAGGTTCTGCCGGTCGTAGTCTAATTACCTAATTAGGTTTGGCGCGTCCGCAACGTAAACCTCTCCTAGCTACGCTAACCTTACTACCCCCATTCTCCTAGCTTAATTAATTACCTTCCTTATCTACTATTATTAATTAAGGCTATATTAAACTTTGTGGCAGAGTCCCCCATTAGGCTTGCTTTGTTTAAGAGTTAATCTAAGTACTAGCAAGCCTTCTGTAAGCTCTTGCTAGAGGCTCGCCTAGGGAGTCCTCCGTCGGTTAATTTGTATAAGGCCCCCCTCTATAGCAGTAGGAAGAACATTCTATATTTCCTTTTTAACAGCTACACCGTTAATCGCTATATCCTCGCCTACACTCACAATAGGTAGGCCGCGCAGTTGTTAAATGGGCTTTAACTACTGTAGAGAGCGGCAGGATCGTACTAACACTTATATTAAGGCGAGCATTATAGGTCTCCAGCGGCTTAACAAGCTCGTTGCCTAGGAAGAGCTCCTTAATAATTCCGTACTAAGTACGAATCTTAAAATAGCCGTAATTTTAAATCTTATATATGCGGCTGGGTATACGGGAGACTTCAGTACTGCGTTAAAGCTTTTTAGGAATTCTAAAAAGGACGACGTTACCTATATTAAATTTAGTAACGTAGTATTGCCTATTATACTTCTTCTTTATTTGTTCACGGGAGTAAGCAGCTTATTATTAAACTCTTTTATATAAATCTAATAAATTATAAGCAGAGGAATCTAAACGTCGTAAGAGAATCTATAGCTGTTGTAATTGTAGTTCCTTTTAACGTTCCTTAAGTCTCTCACGCACCTGCTGTATAAGCTCTTACTATAGTGGTATAGAGTAAATAGGGTGGTTAGAGTCCTTTAACGCCAGAATTAACTTACGCTAGTAAGAAGGCGTAGTAACGTTATGGTACTTATTAAAATCCATAGGTGGTAGGCCTACTCCACTAGCTGCGCGGTAGAGCTGTATACGTAAATCTTTAACCCTTATGGCAAGATCATCTATAAAGGAGCCTCTTAGTATATAAAAAGTATCTTCTGGATCTTTAATCTAGTTATCTAGATATAACTCCTCCTGCTAACAGATAGATTGCTACCTTCTTTTAATATTAAGATTAAACTTAGCTTGCTGTAGAGCTTTAGCAGCGGCGTTAGCTATAATCTATTTATTTAATTTAGTAAACTCTTCTCTTATTAATTGCATCTGGACGTCTTAGCTTAGTATAGGAAAGCCTTCCGGTAGAGGCGGAGGCTGCCTAAATCCACTTAATCCTAACAACTGCATAGCCTCCGTAATCTCGCGATATTAACTTAAGATTAGTGAGTAGCCTTTAAAGGTCTAATCGTTGTTAGATAAAGTAGGGTTTAAAGGAGTCCTTAGCCTCTGCATATTATTTTCTAATTAACCCTTATTCTCCTTATCTTCTAATTAACCCTTATTCTCCTCATCTTCTAATTAACCCTCATTCTCCTCATCTTCTAATTAACTATTATTCTCCTTATCCTCTAATTAATCCTTATTCTCCTTATCTTTATATTCGGCCGCGACCGAGCTCTAGCTGCCGTTTAGTTCCTTATTAGAATATTTATCGTCCTCGCGCTCTTACTTAGCTGCCTATTACCTATTACCGTTCTTATCTAGTGGAGGGCCGAGAACTTCCTTATTGCCATTAAGATCCTCTTCCTCCTCAGCTTTGGAGGTGTTAGTGACTTCTAGCGAAGGCTCTGTGGTAGCCCAGTAGCCAGGCGCCACTAAAGTAGATGGCTAAGGATCTCTTTTATAGAGGTAGTAGAAAGGTATACAGCCAATTAATTTATAGTAGGTGCGATTAATTAAGGCTGTAATAATTAGGTAAGCCGCCGCCTATCGCGAAGTTCCTAAGAGTCGCTTTACTGTATAAAGCTTTTTCTTTATATAACCGTTGGCTTGCTCTATAAGGCCTTATAACTAGGAGTATTATAGCTAGCTGTTAATTACCTTAATTCTATAACGCTAAAGCAGTATAAAAAGGGCGCCTTTAAATTCTAAGCCGTTATTACTCTGCTAAATACGCGGGTAAATATAATAATGTATCCATTGGAGCACAGCTACGGCGACTTACTCAGCGGTCTTCTGCTTAAGGGGGTAGAGGGCGTAGTATTTACTAAAGTGATCGCATATCTATAGGATCCACCTATATTCGCCGTCGGCCTTATTGCGTATATTAATAAGATCGCCCTAGATATAATTAAAAGGAGCCCTAAAGACAATTGTATTAAGCGGTGGCCGTGTAGCGTTAGGAGCGCTCCTATGAAAATATTAGTATTACGTATAACTGACGATTTTATAAAAAGTTAAACTTACTTAATATACACCCGGCAGTGTTTTAGAAGCCAAATAACTTCCACCAGCCGTATACTATATTAATTAGCCGCAAGCGTACTATATATCTTCTTCTGCCCTGCGTAGTAAAGCTCCTTATAGTACCGAATAATGGTATTATATATTTCTGGCTCAGGAACAACCTTTAAGCTACGGTTAGATGAGCGAATTAGCCGCCTCCAAAGGCCGCGTATATACTCTTTACCTTATTCCTATATAAACCAGCGGCTCTTAGCCTTTAATTTAGCGTTGCGTTCGGCCTATAAGAAAGCTTTACAACCCGGATTAGTAAGCCAGGAAATAATGTTATTATATTTTTCCTAGGTAACGCGCTTTATAGAGACGTTCTAAGTTTCTTCTAGATATTTAGTAAAGGCAGGCTTTACTGTAACTAAAAAGGAAACGACTGCTTGGCTAGCGTTATAGTCTTTGTTTATAGGAGTATTAACAGGAGGTAAGGGAGCCGCGGGCGCGGAGGTGGGCGCAGAGGTAGGTGTAGACGACATTACTGTTGCTAGTACTAGATTTAAGCTGGCAGTAGAGTCAAATATATATTTAGAACTTATAGAAAAGGCGCGCATATTGTTGAGAATCTAATTAAGTTGTATGTAGAGGCGGTAGGTAAGGAAGGATGAATAAAAAAAATTTAAAGTTCGCGATAGCCCCTAAGCTAAGCCTAATTAGGCGATTTTTAAGCAAAATCAACACCATAAAGGAGCTCACGAAAGCTCTGCAAAATGCCTTATACTTAATTGCAAAATATTATTCGACCACCAAATATACACTTATTAAGTGGATCTTTTAGCAACGTCATATAGGCATAGTTAGCGTAATTTAAGGTTATTCTAGAACCTATGCGATAACTATTTACCAATTAAATCTGGATACGAAGAAAAATAAAAGCATAAAATGTATATATTTTGAAGAGCTTCACGACTCGTAGTATGCGTGTGGGCCTTGGCGAGCCTCTACCTACTATACCACCTAGCAATTAGCCTAACCTTTAAAGATCTTTTCCGGAATGAGATAAGCAGTCCGGAATACTGTGCTTTGCGAAAGTATTGCAAAAATCAAGATTAAGCGAGCCTCCCCCCGCATGCGCTTGCTTTATAAAAACGCTTCTATAACTACTAAAAATAAGCCTTATTTTATAAAGCTAATAAATAGAACTATAAAATAGATACTACTCTATAATTTTAGATATATAGCAACCTAGTATATAACGTAGTAGTAGAGCTTTAA
>Ga0307515_10019542_pt1 | contig 12180 bp, 14 predicted proteins | sample 17_EM_MG_FD_194513 | JGI IMG/M metagenome (GOLD analysis project Ga0307515, IMG submission 194513) | Populus trichocarpa ectomycorrhiza microbial communities from riparian zone in the Pacific Northwest, United States - 17_EM | ecosystem: Host-associated > Plants > Roots > Unclassified | place...
TTTCATTATCCATTATTTGGCTTAAAGGATTTTGATGAAACATTTGAACCATTGCAATAGCGAATATGGGGATAGTAAAAATGAGCGACACCTTCATCTTCCTCTGCAAATCTTTATAAGTATTATTCTCTTCGTTTTCTGCAGTTTCTTTCCTTACTAAATCCATCCCACAGATTGGGCAATCTCCAGGTTTATCTTTTATAACTTCTGGATGCATTGGACAAGTATATTCAACCGAATGATTAATGACGTGTTGCTGTACCAAATCCATTCCGCAAATAGGACAACTTCCTGCTTTATCATAAACTTTATCTCCTTCGCAATGCATAGGGCAATAGAATTTACCCGCCTGAACAGGATTTGTTATTATAGGTGCCTTTTGATGTGTATGTGTTGCGCAACATGATTTTTTTTCTTCTGTTGAAGCTCCACCGCTAGGTAAACTAATCTGATAATGGGTCCCCAAAGCCTTTTGCAGGTCGGATAATGAAATGTGTTTATCCATTGTTATTGTTGCCGAATTTGTGTCTTTTGAAACATCAACTGATGTAACATCGGGCAACATTAACAAACTGCTCTTAACTTTATTTTCACAACCAGAACAAGTCATTCCGGTTACTTGATAATCATGTGTCATCATTTTTAATTTGATATACAAAACTATAACAAGTAGCCTGGGCCTTTGTTACATAATAACAGATAAGATTTACATAATTTTTAAGTAGTTATCGTCATTACCAGCTCGACTGGTAATCTTAATGCGGAGGAAAGATAATTAAAGTATAACGCTTTACGATTCCCGTTTTCACGGGAATGACGAAATCGAATTAGCCAAGCTGCACAGACGTCATCGTTAAAGAGCCGCCAATTGCTTTATCATTAAATAAAGTGGCTTCTTCTTTTTCATTTTGCAAGCCCAGTGTATACATTAATGGCAAATAATGTTCCGGTGTTGGGATGCCTAACATGACATCACTTCCCATGGTTTGGTAATTGATTAATGATTGATGGTTTTTATTTAAAATGGCATTTTTAAACTTATCGTTGGCTTCAATAGCCCAGTCATAACCACCGCCATTTATCATTTCCCAACTTACCATTCTAAGGTTATGAACCATGTTTCCGCTACCTAAAATCAGTACGCCTTTTTTGCGCAGGGCGGATAATTCTTTAGCTAAGTTATAATGGTACTGAGCGTCTTTTGTATAATCTATACTTAATTGCAAAACAGGAATATCTGCTTTTGGATACATGTGCTTAATTACCGACCAAGCGCCATGATCCAAGCCCCAATCATGGTCTAAAACAATAGCTGTAGATTTTATTAAATCCGCTGTCTCTTTTGCTAATTGCGGATTGCCTGGAGCTGGATATTGCACATCAAAAAGCGCTTGCGGAAACCCTCCAAAATCATGAATTGTTGGTGGCATATCCATTGCCGTAATTTTAGTCCCTTTAGTAAACCAATGTGCAGAAACAACCAAAACAGCTTGTGGAACAGGAATATTTTGGCCAATATCAATCCATTTTGAGCTAAATTCATTTAATTCTATCCCATTCATAGGAGAGCCGTGCCCCATAAAAAGAACTGGCATCAACTCTGTTTGACTTAATTCTGAAGTGAACTTTTTAAATTGATTTAGCGTTTCCATCTTTATCGTTTTACTTATACAAATTTACGTAGAACGATGTTTTGAAACATTGATGTAGGATAAGAACTCAAATTTCGTTCAGCGTTTTACGCTCTAAATTATCATTGGATTTATAAGCCGTTGGTGTTTCTCCTGTTACTTTTTTAAACTGAGTTGATAGATGAGCAACGCTGCTGTAGTTTAATTCGTAAGCAATTTCGCTTAATGATTTTTCGCCATAGGTTAACAACTCTTTAACCTTTTCAATTTTTTGTGCGATGAAGTATTTCTCAATCGTTTGATGTTCGTATTCAGAAAAAGTAGCGCTTAAACTAGCGTATTCAACAGCTAATTTTTGACTCAAATAATCAGATAAATTAAGCTTCAATATTTCTTTAGAATAATGAACCAATTCTATTATTGCGGTTTTAACTTGCTCAACTAATTGTTCCTTTTTTTCGGTTAAAAGCTCAAACCCGAATTTATCTAAAGCTAACCTCAAGCCTTTCTTCTCTACTTCGCTTAGGTTTTCTTGCTCAATTCTTACTTCTCCCAATTGAATAGAAATGGGATTAAAGCCAAGTTTTTCTAACTCAGCTTTAACCACCATTTTACAACGGTTGCATACCATATTTTTAATGTACAGTTGCATTATTTCTTTGCAATGGTTTCTGTTACTTCGCCACAGTTGTACATCATACTGCCATAAAATGGATTTTGAACATCCTCCACTTCATTTAACCAGCTTTTTTTAGCCATAGGACAATATTGCACATAAACTACTTCGCTGTTCAATTTAAAGGCTTTAGCCAAATTAATCATGGCAGTAGAAACCGCCCAAAAGCTCTGTCTTTGTACTTTAATTACTTTTTCATTGCTTATTGCTAAGGCCGCAGTTTTAATTTTTGCAGTTTCTGTTTTCCATAATACTTGCTGACTTGCAGATAATTTTTTGGTTGGAAAACTTTCAATGTTAGTTAACAAAACTTTGGTGTTTTGACTTGCTAAAGTTGCATTATCTTTCGCCAAGGCATTTTTAATGTTAAAATAGGCATTTAAAGTTTTATCAAACTCTGTTTTTGTTGTAGCAGTTTGTGCTTTTGCTGCTGAGAAAATTGCGATGCTGAATACAGCAATCATTACTAATACTTTTTTCATTTTATTTCTTACTTAATGCGTTAAAAAAATTAAATTCTACTCTTGCCAAGTACATATTTTTCAAATATCTATTTGGCATATTTCCTGTTGCTTGAAAACGATACCCTAAATCTATTCTTGTCTTACTGTTTAAAATTACTTGAACAGCAGGGGCCAAATCTAGGTACGAATTTCCATTTGCGGGATTAGTCTTCCCTAGTACTTCAAAATACAAATTAAAGTTAGGTTGGTTATAGTTTTTATAGACAAAAGGGAGCAATAAATATCCTGACGAAAGGCTATAATTAAACATTTCATTAGGCATTTTCATTGTCATGAACATTGGTGTTGGCGAATGAAACATCATACTTGGATCAAAGTACAATATATCTTCTTGTTTTTTAAAAGTGCTACTATAGCCAAGCGTAGCTGATAAAGCTAATTTGTGAATCAGTTGTGTAAAAACCAAGCCACCTTGCCAACCAGAGTTATCTCCTTCTAAATTAATGTCTTCACTAACCATATCACGTTTACTCGTGCTAATTCTTCCGTAAAGCGCACCACGGAAATGACTATGTTCGTTATCCAATGATAAAAACCTATACTTCGCATAAAAACTTCCACCTTCTACTCGATATTTTCCATCCATATCAGATACAAAACCTTGCACATGAAACATCAAGTTTTTATTCAAGCCAACCATACCTTCAACAATCGTTCTGTTTGTAAAGCTAGGCTTAAACATTCCCTCATTTGTAAGGCGAATAGCGATTGAGTTTTTTGGCATATTGCTAGCAGGCTCAGTAAAAACATATAATTCTTGAGCAAGGGCAAATTGATTAAAGCCAACAAAAATCAGCAGTAAACCCATCCATTTCCTCATCATTATATGCTTAAATGATAAATTCTAGTCTTTTTACCATTAATAACTCCCGTACCACTTGCATAAGAATCAAATTTTACTGTAGCTGATTTTTGTTTAAATGCAGCATTAGAAATGAAGCTTTTATCAATTACACTTACTTTAACCGATCCGTTTAAAACCTTGCTCTTTGCATTAGCAAAACGATAAACATTAGAGCCAACAATTGCTTGTCCATCATCGTCTATTTTTACTTGGTTAAAGTTTACTGTCGCATCTAGTTTGCCTACTGAAAAGCCTGCTTCTTTAACCTTTTTGTTCAATTGGTCGAAGCTTACAGCCTTATCCTTTTTAAAAGTTATGACAAATAAATTTTTGTTTAAATCTGGTGTTACGTTACTCACATAATCTAATGTGCGTAATGACTTTTCTGTGGCTTGAGAACACATAGAACAAGTTAATCCTGTTACCTGCATTTCTACAGTGGTTACTTGTTGAGCCGACACTTTGTTTATAGCAAAAAGCATCAAAAAACTGAATATGATTTTAGTCGTTTTCATTGTCGAAATTTTTATAAATGAGTTAATATTCATCTCCCCTGATGGGAAATGAAAAAATAAAGCATAAGGAAACAATCCTTAGCCTAGCTCATTGTCTAATTCCTGAAAACGCAGTTGAAGACGTGCAAAGCCACGCCCTTGGACTTGGGTGGTGCTTTGTTTACTACATTGCTAAAATAAGAAGGTAAAATTTGATTTAATAAATCAGCGAATTTTGGATGTAGTAGTGTCTCAAAACTAAATAGTTTTGGCAATTTGGTAGCGCTCTCTACTTGATGAGAATCTTTAACTTTAGCCTCAATTTTGGTGTTTTTACAACAACCATCATCCTTTTTATCTGTTGCTTCTGCTTTGCAATATTTACAAGCGACTTGCGCATTTGTAACTGAAACAGCAGCTAATTTGCCGCCACAAAAATGAATGCTCAAAGCTACGCCAATTACGCTTAAAAGGTAAAAGGTGCACAGGCCAATCGCTAATTTTTGCTTTAACTTCATTATTAACAAAGCTATACATAATTTTTTGAATTGAGATTTTATCAATTGTTAAAAAATGGTAAATTAAATGTGCTTCAAGGTGGTGTCAGTCTGAGCGTATTCGAAGACAAAATTTAATTCAACAAAAACCAAAAAAGAATCCTTCGACTACGCTCAGGATGACATCTTTTTTAGTTTAATCTTATTCATCTCTTCCAATTTTTAAATACCTTAGCTTAAATTCATTTCCATTTATGAAAAAACTCTTTACGCTTCTTTTGTGCCTTTGTTTTGTCAGCGCCTTTGCTGCAAAACCTAAAAATCAATATGTAAAAATCACAACTTCAAAAGGTGAAGTGATAATTAAACTCTACAATGAAACCCCTTTACATCGTGATAACTTTTTAAAACTAGCTAAGGAAGGTTTTTTTGATGGCACACTATTTCACAGGGTGATTAAAGCTTTTATGATTCAAGGAGGAGACCCTGATTCTAAAAATGCATTAGCTGGTGCCGCTCTTGGAGAAGGTGGTCCTAAATACACCATTCCTGCAGAATTTGTGGATAGTTTATTTCATAAAAAAGGCGTTTTGGCTGCAGCAAGAGAAGGTGATAGTTCTAATCCAACAAAAGCCTCCAGTGGTTCTCAATTTTATATCGTTCAAGGAAAAGTTTGGAACGACTCTACTTTAAACGCTGTAGAAACTAAAAGGATGAAATTTAAAATCCCAGAATGGCAGCGTCAAATTTATAAAACCATTGGTGGCACACCGCATTTAGATAGAAATTATACTGTTTTTGGTGAAGTAGTAAAAGGTTTAGAAATGGTAGACAATATTGCAGCAGAGCCAACTGGAAAAGGAGACCGACCGGTAACAGATGTAAAAATGACCGTTACCGTTTTAAAGAAAAGAGAAGCGAAAAAACTAGAAAAAGAATTGAAAAAAGCATCACAACAAGCAACAAAATAAACAATGAAGATTATATCCTATAACGTAAATGGCATTAGAGCCGCAGCAACAAAAGGGCTTTTTAATTGGCTGCAGGCTACAGATGCAGATATGATTTGTTTTCAAGAAGTAAAAGCTTTAAAGGAGCAAATACCTGAAATTGTTGCTTTAATTGAGCAATTAGGTTATCACCATTATTGGTTTCCTGCTGAGAAAAAAGGATATAGCGGAGTTGCCATCTTAACCAAAATCAAACCGAACAACGTTTCTTATGGCTGTGGCGAACCTTGGATTGATGCCGAAGGAAGAATTTTAAGAGCTGATTTTGATGGTTTTTCTTTAATGAGTTTATATATGCCATCTGGTTCTAGTGGCGATGAAAGGCAAGTCAAAAAATACGAGTTCATGCGCTTTTTTGATGTTTATATCGATGAGATTAGAAAAGAACATCCTAACTTAATTATCTCTGGCGATTATAACATTTGTCACCAACCGATAGATATTCATAATCCTAAATCTAATGCTAACTCATCTGGGTTTTTACCTGAAGAACGTGAATGGATGGAGTTGTTTATGAATAATGGATTTATAGATTCTTTCAGGCATTTCAATAAAGACCCTCATCATTACACATGGTGGAGTTATAGAGCTGGTTCTAGAGGTAAAAACTTAGGTTGGCGAATTGATTATCACTTGGTAAGCAGACCAATGGAAAACAGGTTAAAAAACGTTAAGATATTACCTGATGCCTTGCATTCTGACCATTGTCCTGTATTACTGGAATTAGCATAAAGGTTAACAGGTTAATTGTTGTAATTGGTTAACTGTAACCAGCTCAATTAATCAATTTTACAATTTAAACAATTAACCAAAAAATGTTAATCACAAACATCAAAGGTCTAGTAGGCATCCATCCCAAAGAGAAAATTTCTCTTCGTGGTAGTGAAATGGCCAATTTACCCGTTTTAGAAAATGCTTGGCTATTATTAGAAGATGGATTGATAAAAGATTTTGGCTCGATGTCTAGTCTCAATACGCAATACGCTTTACGCAATACTCTTAATGCAGAAGGCAAGTTCGTTTTCCCTTCTTGGTGCGACAGCCATACGCACATTGTGTTTGCTGCTCCACGAGAAGAAGAGTTTGTGATGAAAATTGCTGGTAAAACTTATGAGGATATCGCCACAGCTGGTGGAGGCATTTTAAACTCAGCAAAAAAACTAGAACAAGCAACAGAAGATAAGCTTTTTGAAAGCGCAAGTTTACGTTTAGCAGATATGATTAAGCAAGGAACTGGCGCTGTAGAAATAAAAAGTGGTTATGGTTTAACCGTAGAAAGTGAGCTGAAAATGTTGCGAGTAATTAAAAGATTGAAGCACAGTTTTCCAATCCCAATTAAAGCAACCTTACTGGCAGCACACGCTTATCCTTTAGCTTATAAAGAAAATCATAGCGGTTATATCAATCTGATTATCGATGAGTTATTGCCATTAGTTGCCAAAGAAAATTTAGCCGATTATATCGATGTTTTTTGTGAAAAAGGTTTCTTTTCGGTTGCAGAAACGGAAGAAATTTTATCCGCAGCTGCGAAATACGGATTGAAACCAAAAATCCATGCTAACCAGCTTTCCGTTTCTGGAGGTGTACAGGTTGGTGTAAAACATAATGCCATTTCAGTAGACCATTTAGAAGAATCGGACAATGAAGTTTTAACAACTTTAGCTGATAGCGAAACCATTGCAACCCTTTTACCTTCTTGTTCTTTCTACTTGAACATTCCTTTTGCAAATGCTAGAGGCTTGATAAATACCAATTCAAAAGTTGCCATTGCCACGGATTATAATCCAGGTTCAACGCCATCGGGAAATATGAATTTGGTAGTTTCCTTGGCTTGCATTAAACTGAAAATGTTGCCAGAAGAAGCCATTAATGCCGCCACTTTAAACGGAGCAGCTGCAATGGAACTAAGCAATCAAATGGGAAGCATCGCCATTGGCAAAAAAGCAAATTTATTCATTACAAGAGCAATGCCTTCCTTGGCTTTTTTACCCTATAGTTTTGGTCAGAACCAAGTTGAAACAGTTATTTTAAACGGGGAAATTTATAATGGATAGCTTTAAAATTTATAAGCAGAGCGATATCAATTTGTTGATAAGTGAGAGAGTTGGAGAAGAAAAGTTAGGTCAACACGTTCACGTTTACGATTGTTCAACCTGCGCAGAAGGAGAAATAGATATTCAAGCTTTGATGGATTCTCCCGCTCAATATGTTTTGCTTGGCATTCCAGAAGATATTGGCGTAAGGGCCAACTTAGGTGTAGCTGGTGCAAAAACGGCTTGGAATTCGGCTCTAAAAGCCTTGTTAAATATTCAGAGCAATCCGTTTTTATCTGGTGTGGAAATTTTAGTTTTAGGACATTTTGAAATTGATGAACCAATAGATACAAGTTTACAAGGGTTGAGAAAAAAAGTAAATACTATTGATGCTTTGGTTTATCCAATTATTCAGAAAATAGTTACAGCAGGCAAAATCCCAATCGTTATTGGCGGTGGGCATAACAATGCGGCTCCAATTATTGCTGGCGCATCAATAGGAAGTGGCGGACATAAAATTAATGTAGTAAATATTGATGCCCACGCAGATTTAAGAGATAGAGCTGAAGGCAGACATAGTGGAAATGGTTTTAGCACTGCTTTGGGTAGTAGTTATTTAAATCAGTATAAAATATTTGGTTTGCAGCAAAATTATGTAAACCAGAATTTACCTGATTATATTGCCGCCAACCAAAATATTAAAGCTTTTTATTTTGAAGACCTCATACAAAGCACAAAATCGGTATCAGAAAATTGGAATGAATTTATTGCTGATTTAGCTGAGCCCCGCGGTTTAGAAATAGATTTAGATAGCATAGAAGAAGTCTTATCTAGCGCTCAAACTTCTTCTGGGTTTGAATTAAATGATATTAGAAATATACTCTTATCTAACAGGAAAAACTTTGCTTATTTGCACATTTGTGAAAGCGCAACAGAAATGGCAGATGGCAGAATTGATAATACAACAGGCAAAACCATCGCCTATCTAATTACTGATTTTATTAAAGCTCTTCAGCCTCATACTTCTCAGAAGCCTTAAGCATTAATTCCATTTCTGCTATTTGAGCAGCTGTTAAAGGGTCTTCTTGTTCTTGCATTTCGAAAATGGCAATCATGGTTTCTTCGTAATGCTTTGCAGAAGTGATTTTGAATTCCTTTTCCATTTTATGCGTATTGAGATGTGAGAATTGAGATATGAGACAACTCTCAAAACTCGATTAATTACTAAAGGTATAAATTTGATTTGGTGTTATACATTTATCCAATCGGATATCATTCAAATGTACATCATTAATTTCTTCTACCGCATCAAAAAAAGATAAGCCTATTTTTTGTATGGTTAATCCTGATAAAAAGCGGTCGTAAAACCCTTTTCCATAACCAACTCGGTAACCTCTTTTATCAAATGCCAATAAAGGAACAATAACCATGTTTGGCGTTCCTGTAAATGGCTTTGCTTTTTGAGGCTCAGGAATATGGTAATGATTATTGAGCAAGTCTTCTTTATCTACATAAGAATGATGACTCATGATACTTGTTTTAAAATCTGCCTTTGGCACCACAATTTCTATTTCTGGGTGTTGTCGCTTCAACCAATCGATAATTAAGAAAGTATCTGGCTCCTTTTGTTTAATGATTGGCAAGAAGATATGTAAGCTTTTAATATTCGATAAATCGAGCTTTTTAAACTGCGCTAACAACTTTTCGTTTAACGTTTGGAGATTGTCCTCGGTTAAAGCATTGCGTTGATTTAAGGCTTGTTTTCTTAAGACTGATTTAAGCATAATTTTTTCCGTCACCCTGAATTTATTTCAGGGTCTTTCTAGCCAGTATAATGACTATTCAAAACAAATTTACAAAAAGAAGCCGCAGATTTACTGATTAAATCAATCAGCGAATCTGCGGCTATATATTTAACTTAGAGATGCTTCGGAACTCAGCATGACAAAATTGTTAAGAAACTATAATCTTAAAAATCCTATCATCTTTAAATCCTATTCCTATTTTACTCTCTCCACGTATTCTCCTGTGCGAGTGTCAATTTTAACTCTATCGCCTTGATTAACGAACAAAGGAACTTTAATTTCTACATTATTTTCTACAGTTGCCGCTTTTAAAGCATTAGTAGAAGTATCACCTTTAACCGCTGGCTCAGAATAAACAACCTCCATTTCAACAAAATTTGGGAGACTTGCTTGAATTGGTTCTTCGCTCTCAATAGCTACCAAAATGCTCATTCCTTCTTTCAAGAATTTAATAGATGGGCCAAATAAAGATTTAGCTACATTAAATTGCTCATAAGAATTGTTATCCATAACTACCAAAGAGTCGCCCTCTTCGTATAAATATTGATAATCATTTGTTTCTACACGGCAAATTTCCACAACCTCGTCGGTATTCATACGAGCTTCAATAAGCCTTGATGTTTTAATGTTACGAAATTTACCAGTGTAAAACGCTCCGCCTTTACCTGGTGTACGGTGATTCCACTCTTCTACAGTAACTAGTTCATTGTTTACACGAAGGATGTTACCTACTTTTATTTCTGATGCTTTTGCCATGATGTTTTAAAAATCACTAATTATTTGGTCTTCTTTTTTTGAAGGCGCAAGGTAAAAAAATATTTTCTAAAAAAGCCTTAAAAAAAGATAGCTTCGGGAACCACTCCGAAGCTACAATCAACCTAAACCTAAAACTAAACTATGAAATTCTTATTATATTAAAATTGCTTTATCTTCTTATTTAGAAATTTGAAGCAATCTGTTTTAATCAATTTGTACGATATTTAGCTATTAATTCCGCCTTGTTTCGTGGCGCAAAGGTATATACTATATTTTAATTATGCAATAGCAAATTAAAAATATTTTTATAGTGTGGTTTTAAACAGAAATAGGCTAGTTTTTTGCGAAAAGTTTAACATTATTAGCGCTAAATTAATATGAAAAGCAAAGACAGAAGAAGGATTGAAATGCGGTCGGGCTTTACATTTAATCTTTTTAATTATCCTTCGACTACGCTCAGGATGGCATTAAAAAGGATATCACTTCAATCCCGTTTATAAACAAAGGCTTCTGCAGCTATTTAGGGTTGCAAACTGCCAAAAGAACTACTAGCTCTGTTAAATAAACCCGATTGAAGAGGAAAGCTTTTTGTCATTCTGAGCTTGTCGAAGGACAAAAGCTTGTAGCGAAAAGCGGGGCTGTAATTGCCAAGAACTACTGACAATCGTTTCAAAAACCTATTTATAATCAGAAATGCTCAATAGATTTTTGCAAAACCCGTATTCGTGTTCCTGATTTGAGCCTACAATTACTGTTTTATTTGGAGCAAACTTTTCGATAAGCTCTAAATACCAATCTACACCTTGATTATCTAGGTTTGAGGTGGGTTCATCTAAAAATAAAAGTGGTGTATCGGCGCAACAAGCCAAGGCAAGCTTGGTTCTTTGTTTCATTCCCGACGAGAAATGTTTTAAAGCCTTGTCTTGCGATTTTTTCAACCCAAGTAAGCCCAACACCTCCACAGCATTCAACCCATCGGCATAGGCCTTAAACTGAAAGTGGAAATCGATGGTTTCTTGTAAAGTGAATTCTTCCACTAAATCTAAATAAGGGGCAGCAAAGCTGATGTATTGATAAATGTCTTCAACCCTAATTGTTTCAGGATTAGAATAAGCAATTTCGCCTTCGGATGTCGTTAGGCTACCCAACAAAACGCTTAGCAAAGTAGATTTACCAGAACCGTTCGGGCCTAAAACAGCATATTTTTCACCTTGCTTAAACGTGTAGTTAATATTTTTAAATATCCACTCTTTGTTAAACCGGCGACCAACGTTGTTTAGGGAGATGTTCATTTAGTATTGCGTATTGAGATATGCGTATTGAGAGATATAAGACTTAACCTTACCTTCAACCCTCAGCCTTGAAACCTTCTACCTTAAGATTATCTTTCCTTGCTTCCAGTACCAAACCCTCTCATTACCCCACGGTTAGAGTTACGAATAAAATCTACAATTTCATCACGTATTTCGGTTGGCTGGAATTCTGCTTCTATTATATCTAAAGCTTTAGTAACATTATTGTTTTTAACAAACAGCACACGGTAAATCTCTTGAATTTCGTTGATTTTCTCTGGAGAAAAACCCCTTCTACGCAAGCCAACTGAATTGATACCTACATAAGAAAGTGGCTCTCTTGCTGCCTTAACATAAGGAGGAACGTCTTTACGAACTAACGAACCACCTGTTACAAAAGCGTGTGAACCCACTTTTACAAATTGGTGTATCGCAACTAAACCTGCCAATACCACGTAATCTCCAATGGTAATGTGTCCAGCTAAAGTTGTGCTGTTAGAGAAGATGCAATAATCGCCTACTTCGCAGTCATGAGCAATGTGAGAATAAGCTTGTATCAAACAATTCTTTCCAATAACAGTTTTCCATTTATCTTTTGTTCCACGGTTAATGGTTACG
>Ga0307515_10019543_pt1 | contig 12179 bp, 2 predicted proteins | sample 17_EM_MG_FD_194513 | JGI IMG/M metagenome (GOLD analysis project Ga0307515, IMG submission 194513) | Populus trichocarpa ectomycorrhiza microbial communities from riparian zone in the Pacific Northwest, United States - 17_EM | ecosystem: Host-associated > Plants > Roots > Unclassified | place...
AAGAACACCATATTATCAGAAATCATATTTCTCTTTAATCTTAATCATACAAAACCGTGGATAGAAACTAGAGAATTAAGATATAATGTTCACCAAAACCCCATGAAAACAAAGATAAAAATATGATAAAACATGTTATAGCTAGAAACTTTAATTTGATTAACAAATTATACCAACATATAATGAGCAAAGTTTCTATAAACAAAGAAAATAATAAATAAAAAAAGGCCAAGATTTTTTTGTTCTTTTCATACCTCTGCATGTAGAGTTGATGAGTAACCTTTCAATGACTTTGCGATCTATCAAACTATTATTAACAGCTAACACATGTGGTTTTTCATCAAAATCAAACTCTATTGATGGTAAATAAGAAAAAGAGTTGGCTGTATCTACCTTCAAAGAACACACCACAATATCTAACCACTTCAACAAAACACAAAAAGTAAAGGAAACTTTAAGGAAAAAAAAGAGAAAACTAGCTAGTAAGAAAAGAATGCTAAAAGGGGAATAGACAAAACAAGAAGAAAAACAAGGTAGCGAGGTTAACGTAATGTAATGTAATAATCCTTGTCAAGTCAATACAAGTTATGACTGGGGATACTTATATATCGATATCCTGACTTAGCAGATAATGAATTTATAGTAAAATATGAAGGATAATAAGAAAAAGTAACGATAAAAAGGTGAGATGAGCTCATTATTATCTTTATCATAGAAGAATAGTAAACAAATCCTAATAAAATCATGAGTCAGAGATAATTGCTGATCTTTTTGGTCTTTAGGATTTGATTGCAGAAGCAGTAAAAGCGAAATAAATATTTTCTTGTTTTTGTTTTTCCCTTTTTTCAAGAGATATCCATGCTCAAAACCATTGTATATTTTAACACACTTGTACGTACTTCATATTCCATCTCCACACAAACAACACACAGTTGTTCAAATATTATACATTCCTTCCTGCCTTACTTGTAGGGCTTCGGATATGCATTCCATGCATGTCCATTCATTTTTCTTTTACCCCTTCTTTAGAATCTTAATTACACCACTCCACCTCACAAAAGTATTAACTTAATTTTAAAAATAAAAGAATATAATAAATCTCTTTAATCACAAGACCAATCCTTTCAGATTTGTAACCTAGATCTATGTACCACATAACATAGTACTATATTAGTAATACACATAATATTAATATTTGTGGAGTGAGTTGATGACAAATGGTACTGTTGTTGTTTTAGAAAGATGTCTCATTTCTATACATTACTAATTTGCTTGTAAGACTAAGAAGATAATGTAGTACAGTATGCTGTAAGAAGGAAATGTATATGAGAACATGATTGGGATAATGTTTTTAAAACTTTTTGAAAAAAAATTTTAATTTCAAATTATTATTTTTTTTGTATTTTTTGATTATTTTGATATAAATATCAAAATTAATTTTTTTAGAAAAACATGATACATATATTAATATATTTTAAAATAAAAAATACTTTAAAAAACAACATCAAAATCTCAAATAACCCTAAATAAATAACACGGTAGATAATTGTTAAAGCAATGGATGATGTTGAAAGAATTGTCACTATTTGCAAGGACATTAAGTGCAAGGGTTATGAAAAAGCTGAAATTCACAAAAGTGATTTTTGATACATACACATACATACGTTAATATCATTGGCTTGTACTTTGCTAGAGTGAGATTAATATTTTTTAAATATAAAAAACATTAAGATGTTATTAATGTTTTTTAGTAGAAAAAAATAAATCATGCGGGAATTGATCCGATATGATTCGGTCCTCTTGGCAATTCCAAATGCAACATGGATAACCGGTAAAAACATAGTTTGACTCAAAATAAATATTTAAAATGAGATTGTTTTAATAAATATTAAGACAATAACATATTAGATCAATTTGGGAAACCCGGTTAACTTTTCAATCTGCATACTAAACCATGAGATCATAATAACCCCGTAGAAAGAAATCAAAATAAATTACGATACTCAATTTCTAATAAACACAATGTTGAAAAATAAAGTTGGAAAAAAATCAATTAAAAAAGGAAGGAAAACAAATGACCCAAGTCAACCTATCAAACCGCAATCCAGGTCATGAGACCGGGATAACCCAATAAAAAGTAAATTGAAACAAATTATGAAGCTTATTTATCAATCAACTCAATTTTAAAATATGAAATTGAAACAAAAATAATTAAAAAAAATACAAAAAAAAACTCTAGTCAATTAAGGTTAACTCGCCATACTCGTGATCCTAGTCATGGAATGAGGATAACCTCATAGAAAACAGACAAAAAAAATCATGAAGTCTAGTTCTCGATCAACCCAATATTGAATGATAAATTTGAGAAAAAAAAGTCAATTAGAAAAATAGAAAAAAAAACTAGATTTAATCTGATAACTTCATAAAATATTAATTGAAAAAAATATGAAACTCAATCTCCAATAAACAAAGATGCAATTGAATTTTTTTTTTTAAAAATCATAGATTATAAAAAAAACAACAACATAGAAATGAAGGTAAAAAAATCTATTATTCCTATGAATAGTAATATGTGAGAAGGGGTGTAGTGAAAACTAATACTCATTTAGTTTTTTCTTAATATATATATAACTTTGGGGTTATTTGGAATAATGGTAAAAATTGTTTTTCTATATATTTTTTACTTAGAAATACATTAAAATAATTTTTTTTTTAATTTTTAAAATTTATTTTGAACATCAGCACATTAAAATAATTAAAAAACACAAAACAATTGATGGGCAATAATGACATGATGATGGGTACCTTTCCCTTTCCCTTAATTTAAAATTCTAAAAACATGATAAAGAATCTCTTTATCTAACCGACTTAAAGTTAGCTAAAGATATTTATAGTTGTAAAACTCTGACCGTCTCTTAAAATTAATTAAAAGTCTTTATAGTTATAAAACTTTGACTGTCTTCATATGTAAATTTGAAATCTAGTTAGAGTTGAAAAATAATAATACTAGTTAGAGTTGAAAAAAAAAAAGACCCTTAATTTGCTTATTTAAAAACAAATATCAAAATAATTTGTTTTTTTTTAAAATATAGCTGCAACCCAACCCTTAGTTTTAAATTCACGTCAGATTGGATTCTAAAGAGAGTAAGAGACTTGTAAATACACTTTCTATTAGAGAGGCCCACGTGGTCATAAGCGACGCAACAACCAAGCTTTATAATTCACTACTAAGCTTAAACAGACAATGACATTTTTGTCCGCATGTGACATTTTCACACCACTATACAAACACAATCAACTTGAAAAGAGTTTCACCAAGAGATCCTCAAGGATCAACAAAAATTTCAGAAGAGTATCCCATATATCAAGAGATCCCAATTTATCGATAAATACCTGCAACACTTCAATATACCATCAAACAAAGCCCAATTATTGTCCAATGAACTCATCATTTCGCAACACATCTCATCACAATCATTATAATTCATTTTAATGTCACATTATGTGTTGCTATCCAATTTTTTACCCAATATTTTGATAAATTTTTGAGAAAAACAAAAAAAAAAGAAAAAAACAATGAAAACCCCAAACAATACATTCCGGTAGCCTTTTCCTCCCTTGAGGATCTCTTGAGGCACTACAAGGAGAGATTCCTCGATAGGGAGAACTATCTCCTCCTCTATGAGGAGAGGACATTAAAGGTCTACATCTAGACCTGTTGTTTAGGGTTTATATAGAGATTATTTAAATATTTAATGTTTTTTTTTCTTTTAATAATTGTTTCAAAGTTAGGTTATCATAAACCACAAGTCGTTCAAGTATCCATCATCTAACAGTAATCCTCACAAACCATCAATAAGAAGTCTTTTAAACCCTTTTGGGAGAGAGGGATTGTCGTACCTTTAAGTACTAGCTCTTTTCTTATGTGTGTGTTTAATATATTTTCTTATAATGTACTATTATAAGAGGCATCACATTTTATTTATAGGGAAACCTAAAAACTCTATAAATAACAAAAATATCAATTTTCCTTTTAAATAATATAACATATATTATTTTAAGATAATTTTAGAAATTTATTCAATCAAGTCTCTATTTAGTTTTTTTTTAGGTTTAGAATTGTAACTCCCTGTATTAATTACATTTTAGTTCTTAATTTCTAAAATTCATGTACAATCAAGTCACACATGATTAATCATTTTATTTTAACTTTTGACAAATGGTTCTTATATGTGTTATCCATTATGTTTGAAGATCAAATACAATTTCTAACAATCTGGCATGATCCCCCAAATATTATGAAAGTCATAAGTTGTTTGATTTAACCTTTCAATGACCAGTTTCTCAGTGTAATTATTATTTCTCCATCAAGAATGTTTCAATTTAGACAATATAAGATGTAATATGTCTGCTTTGTCAAAATAATTTTAGTTATCAACACTATAGTCATTGATTGTTTAAATATGATTTGAAACTATTTTCAAATCTTATTCCACATCGGTTAAGGATTTTGCAATCAATATTATTTAAAAACAGATGAAATATTTTTCTTAATTCACCTAGAGTGATGAATTATCTCTTGATTACTCAAATACCTTCATATAGTTTACGCTATTTCTAATATATACATGTTTGTTATCCTTGATTAAGATAACATATGGTCAGGATCAAAACATAACACTCCTCATATATGATAAGTTAGTGATCTCAAGTTTAAGGATCACTTACACAACTATCATAGGAACCTTTCCATAGATATATGTGATTTCCTCATATAGAATTCTCTTGCAGGTTAGTTCAGTGTACATGTCATTTGACAAACACCGACATATTAATTCTATATATCTCTCATACCTCATTTAATGAGAGCAACTACTTCATCTCATAAAAGAAAGAACATAATCTGTCAGTCTCAACAACTTTAATTAATATCCAAACTTAATAAAACATTGATCAGGAACATTTATGAACAATGCTTTGATGCAATAAGAATCTTATAATTATATTTTTTTTTGTAATTTTCAATGCAAAATATTTTTATTCTATAAACTTTATCTTTACTCTAGATTCATTAATTAAATATAATTGAATATTACATATAAAAAACACTTTTGTTAATAATAAATATATTTTACATGAATAAAATTAATGTTATATATAATTAACTGATTAACTACGAAGTATATTCACTAACAATTAAATAATGCAAAGTTATAAAATCACGTGTATAACTTTTTTAACTTATAGAGTTTGTATGATAATAGAGCATTTAATCGTGTTATAAAGTTTGTATAATAATAGAGTTTGATTTATTTTTAAAATCTAATTTTTAAAATTGCTTTTAACTTTTTTTTTAAAGAATTGCATATATCATTTATATATTGCTAAATTATACTATTTTTATAATTAAATTTTAAATTTATGCTATTTTTTCAAAAAACTACAGTACTATTTTGAAGAAAAAAACTATTGGGAAATGCAAAAGCTAGCAATTGATTGTGTTTGTATAGTGATGTGTGAAAATGTCACATGCGGACAAAAATATCATTGTCTGTTTAAGTTGAGAAGTGAATTATAAAGCTTGGTTGTTGCGTCGCATGTGGCCACGTGGGTCTCTCTAGTAGAAAGTATATTTAAAGGTCTCTTACTCTCTTTAGAATCCAATCTGACGTGAATTTAAAACTAATGGTTGGGTTGCAGGATAGTTAGCTATATTTTAAAAAAATAATAAATAAAATTATTTTGATATTTTTTTAAAAAAATAAGAAAATTAAGGGTCATTTTTATTTTTATTTTTCAACTCTAACTAGTATTATTATTTTTCAAGTCTAACTAGCTTTCAAATTTACATATGAAGATAGTCAAAGTTTTACAACTATAAATATCTATAGCTAATTTTAAGTCGGTGAGATAAAGAGATTCTTTATCATGTGTTTAGAAATTTAAATTAAGGGAAAGGGAAAGGTACCCATCACCATGTCATTATTGCCATCAATTTTTTTTTTTGTGTTTTTTAATTATTTTAATGTGCTAATGTTCAAAATAAATTTTAAAAATTAAAATAAATTATTTTAATATATTTCTAAGTAAAAAACATATTTAAAAACAATCCTTACCACTGTTTCAAATAACCCCAAAGTTATATATATATTAAGAAAAAACTAAATAAGTATGAGTTTTTACTACACCTCTTCTCACATATTACTATTTATAGAAATAATAGCTTTTTTTACCTTCATTTCTATGTTGTTTTTTTTATAATCTATGATTTTTTTTTTAAAAAATTCAATTGCATCTTTGTTTATTGGAAATTGAGTTTCATATTTTATTCAATTAATATTTTATGAAGTTATCAGATTAACTTTAGTTTTTTTTCTATTTTTCTAATTGACTCTTTTTTTTCACATTCATCATTCAATATTGGGTTGATCGAGAACTAAACTTCATGATATTTTTTGTCTGTGTTCTATGAGGTTATCCTTATTCAATGACTAGGATAACGAGTATGACGGGTTAACCCTGATTGACTCGAGTCTTTTTTTGTGTTTTTTTAATCATTTTTTTTTCAATTTTATATTTTAAAATTGAGTTGATTGAGAAATGAGTTTTATAATTTGTTTCAATTTGCTTTTTATTGGATTATCCCGGTCTCATGACCTGGATTGCGGTTTGATAGGTTGACTTGGGTCATTTATTTTCCTTCCTTTTTTAAATGATTTTTTTCCAACTTTATTTTTCAACATTTCGTTTATTAGAAATTGAGTCTCGTAATTTCTTTTGATTTTCTTTTTACGGGGTTATTATGATCTCATGGTTTAGTATTCAGATTGAAAAGTTAACCGGGTTTCCCAAATTGATCTAATATGTTATTGTCTTAATGTTTATTAAAAAAATCTCATTTTAAATATTTATTTTGAATCAAACTATGTTTTTACTGGTTATCCAGGTTGCATTTGGAATTGCCAAGAAGACCGAGTCATATCGGATCAATTCTCGCATGATTTATTTTTTTCTACTAAAAAACATTAATAACATCTAGATATTTTTTTTTATATTTAAAAACTATCAATCTTACTATAGCAGAGTACAAATCAATGATATTAGCGTATGTGTGTGTCTATATGAAAAATCACTTTTGTGAATTTCAGCTTTTTCATAACCCTTGCACTGAATGTCCTTGCAAATAGTTACAATTCTTTCAACATCATCCATTGCTTTAACATCTATCTACCGTGTTATTTATTTAGGGTTATTTGCGATTTTAATGTTGTTTTTTAAAGTATTTTTTATTTTAAAATATATTAATATATGTATCATGTTTTTCTAAAAAAATTAATTTTGATATTAATATATCAAAATTATCCAAAAATACAAAAAAATAATAATTTGAAATAATAATTTTTTTTTCAAAAAGTTTTAAGAACATTATCCCAATCATGTTTCCATATACATTTCCTTCTTACAGCATACTGTACTAGACTCTCTTCTTAGTCTTACAAGCAAATTGGTAATGTATAGAAATGAGATCTCTTTCTAAGACAACAACAGTACCATTTGTCATCAACTCACTCCACAAATATTAATATCATGTGTGTTATTAATATAGTACTATGTTGTGTGGTACATGGATCTAGGTTACAAATATGAAAGGATTGGTCTTATGATTAAAGAGATTTATTATATTTTTTTTATTTTTAAAATTAAGTTAATACTTTTATGACGTGGGGTGGTGTAATTAAGATTCTAAAGAAGGGGTAAAAGAAAAATAAATGGACATGCATGGAATGCATATCCGAAGCCCTACAAGTAAGGCAGGAAGGAATATATAATATTTGAACAACCGTGTGTTGTCTGTGTGGAGACGGAATAGGAAGTACATACAAGTGTGTTAAAATATACAATGGTTTTGAGCATGCAGATCTCTTGAAAAAAGGGAAACACAAAAATAAGAAGGTATCTATTTCGCTTTTACTGCTTCTGCAATCAAATCCTAAAGACCGAAAAGATCAGCAATTATCTTTGACTCATGATTTTATTAGGATTTGTTTACTATTCTTCTCTGATAATGATAATAATGAGCTCACCTCACCCTTTTATTCTTTACCTTTTCTTATTATCCTTCATATTTTACTATAAATTCAGTATCTGCTAAGTCAGGATATCGATATATAAGTATCCCTAGTCATAACTTGTATTGACAAGGATTATCACATTACATTACGTTACCCTCGCTGCCTTGTTTTTCTTCTTGTCTTGTTTGTTCCCTTTTTGGCATTCTTTTCTTCCTAACTAGTTTTTTCTTTTTCCCTCAAAGTTTCCTTCTTTTTTTTTTTTTGTGTTTTGTTGAGGCGGTTAGACATTGTGGTGTGTTCTTTGAAGGTATATATGACCAGCTCTTTTTCTTCCTTACCATCAATGGATTTTGATTTTGATGAGAAACCACATGTCTTAGCTGTTGATCATTGAAAGGTTACTCATCAACTCTACATGCAGAGGTATGAAAAGAACAAAAAAGTCCTGGCCTCTTTTTATTTATTATTTTCTTTGTTCATAGAAACTTTGCTCATTATATGTTGGTATAATTTGTTAATTAAATTAAAGTTTCTAGCTATAACATGTTTTATCATATTTTTATCTTTGTTTTCATGGGATTTTGGTGAACATTATATCTTAATTCTCTAGTTTCTATCCACGGTTTTGTATGATTAAGATTAAAGAGAAATATGATTTCTGATAATATGGTGTTCTTATTTATAATATATTGTCTTATTAGAGTAAATGTCATCATTTGCAAAAAGGGAAAAACGTAGAACACATGAAGGAGTAAAAAAAAATTTACCACGCTGGCTAGGCTCTCATTCCTAGGCTAGGCTAGGGCTAATTTAATGGAGAACATGATTGTCACTGCCATAAGTTGGCTATGGCACCATGGAAGTTACCACGATGGCAAATATATGAGAACTCATGACCAAAATGGAGATTAACAAGAACTAGACCCCACTTCTTCTGCTTTTATTTTTATCATTTGAGGAAATTGAAAAGAAAAAGAATATCCTGTCATTTCTGGTATTTTTTGTTAGGGATCCATTCGTTTGGATGCTAGAGGTGGCAGAAGGTTAGAGTACTCTAGAAAATAACTCATAACATTGCAAATCCATGGTTTTTTAATTAATCCCAATTAATTAGCAAACAGAGACAGAAGTCTTGAGTTTTAGAGAATTGACTAAAGTTTTTATGATTCACAATTTGGTTCCTATGATTGCAGTGACCACAACAAAAAATTGAAAGAGAGCATTTGAGTATTTGGGCTTAACTGATGGACAACATCCCAGTCATAGAAGTGAGCTCATTATTATTATTATCAGAGAAGAATAGTAAATAAATCCTAATAAAATCATGAGTTGGAGATAATTGCTGATCTTTTTAGTCTTTGGGATTTGATTGCAGAAGCAGTAAAAGCGAAATAGATACCTTGTTTTTGTTTTTCCCTTTCTTCAAGTGATCTCCATGCTCAAAACCATTGTATATTTTAACACACTTGTACGTACTTCCTATTCCATCTCCACACAGACAACACACGGTTATTCAAATATTATGTATTCCTTCCTGCCTTACTTGTAGGGCTTCGGATATGCATTCCATGCATGTCCATTCATTTTTCTTTTACCCCTTCTTTAGAATCTTAATTACAGCACCCCACATCATAAAAGTATTAACTTAATTTTAAAAATAAAATAATATAATAAATCACTTTAATCACAAGACCAATCCTTTCATGTTTGTAACCTATATCTATGTACCACATAACATAGTACTATATTAGTAACACACACAATATTAATATTTATGGAGTGAATTGATAACAAATGGTACTGTTGTTGCCTTAGAAAGAGGTCTCATTTCTATAAATTATCAATTTGCTTGCAAGACTAAGAAGGTAATCTAGTACAGTATGCTGTAAGAAGGAAATGTATTTGGGAACATGATAAGGATAATGTTTTTAAAACTTTTTGAAAAAAATTTTAATTTCAAATTATTTTTTTTTTGTATTTTTAAATTATTTTGATATATTAATATCAAAATTAAATTGTTTTAGAAAAACATGATACATATATTAATATATTTTAAAATAAAAAATACTTTTAAAAACAACATCAAAATCTCAAATAACCCTAAATAAATAACACGGTAGATAATTGTTAAAGCAATGGATGATGTTGAAAGAATTGTCACTATTTGCAAGGACATTAAGTGCAAGGGTTATGAAAAAGCTAAAATTCACAAAAATGATTTTTGATACATACACACACTTACGTTAATATCATTGACTTGTACTCTGCTATAGTGAGATTAATATTTTTTAAATATAAAAAACATTAAGATGTTATTAATGTTTTTTAGTAGAAAAAAATAAATCATGCGAGAATTGATCCGATATGACTCGGTCCTCTTGGCAATTCCAAATGCAACATGGATAACCGATAAAAACATAGTTTGACTCAAAATAAATATTTAAATTGAGATTGTTTTAATAAACATTAAGACAACAACATATTAGATCAATTTGGGAAACCCGGTTAACTTTTCAATCTGCATACCAAACCATGAGATCATAATAACTCCGTAGAAAGAAAATCAAAACAAATTACGATACTCAATTTCTGTTAAACACAATGTTGAAAAATGAAGTTGTAAAAAAAATCAATTAAAAAAAAGAGGAAAACAAATGATCCAAGTCAACCTATCAAACCACAATCTAGGTCATGAGACCGGGATAACCCAATAAAAAGTAAATTGAAACAAATTATAAAGCTCATTTATCAATCAACTCAATTTTAAAATATGAAATTGAAAAAAAAATGATTAAAAAAACACAAAAAAATACCCGAATCAATCAAGGTTAACTCGCCATACTCATGATTCTAGTCATGGAATGAGGATAACCTCATAGAAAACAGACATGATAAAGAATTGATGGGCAATAATGACATGGTGATGGGTACCTTTTCCTTAATTTAAAAACATGAAATCTTTAGATAATCTTTAGAGGTAGACCTTCAATGTCCTCTCCTCGCAGGGGAGGAGATAGTTCTCCCTATTGAGGAATCTCTCTTTGTAGTGCCTCAAGAGATCCTCAAGGATCGACAAAAATTTCAGAAGAGTATCTCCTATACCAAGAGATCTCAATTTATCGACAAATACCAGCAACACTTCAATATACCATCAAACAAAGCCCAATTATTGTCCAATGAACTCATCATTTCGCAACACATCTAATCCCAATCATTATAATTCATTTTAATGTCACATTATGTGTTGTTACCCAATTTTTTCCCCAATATTTTGATAAGTTTTTGAGAAAAACAAAAAAATAGAAAAAAACAATGAAAAACCCAAACAATACATTCTAGTAGCCTTTTCAGAGAAACAAAAAATAAAAGAAAATGGTCTCATTATCTTGGGTGACCTTCCCTTTTTGAAGAAAATTGGTCTTTTTTCACAGGCGACCTGCCCACACATTCATACTAGTCTATTTTCACAGGCGACCTGCCCACACATACTTAAAGTGGTCTATTTTCACGGGCAACCAGCCCATACACTCACAGTGATCTATTTTCACGGGTGACCTATCCACACACTCACACTGGTCTATTTTCTCGGGTGACCTGCCCACACATATTCAAAGTGGTCTATTTTCAAGGGCGACCAGCCCACACACTCACACTAGTCTATTTTCACGGGCGACCTGCCCTTTTTTATTAGGTTAACTTGAGATCCCATCTAGCGATCTCCTTTAACCAGAACTAAAGTCGGTGTGTAGCTCTGTCAACCTGAAATCCCATCTGGCGATTCTATTTAATCAAAGCTAAACTCTGTGTGTGGTTGGGTTAACCTGAGATCCCATCTGGCGATCTCCTTTAGCCAGAACCAATACAAAAATGTGTGTGTGGTCTCATTGTAATGAGTAACCTACCCAAGTAGAAGATGTGAAGTGGTCTCATTATAATGGGTGACCTACCCGAGTGGGAGATGGTCTGATTGTAATAGGTGACAACGATGAGATTATGGAAGTAAATATTCTCGCATTTATTGCTACTGCACTGTTCATTCTAGTTCCTACTGCTTTTTTACTTATAATATATGTAAAAACTGTTAGTCAAAGTGATTAATTTGAATGA
>Ga0307515_10019544_pt1 | contig 12179 bp, 5 predicted proteins | sample 17_EM_MG_FD_194513 | JGI IMG/M metagenome (GOLD analysis project Ga0307515, IMG submission 194513) | Populus trichocarpa ectomycorrhiza microbial communities from riparian zone in the Pacific Northwest, United States - 17_EM | ecosystem: Host-associated > Plants > Roots > Unclassified | place...
ACAAAATACATATACTAAAAAAACAATAAAATTCACATTTAAATGTTAAAACTAAAAAGAATAGATTTACTTACAAAAAAATGATAAAATCCACAAGAAACGGATATTGTGACCACATACAAGGTATATGAAACTTGAGTGCTTATGTTGAGAATAGTGGAGAGTTGGGATAGGTGGTTGGCTGCAGTTTGGGAGGGGAGAGGTGGGATGGGAAAGAAGAAGAAAGAGAAACAGAGGAAGAGAGTGTTGGCAGAGGGGGTGTATATAATGGTTTTTACTGATGGGATCCCCGACGGATACATTCCGTCGGTGATTCCATCGGTGACAGTGCCATGTCACTATACGGCTATCTCAGTTTGAATCCCTTGGTCATTCCATCGGTAAAATCGTCTGAAAAAACTACACGTCACCACGCCGTTGCATCTTTCCAAACAAAATGCATAGTCCGTCGGAGATACGGTCGGTATATACCGACAGATTTTGAGACGGAATTTAGTTCGTCGGTAATTTCGTTGGTTTTCGCCGGTTTTCTAGTAGTGTGTGGACTTTTTATTTGGCTATGAATCTTTTCCTACAAGGATGTGGCAGCTGGTTTTGAGAATTTTATAGTCTTGCAAGGATATTTAATGGGCAACAACATAGTTTCCATGTGTGGTATGGACTCCATATTAATGTGGAATCCTTATGGTGTATGGAAACAATTATTCTATCCTCATTAAATAAGTTTCCAAGTCAACTAAAGATGAAGAAACTTCAGATTTGATTCTCCTAGCTTATATGAGACTTTTAAAGGGCAGCAAATCTAATCCTATCGTATTTAGGATATTAAATTTGGAATTAGTTTTATTATTATTATTATTATTATTATTATTATTTTCTTCTTAGTTTAGGGTTTATTTATATTATTTGAGTTTAATTGTAAGTGGGCATCATATAAGTCCACATAAGGAGTCCATTAGGGTTTGTTTCAGTAAAGAGTCAATATAAATAAAGACATAACCAAATATGTAAGTTAGACAATTCAGATTAATAAAACTTCTTGTTTGCCGCACTTGTTGTGTGTTGGTGGGATAATGTCCTTTCCTTGGTTCTTTAAAGAACTGAAAAATGACTTATCGAAGAACAACTGACCTCATGGTGTCATCCTTATACTTCTCATTTGCAAATCAATATTCATCGAGTGGGAGTTTCCGTTTCAAATAGTGCTGGTGCCTAGGTACAAGTTATCTTTATGTCACACTCCTATCAAACCTGATTTACTTGGCTTTCCAGGAAATTGGTGCCTTTGCGTGTGAGTTATGTGACCACCTGATCATGAGGTTTGCATCATTTGGTATTAGAGGTTGGCTCCATTAATCAGGTTATATCCTTTTATTTCTTTTATTTTTGTTTTTACCTTCCGCGTCAATTTTTCTTTGTGTTGTCTTTGTTTCGGGTCTGATTTTGTTTCAAATCAGTTTGGTCAGATTGTCTTCTTCCTAGGTTATTCTTGATTAGTTGCATTGAATTGAGTTTTTTGGAATAAAAAAGGGTGTCATATTATTCTTTCTTTCCAAAATTTCTTTTTAGAGAAAAAAAAATCAGAAAACGTTATTTAGGAGAAAGGGGTTTGTTTCGCTTCTTTTTGCGTCCACTTATCAAACCATATTGTAATTGTGTCAAAATTGATATTCTGGTTATTTAGGGTGAAATTGCACAACATATCAATTTTCAAATCATTTGGACATCGTTAGGTTTAGGTTCCAAATTCAAGTTTTAAAGGGGCTGATTTGCGTCAGTTTCGCATCCATATATCAAATCAATTTGGAATTAAATAAAACTTGATAGTATAGTTTATTGGTGTGAATTCACTCTAAATATCAAATTTCAGACCATTTGGAGGTCCTTTGGTTTAGGGTTCTTTTTTTGGGTCTAAAGGGTTTTGTTACGTTCGTCAATTGAAAATCCATGTAATTTTGGGTCAGTTTTTAGTCCTCGGTGTGTTCTTACTTTCTTTACTGCTATTAGCTTTCATTTTAGGTTCTGATATCAAAAACAAAATGCAAAGGGAGTATTACAATCAGCATTTCATGTATTCTGACGAGGTTTTATGGAAAAAGAAGAGGAGGATTCAAAAGGAGAGGTGGTATCAAAGGGAGAGAAATAAAGTGATTAGTGTTCTAAAAAATGAAACCAAGAGTCTATCCCATATTCTAAGGGAGATGCAACAAGAACTTGATGTGTTAACGGCATTAGTCAATGCCCAGAAAGTTTCAAAAAGAGAGGAGCAAAAATGTCGTAATGATGGTAGACAGAAGAAAAGGGCTGCTACCTTCATCCAAAGCTCTTGGCAATGATTGTTGGCAAGAAAAGAACTCCAAAGGCTTTAAGAAGAGGCTAAAAATTTATCCCTTTTCCCTGTTAATGATTCGAGGATGAATCATGTTAAAGAGAGAGGGAATGATACGATCCGGGCAATGAAATAACAATCAGATTCAGATTCTGACGTAAAATGTGTAACTGTCCAATTTTATGTAAACAATCATGATTCTCAATCCGACTGTTGGATTGAGCTAACATTTTACGTGGAGTCCCTTGAAATGTTGTCCTACCTTGGGTTACAATTGCAAGTCAATCGGAGTTTGGGAAGGTGTGGAAATACTGGTCAACAAAAGCTATACGAATTTTGTTATTTACTTCCTTTTGATTGTGAACTTTCTATTTGGATATGATTATTTTCCTACAAGGATGTGACAGCTAGTTTTGGAAATTTCCTAGTCTTGCAAGGATATTAAATGGGCAACAACATAGTTTCCATGTGTGATATGAACTCCATATTAATGTGGAATCCTTATGGTGTATGGAAACAATTATTCTTTCCTCATTAAATAAGTTCCAAGTCAGCTAAGAATACTTTGCAACCAAGAAAACTAAAAAGGAGGCAACTTCAGATTTGATTCTCCTAGCTTATATGAGACTTCTAAAGGGCAGCAAATCTGATCATATCATATTTAAGATATTAAATTCAGAATTATTATTATTATTATTATTTTCTTCTTAGTTTAGGGTTTATTTATATTATTTGAGTTTAATTGTAAGTGAGCATCATATAAGTCCACATAAAGAATCCATTAGGGTTTGTTTCAGTCTAGAGTTAGTATAAATAAAGGCATAACTAGATATGTAAGTTAGACAATTCATATTAATAAAACTTCTTGTTTGCCGCACTTGTTGTGTGTTGGTGGGATAATGTCCCTTCTTTGGTTCTCTAAAGAACTGAAAAATGACTTATTGAAGAACAACTGACTTCGTGATGTCATCTTTATACTTCTCGTTCCCGAATCAATATTCGCGGGTAGGAGTTTTCGTTTCAAATAGTGTTGGTGCTTAGGTACAAGTTATCTTTGTGTCACACTCCTTTCAAACCTGATTTACTTGGCTTTCCGGGAAATTGATGTCTTTGCGTGTGGGTTGCGTGACCATGTAATCACGAGGTTCGCATCACAAGGTCCCCAAACTTAGAAAAACTCTCTAAGTCTAATTTGGAACTTCTATACTCACAATGTTTGAAGTAAAGAACCCTAAATTCCAAGCTCATGTGTTTCTTTTTTGAAAAAAACTAAAAGAGAGTGGTCTTTACTAGTATTAGATCATCATAACATATCCATATGTTGTTGATACTTATTAAAAGTGTTAAGGTTTTTATATAATTGTAACTTCAAAAAATTTCAAGTTTACAGATGGGCTTCGAGTACCCAGATTGGAAAAGAGGGATTTTCAAGTTTATCATTGTGTCACACTCCTATAAAACCTGATTTACTTGGCTTTCCAGGAAATTGGTGCCTTTACGTGTGAGTTGTGTGACCACGTGATCACAAGGTTCGCATTATTTGGTATTAGAGCTTGACTCCATTAATCAGGTTATATCCTTTTATTTCTTGTATTTTTGTTTTTACCTTCCACGACAATTTTTCTTTGTGTTGTCTTTGTTTCGGGTCTGATCTTGTTTCAAATAAGTTTGGTCAGATTGTTTTCTTCCTACGTTATTCTTGATTAGTTGCATTGAATTGAGTCTTTTGGGATAAAAAAAAAAAAGGTGTCATATTATTCTTTCTTTCCAAAATTCTTTTTAGAGAAACAAAATCAGAAAATGTTATTTAGGAGAAAGGGGTTTGTTTCGCTTCTTTTTGCGTCCACTTATCAAACTATATTGTAATTGTGTCAAAATTGATATTCTGGTTATTAAGGGTGAAATCGCACAACATATCAATTTTCAAATCATTTGGACATTGTTTGGTTTAGGTTCCAAGTTCAAGTTTTAAAGGGGCTGATTTGCGCCAGTTTCATGTCCACATATCAAATCCATTCAGAATTAAATAAAACTTGATATTCTAGTTTATTGGCGTAAATTCACTCTAAATATCAAATTTTAGACCATTTGGAAGTTGTTTGGTTTATGGTCCTTTTTTTGGGTCTAAAAGGGTTTGTTACGTTCGTTAATTGAAAGTCCATGTAATTTTGGGTCAGTTTTTAATCCTCGGTGTCTTCTTACTTCTATAACTATCATTAGCTTTTGTTTTAGGTTATGATATAAAAAAAATGCAAATGGAGTATTACAATCAGCATTTCATGTATTCTGACGAGGTTTTATGGCAAAAGAAGAGGAGGATTCAAAAGGAGAGGTGGTATCAAAGGCAGAGAAATAAAGAGATTAGTGTTCTCAGAAAAGAAACGAAGAGTCTATCCTGTATTCTAAAGGAGATGCAACAAGAACTTGATGTGTTAACAACATTAGTCGATGCTCAACAAGCTTCAAAAAGAGAGGAGCAAAAAACACTGTAATGATGAAAGATGAAAGAAAAGGGCTACTAACTTCATCCAAAGTTCTTGGCGATGATTGTTGGCAAGAAAAGAACTCCAAAGGCTTCAAGAAGAGGCTAAAAATTTGTCCCTTATCCCTGTTAATGATTCAAGGATGAATCATCTTGAAGAGAGAGGGAATGATATTATCCAATCACTGAAAAAACAATCAGATTTGGATTTTGACGTAAAATGCACAACTGTCCAGTTTTATGAAAATAGTCATAATTCTCAATCCAACCGTTGGATTATGCTCAAATATTACATGGAGTCGCCTAACATGTTGTCCTAACTTGGGTTAAAATTGCAAGTGAATCAGATTTCAGGAAGGCGTGGAAATACTAGTCAACAGAGGTTGTATAAATGTTTTTTATTTACTTTCTTTTGACTTGTGAACTTCCTATTTTGATATGATTTTTTTCCTATAGGGATGTGGCAGCTGGTTCTGGGAATTTTCTAGTCTTGCACGGATATTTAATGGGCAACAACATAGTTTTCATGTGTGGTATGGACTTCATATTAATGTGTAATCCTTATGGTGTATGGAAACAATTATTCTATCTTCATTAAATAAGTTTCTAAGTCAGTTAAGAATACTTTGCAAACAAGGAAACTAAAGAGGAGACAACTTCAGATTTGATTCTCCTAACTTATATGAGACTTCTAAAGGGCAGCAAATTCGATCCTATCATATTTAGGATATTAAATTCAGAATTATTATTATTATTTTCTTAGTTTAGGGTTTATTTATATTATTTGAGTTTAATTGTAAGTGGGTATAATATAAGTCTACATAAGGGGTCCATTACGGTTTGTTTCAATCTAGAATCAGTATAAACAAAGGCATAACCAGATATATAAGTTAGACAATTCATATTAATAAAACTTATTGTTTGCCGTACTTGTTGTGTGTTGGTAGGATAATGTCCCTTCCTTGGTTCTCTAAAGAACTGAAAAATAACTTATCAAAGAACAACTGACTTTATGACATCATCCTTATACTTCTCGTTCGCGAATCAATATTCGTTGGATGGGGGTTTCTGTTTCCAATAGTGATGGTGCATATGTACAAGTCATCTTTGTGTCACACTCCTATCAAACCTGATTTACTTGGCTTTCTAGGAAATTGATGTCTTTACATGTGCGTTACGTGACCACGTGATCATGAGGTTAGCATAACAAGGTCCCTAAACTTAGAAAAACTCTCTAAGTCTAATATGGAACTTCTATACTCACAATGTTTGAAGTAAAGGACCCAAAATTTCAAGCTGGTGTGTTTCTCTTATTAAAAAAACTAAAAGAGAGTGGTCTTTACTAGTATTAGATCACCAAAACATATTGATACATTGCTAATATATACTTATTAAAAGTGTTAAGGTTTTATAGAATTATAACTTCAAAAAATTTCAAGTTTACAGATGTGCTTCGAGTACCTAGATTGGAAAAGAGGGATTTTCCCTTTTTGAATGATTTCACAAGGATTGTATGAAGTGGGTCTCATGGAGAACAATGGTGTTGAGACTTTTTATAAAGATTACCACACAAAGATATCTCGTTGAAGACTTTTATATAAGGTAATACATAGAGGAAAACTTGTAAATAAAATTGGATGAAGATCATACATGGAGAAAATCACTACTTTTATTTTTAGAGAAATTAAAGCACAAAAGATGATTATTTACTAGTGATATATCTTTAGGTGATCTAAATGTCGTGCATATAGAAAACTCTTTCTTTTGGGTACTCTTTATATCCAGGCTACCCAAAAAGATCTAAATGTAAAGTGATATTGATGGTGTTAGCTACTCTTGTGACTAGATGATTACTTATATTTTGACTTTTCCTTGTCGTGGTTGGAGCTCACACTAGGAGAACATTGATGTGAGTGACTTTTATATGAACTAGGGAAGCAATAGTGCTCTCATCTACCATTTTACACCTAATTCTATCATGTCTCCTTTATAAACTAGAGTTGTCTACATATGCTACGAGGTTTAAAGCTCTTAACTACTCTTGTATAGCAAAGAGATCATTTCTAAGAATTCTTACTTATTGAGCCAACTAATAAAGATCTGGAAGAGTTAATGGAACTCTTGTGGAATAGAGGTCTCCAAACTTATGGAACGAAAGGGAATCGAACTAGATTTTGTTTAATTTCCCTTAGACAACGCCATAAAGTAGACTCATTGAAAACCTCACAAGTGAAAGTCTCTCTAAATCTGGTTTTGGGCTGAAAATAATGTAAATGAGATACTGAACTTGATGATGTATGGAAGTCATATTCATCTGTAAAACAAGTCTTTTATTTAGAATAAGAGACCATCTAATGCTTAAATTAATAAGATTGAATAAAAAAAATAATCTTAAAAGATGTATTAAGTGTATGTATGTTTATGATTGTTTATATAAGGTAATGATGAGGATGAATATGAGAGTACTAAAATGTAAAAGAAGTGTTCATACCTACCTCATGGTTCATGAAAACATATTTATAGTCATGAACAACATCAACTTGGATGATGTTGAGGTCAAACAAAAGAAATGATTGTGATACCTAAGTAAATAGTGATTTTTTTTTAATTGTAAGCTCTTAAGAGTGGTAGTGTTCAGTTCAAGAAAAAAAGATCTTGTCATGTGGACTATAAGTTAGGCTTAAATGTGTCCAACATTACTGATGTCACTAGTAGATCTAGTCGTGTTAACATGATATGGATGCACCACAGGCAAGTGGATCAATTAGAGGATATGGTATGTATGCCTAAATGTGATGCGCCTTCATGGATAAAGAGAAGACCTTGAGCCTATTATGCATCCACTAGGGGTTTTTAGGTCAATTAGACCATCTAGGATTTTGTGTTTTAGGTGTTTACTTGTAGTATTTTTCTCACCTTTTCTTTTTCACGGTAAATAAGAGGCATAACATTTTAAGGAAGCATAAAAAAACCTATAAAAGGCAAAATATCAACATGCTCCTTAAATAATATCACATATATTATTTTAGGATAATATTAGAAATTTATTCAATTAAGTCCCTACTTGGTTTTTCTAGATTTAGAATTGTAATCCCCTCTATTAATTACATTCTAGTTCTTAATTTTTAAAATTTATTTACAATCAACACACACTTGATTAATCATCCCATTTTTATTTATGACCAATAGTTTTATGTATGTAACGCATTAAGTTCCCTAATAAGTTAGCTCAAATATATATCATAAAATAAGATTAAATAAATTAAACAATTTAATTTATTATCAATTCAACAATTGATTGATTTATATTTGAAGATTAAGTACAATGTTTAGCAATCTGTCATGACCCCCCAAATATCAAGAAAGTCATAAGTGGTTTGACTTAACCTTTCAATGATTAGTTTCTCAATGTAATTATTATCTCTTCATCATAAATTTTCCAATTTAGACATTATAGCTCGCAGTATGTTTACTTTGTTAAATCATGTTAGTTCTCACATTATAGTCATTAATTATTTGAATATATTTTTAAACTCTTTTCAAAACCCATTCCACATTGGCCAAGGATTTCACAACCAATACTATTTGAGAACATATGGAATAATTTTTCTAATTCACTTGGGGTGATGAATCCTCTCTTGATTACTCAAATATCTCCATATAGTTTATGTTATACCCAATGTCTGCATGTTTGTATGTTTGTTACTCTTGATTATGACAACATGTGGTTAGAATCAAAGTATAACACTCCTTATATAAGATAACTTAGTGATATCAAGTTTAAGAATCACTTACACAACTATCATGAGAGCCTTTTCATAGACATGTGATCTCTCCATATGACATTATCTTACGTGTCAGTTCAGTATACATGTCTTCTGACAAAGACCTGCATATTAGAGCTCCATAAGTGAAAACTAACCAAAAAAAATATTCTTGACTTATTTAAATACAAATTCATATAATTTTCCCTGACATTGAAGAAGTACAACATAAAAATCCCGATTGGGAAGGAAATATATAGATGGTGGTTGAAACATTTAAAGGGGGCAGGGGAATGACAAGGCCTATTAAAGTGACCTGGAAATCAACAGACGCTTCCAAGCAGAGAAGGTGGCTCCAATTAGGTGCACCATTTATGAGCTGATGCCTCTCCATTGAAGTTTGATGTGTAGTGTCCAAGACTCTTTAGCCACAGAACATTTAGATTGGCTTCAAGGAGGTCTGGTCAACACCAGGGTGACTACAACAAGATTGCATGTGAATCTAGTTTAGATAATTTATTTTTAATTGAATGAGAGAGAATGATTTAATCTTAATATATAAAAACTGACAAAAAAATCTCGACTAGAAAGAAAAAATAAAACATAAAAAAACTTTGAAATGTGGGTACTGTTAAATTCTGGCATCGGAGACGAGCACTATTTCAAAAGTTTGATGTATTGTAGTTGTGGTTCTAAAACTTTAAATGTGAAATAGTAACCGAGCCTCTCATTGCTTCGCCTGTCAACCATTCTCTCTTTTGTTAGTAATTTAATTACATATGGTACATAATAGTTAGGTGATCCGCGCTATATCACAGATTTATTTTTTATTTTCATAAAAAAAAAAATTCTGATGCTGGCAGGATCCAAGTCTATTTTGGGTCCTGTACAACCAATGACCGAAAGTTATTTTGGGTTATGTAGCTGCAAGACCCAAGGTCTGCCGACACACAGGCTGGCAGCCCAAGCGCTACGTGTCCCCACGTAGTTTTTCTTCGATAGTGATAACAGTTTTTTAAAATTTATTAATGATGATAATGATGATGATAATAATAGTAAGTTTTAATTTTACCTTTCAAATCAAATCTATGGTTATTTTTTAATTTTAATAATAATTTGTTTCTAATTTAGTAATTATTTTATTAATAATATTGATTATTATAAAAATAATAATATTTATAACACAAAAGATAATATTTTTAATATTAATACTTTTGATTATAGTAAAAATAATAATATTCATAACATAAATAATACAACTTTTTATTCCAAGAATATTAGAACACAAATAATAATATTTTTTTATATTAAAACTTTGAATTATTATAAAAATAATAATACTATAACAAAAAAAAAATATCTTTGATATGAATACGTTGAATTATAAGCAAAATAATAATATTTAAAACACAAATAATAATAATTTGATATGAATACTTTGAATTATAAGAAAAATAATAATATTTAGAACACAAATAATAATATTTTTTATATGAATACTTTGTATTAGAAGAATAATAATAATATTTACAACACAAATTATAATATTTTTTTATATTAATACTTAGAATTGTTGAATATTTTTAATAATACTACGCCGTAGACTCACTTTTTATTTTTATAAAAAATATCATAAAAATTTATTATATAAATAATAATATTTTTTCAATATTAATAATAATATTTTATTTCCAATTTATTAATTATAAATAATAATATATTTTCACTTTAATAATAACATGTCCAGGTCCTACATGGAATTGGATGCAGTCGCGTCCAGACCCAACAGGGGGTGGGCATGGACGCGTCCAGGTCCAACATGGAGTTGGACGCGATCGCGTCCAGGCCCAAAGTGGGTTTGGGCGTGGACGCGTCCAGGTCCAACATGGAGTTGGACGCGTCTAGGTCCAACATGGTAGTGGACGCGATCGTGTCCACACCCAACGTGGGGCTAGGCGGACGCGGTCGCGTTCAGGCCTAAAGTGGGGTCTTTAATCCCGATCTCCAGTGAATAACTTCTTGTTGAAGTCTGTAATCCCGATATCCACCATTTAGAATAAAGATCTCCTTAATATGACCAACGTATCTAAAATTGAGCGGGATCCAACGGTTGATGAAAGAGGAAACCGCCAATGACCGTGACTGACATGCAGACAATGTTTTCTTGAACTGTTACGAGGACTATTTCTCTCACACAAAACCAGAGCCTTTCGATCCCAACAATCAGATGTTAGAGGGTGGTGAGGATCATAATCTATCCCAAAACCAGCCCAATCAAACGGTGAAATACATAGATATGGCCATTTGAGTTCTGCTCTCAAGGTACTCTCTCTCTCTCTCTATCCCTCTCTTTTCTTTCATTCGATCCCAACGATCAGATGTTAGAGGGTGGTGAGGATATAATTTTGCAATTTATATAGGAAATCTATCCATATTTACTAAAACACACTTATGTCAAGTTTGGGTATCCTTTTCGTTTAACTAGATGCCTTTTCTCAGTCTACATTTAAAATACCATGCGAAAAATCTCTCTTAATTTTCTTTTCTAGTAATTCAATACTATTCCATTTTATTTTATTTCAACTAACCCATCTCTTTTCTAATAATTCAATATTATTCCTTTTCTTAGTCTGACCAGACAAAGCTTTCCCCAGTGGAGTCGTCATTCTGTCGCAGAGTGTTCGGCGTGACATCTTCAGTGATGGTGAGGCTTTATTGTGCCTATTAATGAGGTGTGGTGTGTTGGGAATTTTTTTGGATTTAATCATAAAATTATGATTAAGGTTTAGGAGTCTCCATCTAGTATTATGGTTATTATGAACTAATGGTCTGCGAGAGTCTGAGTAAGAGATTGGTTATACAAGGGGTAGACGCATCACCCCCAGTGCACCCTACCTAAGGTAAGCTTCATTATTGTTTGATTGTTTGTCTAGGTCGGGTTTCTATTCGTTGGTCTTTTCTAAGGTCTAAGGCAGATCTTTCGTGAGAGAGTCTCTACCTCATCAGATGAAGTCCTAACTGTTTGAAAGTCCAAATTTTAGCATTGTATTTATTTTACACTTTGTATCTTTAATACATGAGGTGTACTCTATCATGTAGTTTTTACACCCCACAAATATTAAAGTCTATATCTAGACCCTAATAAAGAAAATGATTGGTAAAGGGTTTTTGATATTTTGGACGAACTCTAATGGATGATCATAAACTGGTTATGATATTCATTTTTTTTTTGTTTTTAAAACATGAGAAAGATGCATTTTATTTTTTTAAGAAGATATGCTTGGAAAAATTTTAGGATTCAGCCGTATGCATGAAAACAAAATATTTTTTTTTGTTTTTTGAGAAAAGGAAATTAATTTAAAAGTTTTGAAATTTTTTTATTTTTTTGAAATATTTCGGAGAAAACTAGGTATTATAATACTAAGTTTGTATCTTACAGTGTAAATATACAATCTGATATTAAACAAAATTGGTAGGGAAACATTTAAGAAAATCACAATTTTTTTGAAAGGATTTTTTTATGTGTTTTTTGTTTTTTCCAATAATATAATATTATAATATATATTATATTATAAATATATATATATATATATGGGTTGGGTTG
>Ga0307515_10019545_pt1 | contig 12179 bp, 9 predicted proteins | sample 17_EM_MG_FD_194513 | JGI IMG/M metagenome (GOLD analysis project Ga0307515, IMG submission 194513) | Populus trichocarpa ectomycorrhiza microbial communities from riparian zone in the Pacific Northwest, United States - 17_EM | ecosystem: Host-associated > Plants > Roots > Unclassified | place...
CTGGGTGGAGGACGTGGTGGCGGGGGGGCTGGGGGTGGGTGTAGGAGACGTTGGGCTGGCCGATGTTGACTTCTCAGTGTTGAGGTGGGCGTAGATTCGGAGTGAGGCAGGGAGGGAGAAGAGGCCGGAGGGTTGGTGGATAGTTGGCTGCTCTCTAGGTTTTGGTGAGATAATCCATGGACGCATCTTGAGAAAGTGGTTGCGCTGGCGTTGGGTCCGTGGACTTTTGTTTGGTGGCTACTGGAGCTCAGCTGGCCAGAATCTATGGCTGGTCTTCTGCCATTGGCTTTTTGGGCTTTCGTATAACCATACGTTCTCATGGTAATAGCCCCAAAAACCTAGCATGAAATCATGATTATTTCTCTGCTGGGATGATGAGCTCCTTGAGCAATGAAAATAACTAACTTGTCAAATATCAAATATCAGACATCCGCATGATTTGCAGCAGATTTTCTAGCGCTTCAAATAATCAGAGGATGCCAAATGGAAAGCCAAAAAAAAGAAGTCGTACCCGGAAAATCTACGAAGAGAAAGTGTGAGGTTTAAGAAGACGTTGCGGAATGCGGGGAGAGGTACTGAGTGCGGAGAATATATTCAAGTGGAGTGCAATGCGGAGACGCACGTCTAAGCGGAGCCATGACTTCAGCTGCATTGCGTAGACCCGGGAATATATGCGGATTTAATCCCGTAGATTATTCATTGGGGCAAGGCCTCCTGGCAAAGAAAGTGGATAGGCGGAGTGGGATGAATCTGAGGCAGCGAGCATAAGTAATCTACCGATAACACCGCGAAAGCGTAGAATAAATAATATTAAATTATTTAGCTATCCGAGTGTAATTAGGAGGATCTTGCAGCTCTAATGCAGCAAGAGCGGCGTTAATTGGGTCCATTTTAATTGTATACGATAGAGTTGAATTTTTGGTGTTTTTGGATTTTGGTGTGCATGCGGCCATACACGCAGCGGGGAACGCCTCCTTGGGAAGTTGCATGAGCGCATCGTCGGCCTCTCAGATGACCTCATCGGACGCTTCGAGCATCCTCTTGGCAATATATTTTAATGTTTGGTCGTTGAATTCCGGCTTTTTTACTTGTGGTAGGAAGACTTGGAGAGGTGGGAGTTTCGTTAGGCGGTCAAATGGCATCGGGCGGCTTGAAGTCGCGGAAGGCTTCGAAGCCGGTCAAGGCGAGGGCGATTTCGGGTTTGTGGTTGGGATCAGTGAAGTTCGAGGGATCTCGGCGATGGAGTTCACTCGCAACGTTCTTGTTCTATACTTGGGACTGGTGAGATGCTCCAAAAAGGCGTGTCGGTAACATACCGGATGTAGGTGTAAGGGTAGAGCTTTCGCAGCTGAGAGGACCTTCGAGAGGTATGGAAGCTTTGTGTACTTAATTTCTGTCACAGTCTTACCAATCAACTCCTGTGGGTGTGCGTCGAGGACATCCTGAAGGTCCTCTCCTGTCTTGAGAATGTGTCCATCCACCTAGTCGAAACCGCAGGTCAATTGCTGAAGCTATTGAACGGACAAGGGAGAGTACTTCTTACATCTCAGAGTAGGGCTTGTTCTCGTCAATTTTGAAGTCCGTACCTAGAGTTTTGGCACGGAGGCGTGCAGCTAGTGACTCGGAGCCTTTCCGTCCCCATGGATACTGATTGCAATTGCATTTCAATTGGAGCACCTTCTCGACCATGGTCGGAGGATTAGAGGAACGAATATGCACTCAACAGATAAAAGACGCCGAAGTAGGATTATAAGATGATTACAAGGAATGGCTCTATTTTTATGTATTGCAATGGCCCCGGAGCTTAGCAGAGTGAATTGTGACGGGCGATCAACGTCATAGAAGCGCATCTCCCGTTGTGCTACCATGGCGAAGAACCGGGTGGCGTATAATTCTACGCAGGATGGTCCGCCAATCTTATCGTTTTGAAAATCCGACGTCTAAGTCGCGTGGTGTTGAGATTGAAGGCTGAGCAAGGCGTCCACCATCCCCTAGGCTGTCTGACATTGGGACGCTACTATTGCTAGACCGGAAACACGGCAAACAAGCATGAATTTAAGCTTAACATGGCTGTAGGAATGAGTTTCTTAAGAATCCTAAGAATCTAAGGAATCGTACAAACTGCCTTGCAAGGGGATACGGAAGTCTCGTCAGGATTTCCCGGCCGATGGTGTTGATGGTGTTGATGGTGCCAGCGATTAAACAAGACTCGTGGTGCGGCGGGGGCAACATGCGAACGAAAAGCGCCACAGGGACAATCCGCCAAGCCTTATCGTCAACCTTTACAGGGTTCCACCAGCTATCCATCTCCTTTTGATTATACTTGTCAGCTCCCTCTTTGACCTCTTCGACCTCTGTCCAAGGCTGACCATTGCGGGACGCTTCAGACATGATTCCTTGAGCCAGGCCCCTTTGCAAAGTCCTTTTAGCTACCGCGACCCGCTCTTCCATCGGGCCTTTGTCCACCATTACCCGGCATGCATTTCGCAATGCCTCCACGCAAAACATCACGGCCGCCTCCCTACGCCATCCGAAACTCGAGATCATCGCTCAAGGCCCTCTTTAGGCGGGATAGGCTACGGTTTCTCGCTATAATACTATTAGGATGCATTGGAATAATATACCTACACGGCCATCTTTTCTCTTCAGACTCCTCAGAAGTCATACCGGCCGGAACACCACTAGTGGTGATAGTAACTGTAATAAATGAATCATGGGATCCCGCATTTGTAGAAAAGATCAAGAAGAACAGGCGAGATTACGCGGCGCGACATGGTAAGGTTTCTTCAGAACAATTCTATACTGCCATTGCAGCCCTCAACTCACACAATACCTCTTCCAGGGTACACAACCTTCTTCCCCAGCACGACCGACTATAACCTGAAAAACTCTCCATTGTCTTGGTCTAAAGTCCCCGCCATGCGCCACGCCATAACCCTATATCCCTCGTCAACATACTTCTGGTACCTCGACCTAACCGCTCTCATCATGAACCACTCTCTCTCCCTCACAGGCCACATCGTGGATAAAGAGCTCCTCGAATCTCTTATGATCGTGAACAAGCCTGTCGTGCCTCCTGATAGTGTAATCAAGACTTTCGACCACATCAAGGGGGATAGGATCGATTTGGTGGTCGCCCAGGACAGAGACGGGTTGTGCCAATCCAGTTTCATTATTAGGAGGGGCGAATGGGCGAAGTACTTCTTAGATGCGTGGTTCGACCCATTATATCGGAGTTACAATTTCCAGAAGGCGGAAGGTCATGCTCTAGAGCATATTGTTCAGTACGTAAATTCTTTTCGCCGAGTTTCACAAGTAGTGAAGGCTTCCCTTTGCTTTGGAATACCACTTCGCCTAATGTGTTCTCCGCTTTTTCACTTTCTGACCTGAACCCTTTGTTTAGATGGCACGGAACTATTTTAGCTAAACTAGCTCTCATCCCTCAACGCACCTTCAACTCCTATACCCACAACCCCTTAGGCACGGACATCGCAGGCATGTACTCGGAAGGAGATTTTGTTGCCAATTTCATCGGGTGTGATAGGGATGGGCGGAGCTGCGTGGACGAGATGCAGCCTTTCTTTGATCTCTTAGAGGGCAAGGGTCCTGGCAAGAGTGATGATTAGTTCACTTCATGAGTAGAAAAGATAACAAGGAAGTAAAAAGGAGAATCCGTAGAAAAGAAGGATTCGAAGGAAATAATTCTTGGGTCACCACGTAAGGCTTCATAAGACGGCGCAAAGGTGTTTCTTGGTTGGAAATCGGCCCCGTTAGTGTGGCTGTCAAACGATGTTTCGGGATGTGCTGGATTTGTTTCTGGGCAGGAAACACTTGTGATATTATAGTGTAGTACAATTACTCGCGAATCAAACCGATTCGTGTAGACTTTACAAACTTTCCCCTCTGCGCATCCCGTACCTTGCAACCCCCAACCTTGCCATACTCAAAAACAGAGCTCAGTTTGCTCAGCCTACTTCCCTTCCAACCGAGCTATCTCGTCTTTAACCCTCTCAATCTCCTCCGTCAGCTGCGCGTACCGACCCGCGATTTCGAGCATGCCCTTCCCGCCCGCGCGCTCGTACTGCTGCAGCGTCTTCTCCGCCGCCTGCTCGCGCGTCCGCAGCCCCGCCTGCAACGACAAGAGGTGAGCGTTATACGACTTCAGCGCGGACGTCAGCGCAGGCGGAGGCGGATGCGTCGCCGCATGGATGCTGTGCGCTCGTATCAGCGGGCCCCGGCGCTCGTAACAGATGCCGATACAGAAATGCTATGAGAAGATGATGCAGGAGGGATGGGATGAAGTGGTTGATTCATGGATTCGTGGAGGGATGGTCACTCACTTCAGCTTCATCTCCGCCCCCGCCGCCTTCACGGCCAGGTGCTCGGCCTTTGCCCGCGTGGCGCGCGCTACGCTGCCGTGCATCGTCTGCTCTAGAATGCGGATGATGGCCTCGAGCAGGTCGCGGTGGGCTGCGAGGACTTCGGAGGCAACGTTGGCGAGGGAGAGCCGCTCTTGCGTTAGGGTGTCGGCGAGGGCAGTGGTTGAGTCACGAAGGGTGGTTGCGGTGGCTGGGAGGTTGGCGCTTAGGGTCGGGAGGTTAGGGGGAGGTGCTAGGTGACGGGCATTAGTTGAGGGGGTGTGGTTTAGGGTTGACTGTTGGTGCTGGGGGAGTACCTTCTGGGTTTGCTATTCGTGTGAGGTGGAGGGTGGTGGATTCAAGAAGGGCGGAGATGGCGTTGGAAACTGGAGTGATCTTTTCCTAGTATATGTTTGTATATTGCTGAAGAAATATACTATGAATGCCTTAGAGATAGATTTAGGACTTACGAGGAAGTATTCGATATCATCTTCCAAGATCTCGTGGTCTTCTGGAAGTACTTGGCCGTGCAATTGAGCGCAGACAATTTCAATGACTTCGTGAAGCTAAATGATTTGAGACGCTAGAAATATCCATATTGGAAAGATGACAGACCTCCGGCGGCAGATTGCCAGCTTTTGACGGTAAGTCGATAAGAGAGTCCCGCAGGATTTGTAACTTTGCTACTTCTGTTCTCGCCGTATTAAGTTTCTGAAGACGTTAAAGATTAGACATGAGAAATGAGAAATAAGCAGAGAATTACTCTTGCTTTGAAGTTATGCTAAATTGGAATACCTACCTTCCGCGTCTCATCTTGAGCTCGCTGCTTTTTAAGATCTTTTGAAGAACCGTCCGGATTAAGTCTCCTTGTGGAGAGGTCTTTATAGAGAGCCTTGAACCCCGGGTTCTGCTCAAGAGTAGAAGGGTCAATCGGAGGGAGCATCATAAATATAAAAGCGGGCTGGATTCTTTGACCAACAGGTTCTTAAATTACGATATTTGCCTCTCGTTGTCAGTGATCATTCCTCACAACTGAAATAACATTACCAAATCGTAATAGAAGCTTCGGCCAGGGGCAAAACTTTTAAACTCCGATTGTAATGTTTTGAACCGACTTCAATCGCGTCTCTGCAAGGAACTTCTACAAAAGCCCCAACCTTCCCTTAATACAGTCGTTTACGAAATATCGGTAAAAATCGCCAGGTCACAGCAAAACGCATCACCCCCCCCTTAAAACAATATACCCCATATAACTCCACCAATATTAATCAAATTTGTATATATTAGAGGCTCATTTTATAGCTCTATTCTAGGGCTATAAAATAAGCCTTTATTTATAAAATGTAGAGCTGTATTAGCGGGGCTATAGGGGGTGCTTTACAACGACTGTAAAACTTGAATTGAGGCTCTGCGCTGACTAATCTGACACCTCTGTTCCTAGAAATAAGCACCCCCTATAACTCCACTAAAACAGCCCTAAATTGTATAAATAAGGGCTTGTTTTATAGCCCTAGAATAGAGCCATAAAATGGGTCTCTATTTATAAAATATAGAGCTATATTCGTGGGGCTATAGGGGGTGTATTGTTTTGATGGGGGGGTGATGCGTTTTGTTGTGGCCAGGCGATTTTTACCGATATTTCGTAAACGACTGTAATACAATCGAGTGCCGACCGCGAATACGCCAATTGCTAGTGATAAAATACGACGATATCATTGATGGATTTCAACGCTGCAACGCATATCATGGATGGACAACCAGAGCCCACAAATGCGGAATTAGTCGAGCAGTTTCAAGAGGTTATCGAACTACAGGAGAAGCTGAGCAGAGAATTTACCACACATTTCATCGCAACGTATAATGCTACCATTATTATTATTATTGTGGTTAGCAGCGCTAATAGCAGCCTAGGACTCGTAACATTGATGCTCTCATTTACAACAGTCGATTAGGTGAAACCGATCGCATTCTCGAGATTGTAGACGACTTCACTGGTACGCACTTTGGTAATTTCCCTGCGAGGCTGAATGATATCCGGGCGTGGAGTGGTAAGAATAGTGGCTATATCTTTCTAGTTTTAGACGAGTGCTAATTGCTAGAAGGCGTCGAGATTCACGACTTTATGATCTTTCTACGATGCCCTAATCCATTACCAAGGACAGATACATGCGGGGGAGAGACAAAGGAGCAGGCAATAGAGCAGATCAAGAAGAAGCTTGGCTTACCCCCCGCCGAGCCTGCAAAAGTAGCTAAGACCCTGCCAGCCAACCATGTCAGTAATATCTCGTTCTGTCCTCTTCTTAAAGCTGATACCTTCCTATCAGATGGATAAGACCGTCTATAACATGGCTTCTGGTAATATAGTAGGTTCGCCCTTCAATCTATCTATTTGATTTACATCTACTTACACACATTTAGAAGCCAAGCAAACGAGCTAAGACTAGACCGTTCGGGCCCACAGGTATATCCTCTAGCCGCATTGCCAAGTCTGCCTCAAAACAGAGGAAAGGGAACTTCTTCGAAGACATGGTGGAAACTCGTCATGCTAGTGCAGGTGTGAATGCTAGAGGCGGTGTAGCATGCATTATAACGGAATAATTCTTGGGGCGTCTTGTTTGTTGAACAAGGAGTGGTGAAGCCGTGAGGGGCGGTTATCTTTGTGTGTAGGAAATACAATTAGGTTGTTAAACTGCGCCTAGCTTAAATATAGTGATCTCGAGTCTGAACACGATAGCTCTTTAAATGCTAAGGTCGATGAGTCTAATACTGAAGTCTTATCAACGCCGAGGTCGACTCGCGACATTTGGGGCCACCATTATAGCCAGTCGATGAAATTCTATATTTTCGAGATTTCGGCGCCTTTAAACGAGATCTTCTCTATAAAACTACTTTGTCGGAAGCCCGGTACTAAAATCCTTATAGCATTATATATTTTTTGGCTTAAGGGTTAGCGTTCTATATATAGCCTATATACTTAACCTTACCAAAGGCCTCTAGGATCGGAGAGACTATATACTATAGGTACGTGCCTCCGGCACGTGACCGACGACTATTTAAGGAGTGCCTGGGGGTTGTCCCAAGGGCGTTTTAAGGTAACCGCAATAATATCCCTTATATTCCCCTCCCCCCGTTTTTTACAGTCGGCCCCCGACTACTATTACCTTATAGTAGAGGAATATTATTTAAGGCTCGTCCCGGAAGGGGTTTAGAGAGATATTAGGCTAATGCTATATATATTCTTAACTATCTAACCCCTATTTTAAACTCCTAAAAAAGCTTAGTAAGGAAAAACGTAACTAAAGAAAAGACGCGAAGATTACTAAGAGATTTATTAAAAGCCTACTAGAAACATATCTAGGCTAACTGAGGGATTTTTATATAACTCTATATTTAAGGCTTTACGCTACTCTATAACTAATTAGATAATTTAGCATTTCTAACATAGTTCTATAGAACCTTTAGTATAGGATTTAGCGTATAGGGCCTTAGCTTACCGCCGCCCCTAACCACTAATATAATCTTTAATCTTTTTATACTCTTTTATAATACTAATATATTACTTTAATATTTACTCTTAAGCTATTAAATACGGTTAAAGTATTAATTAGTTAGTTAAAGAGATTTATCTCCTAAGATTTAATATATATACTTCTAGATCTAGTAGTTCTATACTATATAGTTAGCGTAGCTCTACTACCTAGTAAATAAAAAGAACACTTTATAATAGTACCTATAGCTATTATATAATTATTAAAACGTCTATAACATTATTCTTTAATACCGTAATATTATTTAGGTATAATTTAACCTATTTACGTCTTTAACTAACGTTTTAGTTATCTTCCCCTGGCGGCATAATTAGTTTTATTAGGAAGTTATAGTCTAATAGCCTATAGTTTTTTTTTTAAATTACTACTATAACAGAGTTATATTAGTAAGGTTACGGCTATATACTAAAAGGGTATTAGGAGGTAAATTATAAAGATACTTTACTTATTAAGCTTAATCCTTTTCCTTACTATTAATCTTTATCCAGCTTTATATTTTTCCTTAATATTTTATTATACCTTTTAGGTCTCCTACTTATTACTCTTCTAAGCTAATTTCTTAGCGTATCCTAGCCTTATCCTTATAATTAAAACCTTAGCCTCTATTAACTTATAACTAGTACCAGTTCTATCTAAACGACTTTACCTATACCTCCTTAAATGACTAGAAGTCTAATAAAAGGATTATAAAAGCTTATAATAGGACTTACTATATAAGATCTAATACCTTTATTTCTTATAGTTAGTATATACGTATTAAGAGTAGTAATTATATTAAGATAAGTTTTTCTATCCTTAGATAGTATTTTATTACTAACTTTAAGCTCTCTAATAGTCTAGGCCTAAGTAGCGGCATATCTATTACGGGACACCCCTATAATACCTTATATATATCTACCTATTTCTACCGACTTAGTAGTTAGAGACCGATTACAGGACTATAATCTACCGCAATCTACCGCAATCTGCCGTTCTCTAACGCATTCTACTATATTTTACCAAGTCTACTAAATCCTATTAAGTTCTACTAGGACTGCTACCTAAATCCTATTCTACTTTATATATATATTAACTAAGCAACTTAGTTAATAATATATACCCTTTCTTCCTATTTCTTTACTTTCTGTTACGGACCTTATATTAGCAGTAGTAGTATTACTAAGGAGATATATAAACGGGTTAGTTAAGAAAGTACGGGAGGCGTTAGAACCGATTAAGCTATAGGATAAGGGGTAGCCGAGTTACGTAGCGAGTCACGTTATAAGTTTAAAACGTAGGAACATGGGAACGTGGAAACGTAGGACGTACTAATATACTAACGTACCGACGTACTTAGTACATTTCTTAGGCGCAGTATTATATATTTAAAGGACCTTAGTTTCTACCTAGATAGTTCTCTTCTTTATAGTAAATCTTAGGGTGTGATTAGAGTTAATCTATTAGGTAACTTGCTCTACTTATTATATTTATCTTATTAGCTTAACCTATACCTATATACCTAGCCTATTAATAAGTCTACCGTAGTATTTCCTGTAAGACTTTATTATATATTTATTACTATAGTTACGGTAAAAGGAAGTTAGATAATATGCTACCTAAGTAAGAAACTATAACGTCATCTACGGTGGTAACTACTTTAGAATTAAAAGGAGATATTAGCATACATAATAATAACTTATAAGTGGTTATAATTAACTAGCTTAGGAGTATTATAAAGCAAAATAATACTAACAATTAGGCACTACTCCTATAGATTTAAGACATAAAGAGGAAAAAGATTAAAATACTATTAATTAAAAAATTCTTAGGAGAAAAGCATAAGCTAAAGGGATTCCTTATATAGATAAAATTAAAAATCCAATATAAAGGAATAAAGTTAGAATAGGTAGTAGATTAAGTGGCGTATATAGGGTTATTCTTAACGGGTTAGGCACTAGAGTGGTTTAAACTATATCTTATAGAGATATAAGCTAATAGTATAATAACTACTAACTTTGAGGCGCGGTATATATTCTTAAGCTAGGATATATTTACTAATAGGCTTATACAGATATATAGAGATCTAGAATTAATAGCAATAGCGGAAGGAAAACTTTTTTAACTTACGTAAAAGGGATTAGCAATAAACTATATAACGTAATTCTAAATATTAGCAGCTTAAACTAAATAGAACTAGAAGGCGTTAATAGCTTAGTATTAAAGAGGACTAAAGACCAAGATTTAGAATATAAGAATACTTATAAAAGATCTAAGTAATATAAGAGAACTAATTAAATAAACTATTAAGATTAATAACTGTCCATACTAAAGTAATAAGGAGTATAAAACATATTAGGGACCGGCGTATATAAGGAAGATATACTAATAGGTATCTAAACTATAGTATAGCACAGAGCTAATAGACCTAAGAAATACTAAAGAATATAAAAATAGACGACTATAGAAACCTAAAGGATAAGGATTAAGTAATTCAAGGTTTAAGGAGTAAAGGCTACACCAGGGATCTTAGTAGTAAAAGATATTTAGGCAGACTCTATAGCGAGAAAGGTAGTATAAAGAAGGAGCTTATATAAACTACTAAAAATAGGGTTATTTTGCTAAAGACTATAGAGGTGATTAGAGTAACTATATAGTAAAGGGAATAAGACTAGCAGACGGTATATACGTATAAAGGGATAATAATGCGCTATAAGAAATAAAAGAGTTTTTAATTAAGAGTTTCGCGTTTTATTATAATAACATATATTAAGTTTATAAGGACGTTAAGTATAGCGCAAGCCATCAGCTATAAGAGCTTAAGTTAAAAAAAAACTCTAAAGTATAAGAGAGTTAGATAAAGAACCAAATTAACTATATAAACTAGATTAGGATTAAGACAGTATAGTAAGCTAGTAGTTAGTAAAGAGGTTTTTTATATACTAGTTCTACTAAGCTATAGAATTTAAGAATTAAGATAATTAAACTATAAGCAATAACAATAAAATAAAAGTAACTAACTAGGAGTATATAAAGCTTAAGTATATAATAGAGGTAAAGGTTAAATCTATAGGAACTAGATTAATAATAGGGATTAAGACTCTGTTAGGTATAATATCTATCAATTTATAAGATATAAAAGAAGTAGGGTAATAAATTACTTTAGTACTTAATAAAGATAAAAGGCTATAGGCTTGAAGTTCTTAAGAGAAGATAAGAGATATTTAAGATTCCTAAAATAGGATAAAATAAGCTTAAGAACCTATAATAAATAAAAATTAATAGAATAGAGCATAGGCTTAGTTTAAAGATAAATAAATAAGTATGGGATAAAGGTTCTTAAGGTATTAAGATTCTTAAGATAAAATAAGGGCACTATAAATGCCTAAATAAACTAAAGCGGAAGTATAACTTAAGAAGGAAGTAAGCTTAGGGTTAGCAGCACCTATATTAGGTAAATAAAATATTTAGCCTTAAAGTTAAATAGTTAATACCAGAATTATAAAATCTAAAGATCTAAAGGATTTAACGGCTAAATACAAACTAGGAAAAGACTAAAAGGGATTTAAGAATTAAATTAAAGTGTAGTAAAAATATTAAGGTTACTACAGACTAAAGATACCAGGTAAGCTAAAGATAGCCTTAAAAAATGTTACTAATATGCCTAAAATAGGCACGCTAAGAGCAAAATAGCTTAAAGAATTAGAATAAGAAGAGAACCTAGGAGTTCTAACTAGATTTAAAGAAAGGTATATAAACGGCTATTACAAAGCAGCAATAATAAAATATTTCCTTATAGATAGATTATATATACTTATAGAGCTATATTAAAAGTAGTATAGGCAGCAATATAATAATAGTTAGAAATATTTCTACTTATAGCTAGACTAGAGAGTTATCTAAAACTAAGTAATTATAGAGAGACACATAAGTTATATTAAAGGAGTATTAATTATAACGTCTAAAAATCTAGAAAAAGGATTAGAAGACTAAAGAAATAAAAAAAATAGATTTTAGTACCCATAAATAAAAAACTAACGTTTAGATTAGCTAGATAGAGGTTTAAACTTAAAAGTAAAGATAAATAAAGAAGTAACTTAAAATACCTAGCGTATTATATATTAGCATAGATAATATATATAGATAATATAGATAATATATATAGATAATATAGATAATATATATAGATAATATAGATAATATATATAGATAATATAGATAATATATATAGATAATATAGATAATATATATAGATAATATAGATAATATATATAGATAATATAGATAATATATATAG
>Ga0307515_10019546_pt1 | contig 12179 bp, 1 predicted proteins | sample 17_EM_MG_FD_194513 | JGI IMG/M metagenome (GOLD analysis project Ga0307515, IMG submission 194513) | Populus trichocarpa ectomycorrhiza microbial communities from riparian zone in the Pacific Northwest, United States - 17_EM | ecosystem: Host-associated > Plants > Roots > Unclassified | place...
GTTATATATTGCTTATTAGCTCCCCTTCCTTATTAATTATATTACCTTTTACCTAAGTAAAGACTTAACCTAAGTTTTAGCATACCTTTAGAGTTTTAGGGTGTATTACTAGTAGGTCTCCCTTATTAAATAATATATAGCCTTATCCTTTGCTTTTGTTTATAAAGATTAAAGTTGCAAATAAAACCTTATAGGCCTAGATGGTGCTATAGATAGCTAGTGGCGAGGCCCTTCTTATAGGCTTATGTAATGAAAAACTTAAAGAATTATTATAGGAGGAAATTACTGGATATTTTATAGGTAGAATACTATAGAAATGTAGGCGCTGTTATAAGATTCTGAGGCCTAAGCCTAAAGAGGAGGCCGTAAAGGAGAAACTATGGATAGCCGATAAAGAGAAACGCCTTATGGACATATGTGAGAAAAAAGGTATAGCGTGGAATAACCTTAGAAGGTGGTTTCCGGGAAGAACGTGACTTTTATATAGGCAGCATTATATATATATTTCCTAAAAAAGGAATAAGGCGACTAGTAGGACTAGTAATGCTAAAGAAAAGAAGGTAATAAGGCGGAAATAAGCAGCGCTAAAGAAAAAGAAGGTAATAAGGTAAAGATAAGTAGCGCTAAATATAAGACCTAATGAGTATTGCTTAACGGCAGGAGTAAGGATAATAGATTGTGGCGGTTGTTCTTGTAGGTTTTATACTGTCTTTAATGTCACGAGTAAGATAATTAGTGGGATAGTATTAGCTAAAAATAAGACTTTAACTAGAAACAGATCTCTAAGTAAAAGATATATACCTAAAATATAAGAATACTAAGCTATTAGCCCCGTCCCTTCCGCATAGTAGCTCTAGTCTTTACTTTAGTTACCTTTATAGAAGAGTGCATCCGCTATTTAACTTTGGCGTACTAGATGCGTTTTTAATAAGACTTAAGGGCATATTTAGTATTTAAAAGCCCGCTTTTATAAACCTAGGTAGGTATCTAAGCTACCTTATATACGAGCCCTAACTTAGTTATTCTTTCCTCTAGAATTTTATAGATCTCCTATTTATTATCTACGGTTATTTTATTAACTTCGTTGTCTTTAGCGCGGGATCTCTATAAGATAGACTGGCGATAACGCTGGGCGTAATGCTGCGGGGCATAATGCTATAGGGTATAGTGCTGTGGGGCACGATGCTATAGGGTATAATGCTTTACAGCAGGCTCTAAGTTTAAAACGCCGCCCTAGTTATCGTCGCCGCTATAATTATGTTAGCCTAAGTTGCTAATTTTATTACGCAGTAGTTTAATATTATAGAGAGAGGTAGGCTCCTAAAGCAAAGGGCTAGTAGGCTGTATAGTGGATATTACTTGGTAATCGTTGTGATTAACTTAGGGGTATTAAGAGTTAAGACTAGGGATAGGAGGTTAGGGGGCTAAGTTTTCGCAAGAGGTGGGCGGCTTTTGTTATTTCTGGGGTTATAGACTACTACCCTTACTACCCTTATTATGCTAGCTGCTATCTTTAGCAGAATTATTGGAACTATAATTAATAACGCTACTCCACTCTAGCTGTTTAAGCTTCCGCTTCTTTAGTATTAAGAGTAATTTATCTCTAATATTCCTTTTTTTATAATCGCTCTTTTTCCTAGTAAGCGGATTAGCCTAGGGAATAGTTGTAATATTAGTTCTCTTAACTAGACTATTTATTTTATTAATGTCTTCCGTTATAAGTTTAATATAGTTATATATAGGTGCGCCAGAGGGGTCTTCGAGCTCTTCTAAAGAGAGTAACTTCTCACCCTCGTCGTCCTTATTATTGCGGTTATTTCCGTTACCTAATAATTGTTAGGCAAAGCCGTTATATAGAGGAGAAGAGCATACCTAATTTATAAGATGTTTGTTAATTATCCGCTTTACTAGTTTTATTGCTAGTGTTGTTACCGGTTTTATTACCTTTGGCTTCTAGGTTAGGGGCGGCTATACTATCTTTAATAACTGTTAGATTTACTGCTAGCCGTTATATATATGTGTTTATAGCTACTAGGAGAATAGGAGAGAGTAGCAGGATAATTATTAGGGATAATTACCTTAACTACTTCCTCTAGCGACTTAACTAGATATATCCCTATAGACATCTTCCTTATTATCCTCGAAATCTTTATAATAATTATTCTTATAATTATAGTCAGGGTTTATAGGCGCTTTATTAAACAAAATTTCTAGACTAAAGCTCTACGTAGAATAATATGCCTGAGATTAGCTAAGCTTAATACGCCCTAGGATTGTTTCTTGGGGGGAAAAGGGGTATTTTGTGCTTTATCTAAGGTATACTGCTTACGCCTTTCCTAGAAGCTGTAACTATATAATGCTAAGGCGAAGCTATCTATTTTTTGGAGGGATTAGTATAGAACTTGTTGTTATTAAGTAAAATTTCTAAATAAAAACGAAGGGGTGGAGAAGGTTCCACTATTGCTGCTGCTATTGTTATTAGAGTTGCTATTGTCTTATACCTTTTTAATAACTCTAAAGGGGATTACGCTAGGCTTTTAATTGTAAGCTAGTCCCCTCTTCGCCACTAGCTCTTATTCGCAGCATCTATACTAGAATAACCCTATTAGCTCTATAGCGAATTAAAACGTATAATTTACGCTTTATACCGTTTATAACGCCTAAAGGTTTATATAGGCTTAAGCTCTGTCGCAAGATTAACGCCTATTAGGAATTATAGTTAAGACCTAACTAACTAAGCTGGTATATTTAGCCTCTGATAAGTATATCGCACCAAGCCTCCTTATTAAGGAGGTTGGTGGCAAAGTACCTTCTCTATCCTTATTCCGGAATCTAAGGAGCCTCCTTAGTCGCAGTCTATAGAGCTTACAGCTACTACTTAACCTCCTAAATATGCGTAAAAGCCTTACTTTTACCCTTTCCTAGAACCGGATGTCACAAATGACATAAGGGGGTAGATAGCGTGAGTAGATTAGGCGATTACGCCCGTATCCATCTTACTATGCCCTTTTAGTTAATGCAGCCGCCGTATAAAGTCCGTGTCCGTTAGGAGATTAAATGCGCGAATTTTCCTCTAGTATTTGTCAGCTAAGAGCAATATTATAACACTAACTCCACTAAAAGCCAGGCTACGCTACTAGATAGGCCGTTTACCTCTAGATTCTGCCTTATAAGTCTTAGGTCTATATAAGGGATATTTCCGTATAACCTACGCCTCCTTAGCTAAATAGGGGACTAAATTAGACTAAAGCCCGGCAGCTTCTCCAATCGTAATATAATCCTCTAATTATTGGGCTAAAGTAAGATCTAAGTCTAGGCAGAGAAGGCGCTAAGGAGGGCAAAGGCTTCCAGCTTCTGGCGGCGCAGCTTTAACTAGGCTAATTAATTAGCATTAGCCTATAGTTGTTTTGCTAAGGATTTACTTTAGCGTCTAGCTTCGTTTTTATTATAATACTATAATGTAATACTGCCTAACATATCCACAGCTTGCAGTAGCTATAACCCATATAATCCATAGCTAGATAGTTTTTAGCATAGCCCTATAGCCATTTATAGCTGTGCCAATAGGGATTAAGTTATAAATTTCGTAACTTAAGGTAACTTAGGGCTAATAGCATACAGCCTATTTCAGGGAGAGGATATCCATATAATTAAGTAGGGTCGTTGGCTAAAATGCAATAAGATGCAAGGTAATATAAGGGAGCTTATAGTGGCGAGGGACCAGGCGCTGTTACTCTAGAAAGGAAACTCTTCTAGAAAAATAAAGCAGGCAGCATTGCTAATGTGGTAATTCCTATAGATCCTATTAATTAGCAGCTGCGGGTATAGCTCCCTAGAGGCTAAGGAATAACCTAAATAGAAGGGGGGAAAGCTTTAATTATTATAAATACCTATACGCGTAAGTGGGATAAGTCTCTTAAGGTTAGGCTACGGAAAGGACAAATGGCAATTACTACTCCAGCGGCAAGAATAGAAAGAGCTGTTTTATCTATTACTATAAAAAGAGTATAAGGGAGGAAGTCGTTATTAGAGAGCTTAAAAGGTACTACGCTACTATTAGTCTAAAACACGGAAAATAAGGGGAGTGGCTTATATATGTGCTGACGCTAATAGGTAAATAAAATAGCTTAGAGGCAGAGCGAGGAGGTTAAACCGAGGCGATAATATCCAATGAGGGGGATGCGCAGTGTTAGGGAGGAAAGAAAAAATAGAGGAGAAAGAGTAAAACGGCAAGAGGAGGACGCTTTTATGCGATAAGGTTGAAGTATGGGCTAGGATAAAGCGGCGGGCCAGTAAGCGAGGGCGCGTTGCCCGTAAAGGAAGCATCCATTTCCTGATGTAGTTCTACTTTTACAAATATACCTTTTAATATATTACTATTAGGGAACGATAAGGTAGTATTAGGAATGCCTTAGTTATAGGAATACAATCTAAAGATTAATTAGGTTACAGGTTAGGTTAATATTAGAGATACTTAATGACGTAAAATATAATAACAAGCTAAGTTAGTATGGTACTAAGTTAGAGCGATATACGAAAAAACTAAGAAAGGGTTAGATTATGTACTAAAGAGATACTATAAGTATAGTAAGAAACTTTAGTCACTAGAAAGTAAAAAGCTATTAGAGTATACAGCATAAAACTATAAGATAAAATTAGAACCAGAAATAAGTCTAAAGTTCTTTCTAATCTATAAGCTTACTAAAGAAGAAGGTAGAGCACTAAAAGAGTTTATCTAAGAAAACTTATAAAAGGGATACATTAGACCATCGCAATTATTAATGGGTTATCCAGTACTGTTTGTACTAAAGAAAAATGGTAAGCTAAGGCTATATATTAACTATAGATAGTTAAATAGCATTACTAGGAAGGATAGATATCCTTTACCCTTAATTAGCAAAATCTAAAATAGGATAGGTAACGTATAAATCTTTATAAAGATAGATCTAAGATAGGCGTACCATTAGATTAGAATTAAGGAAGGCGATAAATAGAAGGCAGCCTTTAGGTTAAAGAAAGGACTATATAAACTATTAGTTATATAATTTAGGCTTATAAATGCGCCAGTAATGTTTTAAAAGCGAATTAACAATATATTAGGAGAATACTTAGATAAATTTGTTATAGTATACCTTAACAATATTATTATCTACTCAATAACTAAGGAAGAATATAGAGAATACGTTAAATGGGTTTTAAAGAGACTATAAGAAGAATAGATACCAGTAGCAATTAAGAAATGCGAATTCTTTACTAAGAAGACTGATTTTATAGGATTTATTATTAAACTAGGCTAACTTAGTATAGATCTAAAAAAGATTAAGGCTATAGTAAATTGGCAAGAACTAGAGAACGTTATATAGTTACGATTATTCCTAGGGTTTTGCAATTACTGCAGAAGGTTTATAGTATAATAGTTAAAAGATATTAAGCCATTTACGCAATTAACAAAGAAGGAAGGACTATAGTTATAGGGAAAAGAATAATAAAAACTATTTAAGGAAGTTAAGAGGTTATTTACCTAGGAGCTAGTTCTTAAAATCTATCAACCAGGACTAGAGACGGTTATAAAAATAGATATATTAGACTTTATACTAAGGGTATACTTTATATAAAGTATCCAAATAAATAGCACCTAGTGGCATACTATAGTTAAAAAATAACACTACCAGAACTAAACTATAATATCTATAATAAGGAGTTACTAGGTATAGTTACAGCACTAAAGAAATAAAGAGCATTCTTGCAAGGCATAGAGAAACTATTTATAGTTAAAACGGATTATAAAAACCTAATAGGATTTTTAATAACAAAAGAACTTAACTAAAGATAGGTTAGATAGGCAGAGATGCTTATAGAATACTATTTTAAGATTTAGTATACTAAGGGTATAGACAATACGCGAGCCAATGCGTTAAGTTAAAAAGCTAAACTGCAGAATAATAAGAAGCCATTAGGGGCTTTACTACAAAAGGACATAAATAGACTAATTAGATATAATTATCCGAAAATTATAGCAACTTATAAAGAACTAGAAAGAGTTTATAAGTTACTAGAGAGCTTTTAGGTATAAAAAATCTTTAAGGCATAACTAGAGGAACAGTTAGAATATTTAGGAGAAGAAATATTATATAAGCATAGAGAGGCGAAGTATATCCTAAAAAGCATAGCAGAATACTTTATAGAAGATTTATATAAGGGATTAACTTAAGGATATAATGGAGCTACGGACTTAGTATTAAGACTCTAAAAGGAGTATATTATTAATAGAATCTAAAACCTAGTACGAAAGGTTATAAGAGAATATCTAGATTGCTAGAGAAATAAACTAATAAGGCACAAGCTATATGGAGGGCTATAACTTATTAAGATACTAGAGAGACTATAGGAGGTTATATTATAGGACTTTATTTTAAAGTTATTAAAATTAAGAGATCCTATTATGAGACAAGATTATAATATAATCTTAGTAATAGTACAAGCTTATAAAGTGGGGATACTTCATAGCCTATACAGAAGAAATATTAGCAGAAGATGTCGCTAGAATCTATATTAAGGAAGTATTTACAAGATATAGAGTACTGAGTAAAATTATATTAGATAGAGATCTAAGATTTATAGTAGCATTTTAGGAGGTATTTTTAGCGGAGTAAAGAGTTTAAGCAGTAACTTTTACCGCATATTATCCGCAGACAGACGGTTAAACGGAAAGATTAAATTAGACACTAGAATAGTATCTAAGGCACTATATTAATTACGCATAGAATAATTAGGCATTACTATTACTAGTTATATAGTTTATATACAATATAACACTATAGGAAGAAATAGGTACCTTACTATTTAAAGCGAATTATAGATACGAGCTAAGAACATCGTTATCGCCATATTAAGTAAAGAAAATAAATAGTATAGCTAAGTAGAGAATAGAGATACTAATAAATCTTTATATAGACCTTATAGAAACAGCTAAGGTAGTATAGTAAAGAATAAAGAAATACTATGACGCTAAGAGATCTAAGGGACCAGATCTTAAGGAGGGAGATAAAGTATAGCTACTATATAAAAATTTTAAAAGTTGATAACTAAGTAAGAAGTTAGACTACGTTAAACTAGGACCTTTAAAATCACGCAAAGGATTTTACTAATTATATTTAAGTTAAACCTAACAGCTAAAATAAAAATCTACCCTATACAGCACATTATAATACTAGAGCTAGTATATAGAAATATTAAGCCACTAGTCTATAAAGTAGACACGTATAGAGGATAAGAAGAAAATAAATAGTAAGTTTTAAAGATCGTTAATTATAAAGACGTTAATGATAAAATATAGTATAAGGTAAAGTGGATAGGCTATACTAAGACTACCTAGGAACTACTAAAAAACCTAAAGAACGCTATAGAAAAGGTATAGAAGTATTGGAAGAAAATAGGTTAAGTAATATTAATAAAGAAGGATCGCTAAAAAATAAGTCACCTAAGGGGGACCTAGGAAGAGTAACTACTAAACTACTCGGAGTTATTTTCTTTATAGAAAAAGAGTCAGTTTTCTTATTACCAAGTTCTTGTAAACCTTATTCCATAAGTTTCTACTCCTTAAAATAAACCTTCTCGCGAACTTTCTTAAGACGGATTAATTAAGTAGACGCAGCTAAATAAGAATTAAGAGCTTGTTGCTAAGCATTAGCAGCCTCCTTTTTAGCGTTATAAGAACAACAAAGTTTTAACAGCGCCACTAAGAGCTTATTATTAAGCTTTATAGCAGTAAATTAAATATAAAACCCTATAATAAATTACTTAAAGAACTTAATAACTATTAAGAGTAATAGGACGCGTATACTTAGCATTAGAAATAAAGCGAACGTTACAGGACAAATAAATATTTGCTTTAGTGCACTTTAAATATATATTGGGAAAATATTCGTAGGATGAGATTTAAGTAGACTTTGGTTTTCGCGTTTCGCGTAATTAACATGCAATTTAACTAACTCGACACGCAATTAACTAACTTGATACGTAATTAACCAACTTAACATATTTAAAAGTTAAATAACACGCAGTTAACCTACTTAATAACTTTAAAAGCTAACTGCATATTTCTTAACACGCAGTTAACCTACTTAGCAACTTTAAAAGCTAACTATATATTTCTTAACACGCAGTTGACCTACTTAATAACTTTAAAAGCTAACTGCATATTCCTTGATACGCAGTTAACCTACTTAGCAACTTTAAAAGGTAACTATATATTTCTTAATATGTAATTATATATTTAACTATTATATATTATCTAATATAATCTTATATAATCTTATATAGTCTTATTACTTAGAGGCTCTATATAAGGCTCTGCACGAGGCTCTATATAAAGCTCTATATAAAGCTTAATATAAAGCTCTATACGAAGCTCTACGTATAAAGGCTCTGCATAAAGTTCTATACGAAGCTCTATACAAAGCTCTGTACAAAGCTCTACACAAAGCTCTACACGAAGCTCTGCATAAAGCTCTATATAAAGCTCTGCACGAAGCTCTATATAAAGCTTTATATAAAGCTCTACACAAAGCTCTGCACGAAGCTCTGCACGAAGCTTTATACAAAGCTCTACACAAAGCTCTATACAAAGCTCTGCACGAAGCTCTATATAAAGCTTTACATAAGGCTCTATACGAGGCTCTACACAAAGCTCTACGTACAGAGGCTCTATATAAAGCTCTGCGTACAGAGGCTCTGCACGAAGCTCTGCGCATAGAGGCTCTACATAAAGCTCTACGTATAGAGGCTCTGCACGAAGCTCTATGTACAGAGGCTCTGCGCGAAGCTCTGCGTACAGAGGCTTTACGCGAAGCTCTACGTACAGAGGCTCTGCGCGAAGCTCTACGTATAAAGGCTCTACGCGAAGCTCTACATCGGGTCCCCGCTATATTCCCGATAGCGCCCTATATAGCCACCTTATTTTTTACCCTTCCTTCCTTACATCCTCCCTACCTAGGGAGGCACTAGAACGGCAGCTAGCAAAGGACCATTACTAAAACTAGACGACCGTTGCTAGAACTAGACAACGACCGTTTAAATAACCAGCTAGCAAATACCATAAATGATTTAATTGATTGATTGAATTGAACTAGAGCTTTAATATTAGCCCATCACCAAATCGAATTAAGGCCTCCTAGGGAGGCACCCTAGACGACCACCGTTTGAATATAATTAGGGCCTTTAATCGGGCCGACCCCTCCCTTAAATTAAATCATACACTGACACAGGCAGGTAGGTAGGTAGGTAGGTAGGTAGGTAGGTAGGCAGGTAGGCAGGTAGGTAGGAAACAACCGTTGCTAGAACCAGACGACCGTCGCCAAAACTAGACCACCGTTACCAAAACCAGACGACCGTCGCCAGAGCTAGACGACCGTCGCCAGAGCCAGACAACCGTCGCTAGAACTAGACGACCGTTACCAGAACTAGACAACCGTCGCCAGAGCCAGACAACCGTTACCAGAACTATACGACCGTCGCCAGAGCTAGATAATAACGACTAGCCAGCGAACACTATAAACGATTTAATTAATCGATTGAATTAAGGCAGCATAGATAGGTAGGCATAAACAGGGAGATGCTAACGGGTAGGTAGATACAGACGGGTAGGCAGATATAAATAGGTAGGCAGATATAGATAGGTAAGCAGATATAGATAGGCAAGTAGATGCAGATAGGTAAGTAGATGCAGATAGGTAAGTAGATATAAATAGGTAAGCAGATATAGATAGGTAGGCAGATGCTAACGGGTAGGCAGATATAGATAGGTAGGCAGATATAAATAGATAGGCAATACAGACAGGTAGGCGATGTAGGTAGATAGGTAGATAGGTAGGTAGGTAAATTAATAGGTAGATAGGTAGAAGAGAACCATCGCTATATTATATTAAATTGTCTAAAATAATAATATTTATTTTACTAGCCTTATAAATAGCCTTAAAGTAGCTTTTATTTATTTAAAATATACTATTAGTATAAAAGAGGTAAATATAATTATGGTTGCCAAATACGTAGATTGCTGGCAGGTTGCGCGTAGGTTACGTATAGGTTGCTCACAGGCTGCGCGCAGGCTGCGTGTCAAAAAAACATAATATAGGCTAGTCGGTCAAGTTGCTAAATGCCCTTAACTGCGCGCTAATTGCGTCAACCACTAACCATTGAGGCCATTAGTAGGGTACTATATTTTGCCAATATATAGAGCGTATACTATTTTACCTAGGGCTATATTTTCTAGGATGTTCTTTAAGCTTATTAGTAATATACGCCCTTTTAAATCTTTATTATTCTACTATTTAAAGACTCCTATTTTAAAGCGTATTTTAAGATCTACTTTTATAAGCTAAGGATATCTAAGGATAAAGTTATAACCTATAAAGTTAGCTACCTAAAAGGGTTGCAGGCTAACTACCTTAGTACGGTTATATATATTGGCTACTAATACTATAAGCTTATAGGTACTATATAGTTTAATTTAATACTTATCTAGGAAATCTATAATAGGTTTCCGCCACCTTTATAACGGAATAAGTTTATACTCTTTTACTAAATTATATTATATAAAATTAATTTCGGCGCCCTTATTATATAGTGCTTAAAACTAACGGATTTTACCTATAGGGAGTATTATTTCTAGCTTAATAGCAATATAAAGAGTCTCTTCTTCTATATTTTACTCTAGTTGCAGCTAAAAAAGGTCCATAACTAGGGCTTTTTTTTTTAAATTATTAGTATAGTTATCACCTTACTTATTTTTCTAATAGAATTTACCTCTAGAGTTTTCTCTTAACTTCTTAGAGTATTTCTATAAAGGTGCTAAATAGGTATTAGGTTAGCCCTAGAAGTCTTTTCTATTACTTAATACCCCTAACTTTAACCCTTTTAAAGTTCTCTTTAAAAATGGCTTCTTTAAAGGTTAAATCTGCCCTATATTATTACTAGAGTACCCGCGCTTTTAGTAACCCCCTAGCTTTTTACTAGAAGAGGTCTAGTTCCTTATTATATCTTTAGCGTTTAGAACTACTTATTTAAAATCCGTATATATAGTAATCCGCAATAGGGCTCCTAAACGCTTTATTTCGTTATAAATTACTAGCTTAATTCTAGCCTAGATAAACCCGATCTTTTCCTTCTTATAGATACTACCATCCTTATTTTTAAAGGGTTTTAGATCTATCTATTAAGTATAAGTTTCCATAAAGTTTATAAACTAGCGGAAGTTATAGTGGTTAAGCTATATCCTATTCTAGAATACTTTTATATTATTATATTATATAATATACGCATCGGCAAAATATAGTACCCTTTCAATGGCCTTAATGGTTGGTGGTTAACGCAATTGGCGCGCAGTTAAGGTCATTTAGCAACTCGACCGACTAGCCTATATCATGTTTTTTTAACACGCAGCCTGCGCGCAACCTACGCGCAACTTACCAGCAATCTGCGCATTTAGCAACCATAATTATATTTACCTCTTTTATACTAATAGCATATTTTAAATAAATAAAAGCTACTTTAAAGCTATTTATAAGGCTAGCAAAATAAATATTATTATTTTAGATAATTTAATATAATATAGCGATGGTTCTCTTCTATTTATCTACCTATTAACTTACCTACCTACTTATCTACCTACCTACCTGCATCGCCTACCTGTCTACATTACCTACCTGCCTGCATCGCCTACCTGTCTGCATTACCTACCTATCTACATTGCCTACCTATCTGCATCGCCTACCTGTCTGCATCGCCTACCTATTTGCATCTGCCTACCTGTCTATATCTGCCTACCCGTCAGCATCTGCCTACCTGTCTGCATCTACTTGCCTGTCTGCATCTGCTTACCTATCTATATCTACCTACCTATCTGCATCTGCCTACCCGTCAGCATCTCCCTGTTTGTGCCTACCTGTCTGTGCTACCTTGATTCGATCAATCGATCGAATCGTTTATAGTGTTCGCTGGCTAGTTGTTGTCGTCTGGCTCTGGCGACGGTCGTCTGGCTCTAGCGACAGTCGTCTAGTTCTGGCGACGGTCGTCTGGTTCTAGCGACGGTCGTCTGGTTCTGGCGACGGTCGTCTGGTTCTAGCGATAGTCATCTAGTTCTAGCAACGGTCCTCTGCTGGCTGCCGTTCTAGTGCCTCCCT
>Ga0307515_10019547_pt1 | contig 12178 bp, 4 predicted proteins | sample 17_EM_MG_FD_194513 | JGI IMG/M metagenome (GOLD analysis project Ga0307515, IMG submission 194513) | Populus trichocarpa ectomycorrhiza microbial communities from riparian zone in the Pacific Northwest, United States - 17_EM | ecosystem: Host-associated > Plants > Roots > Unclassified | place...
CTTTAATTATAAAATTTGCATGCTTCAGAGTTAGGATGACAAATCAGAATAAAAAAGTGCAGGAAATTTTAGCTCTTGAGACTGGACAAATCTACTATAAAACTGAATCTGCTATGTTTAGCAGTTTTTTAAGGCCACAAAAGCGACAGAGAGGAAATGAACTGATAGTTAGTATATATCTATTGGATTTGGCATGATTCCAAGACGAGACAGATATAACATAAGTCGTTGTGTGTCCGTCTTACTGACGGTTTAGAAAAATGATTTTAGTTGTTTTTTAAAATGTTTTTAATAATAAAATATATTAAAATGATGTTTTTATTTTATTTTTTAAAAGTTATTTTTAAAATTAATACATCAAAACAATTCAAAATATAAAAAAATTAATTGTTAATAAAAAAAATTGAATTTTTGTGGAACTCAAACGGTTAGAAAATAAGACAAAATAAAAATCATATAATGTATAGTTTAGCCTAAACTTAATTATGAACATGCTAAGTTAAAGTTATGAATTTGGAGATTTGTTTTTTTAATTTGCTCTATATTGTACACATTTTATATATTTTTATTCGTCCCAATATGTTTTTTTTGCTTATCCTAATTTCCTCATTGAATTTAATTATCAAAGAATACAGAAATAAGTTTATGCTTTTTTTATTAATTAATTTCTTCAATATTAATTTAATAATATGATAGTGTATGAATAACATGAAAAACATTTTATTGATTTTATAATATCATAATATCTGAATAAAATAACATTAAATTATTCATAAAAATACATTAAAAAAAATCATGCTTTGTTTTACTATATATATATATATATAGAGAGAGAGAGAGAGAGAGAGAGTCTAGCCTGTATGTGCTCGGCTGAGTCTAGCCTATATGTGCTCGGCTTTTGTACAAGAGCACTTAGGTCCAAGATCCTGTTTCTTTTTTAAAAAATTCATTAATGGACAACGACACGTTGTCCGTGCATCATCTTCTCTGAAATTCATCAGAATTTGAGCGAACTTGTCGGATTCTGGTGAGCCAATAGTAATAAAGCGAAAACTTGCGATTTTGTTTTTGTTTTTCACTAAAAAAACATACTTAAACAATTCTTTAAGCCTTCAAAACACAAATCTAAGTAAAAAAATCATTTACAAACAACAAATTAATGCAAAAATTGAATTTAACTATTTTAGATCTTAAAAATCGACACTATCCTATTTTGATTATGAAATGGTTTAGTTTTGGTGTATATTTGTGGATTCATCACAATAAAAGTTTTCATTTGATGGTTTTATTTACAAATGTTATAGCTGGATTCATTGAACAAAAATCTTCTCTACCTTTCTCTTTTGTTTTCATTTTCTTATTTTTTATTCTTATTTTTTTACTTTTTTGTTAATAAAATCCAATGATAAAAAATAATCCATATAAAATCAATTATTAGAATTGATAAATGAGGACATGAGTTAAAATATTTAAAAAAGAATTACGAGGAAAAAGTTAAAAAAAATCATTAAATTTTATATTTTTACGATTTTGGATTATCTGAGAAAGATACAAATTTAAATCATTGGTACCGTATATGAAAAAAAATATTAATAAAAAACTAAAAGGAAGGGGTTTACTTTACCTCACATCACAAAATACTATTAATTAATTTGTTTTGGTTTTGTTTTTTATGAGATTATTCTCATATATATCAAGATTCACATCACGAGTTTAATATATTACTTTGAACTGATTCTAGTTATTGTTTTATATACTTTTTTTATTATAAATTAAAATTTATAATTTATTTTAATTTATTTATTATTGAATTATTTTGGTCTCATGACCTAGAATAAGAGTTTGGCGAATTAATCTAAGTAAACTTAAGCTATTTTTATTTATTTTTTTTAATTGGATTTTTTTTAATATTGAGTTTATAAAATCTTAATTTTATTATTTTTTTTTACATTAATTTTTTTTTGGCAGGTTGCTCGTTTTTTTTTTTTGGTGGAGTTTATCCGAATAATTTTTTTAGCAGGAAGAAAAATGTTCCTGGCTGCGGCAAACAAACCTATTTTTCTATCCAATCCTTATCCCTTCCGTGCCGAGTACCAATCCAAACCCATGCTAAAGTCTCTATCTATAATAGACAGGGAGAGATGGAGTGAGTGACTCTTCAAACATTACGTAATCTGTCTTTGTGTGAAATGGAGGGCAGATACCTGAACATGATGATGGTGGTTTGGTGCTGCATGGGTCCCACGTGATGGGTCCCACGTGATGGGTCCATTTTGTATTTACGGCCGAGCCCACGTGACTGCCTCCACGGACCATCTACTTTATTATTTTCCTGCTTTTCTCTTTGGTGCCACCGATGCACCGTGTTCAGTTCAGTTCAGTGCTTGTCCGCGTATCCGGGTCTCGTAGAAAGAAACAAGAGAAGGAAAAATATGTGTGAAGCAGCTAGAAACCTTAAATTTTGTCGTTGTTGCGAGAGTAAATTAGTACTTATGGGTTAAAATATTTTTTATTTAAAAATATATTAAAGTAATATTATTTTATATTTTAAAAATTATTTTAAAATCAGCGCATCAAAAAAATTTATAAATATATAAAAAAATAATTTTAAACAAAAATAAATTTTCAAAATTTTAGACTAAAATTACTAACCTCTTGTCCGTGTATTTCAATTTAGGCGTGCAAATGCATAATATAGCATGATTACGTAAAGCATTTGTCTTGATTAATACTTTACAGGCATATATATATATATAGGTGCTTACTATTTTTATGATATATCTAAAATATATAAATTATATATAAAAAAATACTTTTTGCAGTTTATTGTAAAAGTTCAAATCTTAATCGTTAAAAGAGGAAGTATATCTTCTTTAATCATCAAGCCAATTTTTTCATCGTATTGCTATAACTAACATAATTATTGTTTTATTTTCTTTATTTTTTTAATTTTTTAAAATGGCTTTAGGATGGATGTAAAATAAATAAATAATAGTTGAAAGGCAATAAAAAGGGCGTTGCCGGGTTTGATTACCTTTTAGATTAGTGTGCCGCATACATCGTCCACTCAGACATTCAATTTCAAACTTTGACGAATTTAAAAAATTAATAATTGGTTTTTAAAATATATTTTATTTTAAAAAATTATTAAAATAATATTTTTTCTTTATTTCAAATTAATATTTTTTTGATATTTTTAAATATTTTAATATATTAATATTAAAAATAATTTTTTAAAAAAATAAAAAAAATCCCAGACAGAAATTTAATGTATTATTCTGTCTACTACTAGAATGACATCAGAAATTATTCTGTCCCGAACTTCTTTCCCATCTCCACCAACTATCCTACGAGAAAAGAGAATATTAGGTGTTGATTATTATAACAATGGTTGTCACTAACATTAAATGCTGAGAGATAAAGAGCCATTATTGAGGCGTAATTCTCAATCATTTCAGCTCATATGTCTTCGATCAAAAAAGTGTTGAAGAATTAAGTCCAGATCAAGACCGAGGTAATGATTATGTTATATTAGTGATTGTTTTTTAAGAGTTTTTTTATTTAAAAATATACTATTTATTTTTAAAAAAATTTATTTTAATATCAGTAAATTAAAATAATTTAAAAACAAAAAAATTAAATATTTACAAAGTCGTTTTCTAACTAAACAAACAAACAGTATATCATAAGTAATTACGATGACGATATCATCAAGCTACCGCCACATTCTCATATTTTTCAACCTTGTCATTGATCACACACACACTTTCATGTATTTTAATTTCTCAAAAATCAAGAGGGTTTGGTTGGTGGACCGTCAATGGAAACAAATACATCAAAATCTTTTATGCGGATCTTGGGAGCATAAAGGAGGACAGAGCTGAAAAAACCAGTGGTTGAAGCATGTTCTCCTCCTATGGAGCTACTTCATCTTCTTCTTTTATGACAGGTCTACTCCCATGAAAAGCTATCAAACAGTTTTTAGCTCAACGAGAACCTCCAGTAGTGGAGTTGAATTATTCAGAAAATTCGAGAGGCTGACTTAGGGTCAAATCTGGGGCACAAGCCTAGTCTCTAAGCTCGGGCTAGCACATGATGATTTCTCAGAAGTAGCAGCCTCGCTTCGGTGAAGTTGAAGCCATGGAGTTTTCTTCGAGATGTCAATATTTTCTAAACGGACCGAGGGAACCATACCTGGCAGCAATTATGTATAATACCAATTTATGGGCTTTCATGGGATTCAATTGTGTCTTTTAGATCTGAATCTTTCTGTTCCTTCCAAACGTGGCCATCATTGCTTAACCAATGGCCTATACTATTTTTGAAATATATAGTTTGATACTAATGGGCTTTTTGTAACGATACGAATTGAACTCAATTATTAGAATTTATGTCTTTGTTATTGAGGTAGCTATTAATTATGGCTACAAGTTAAGAAATTATATTTAAATTTTTTTATAAATTATAGTTTTTCTTAATCAAAATTTCAAGAGAGAGTTTTCAATAAATATATAAAATTATAATATATATTAATCAATTAAATATTTTTAAATATATAATTACGACAAAAACACAAATCAATAACATCTCACCATAAAAACAAAAAAAACTTAACTGATGAGCTTTCTTGTTGCTACAAAAACATATGATTTTATCAAATATATCATTACAATTGTCAAACCCGACACCCAACATGAAATATAACTAGGTGAAGGACTTAAGTCATTAATCAAATAGGTAAACCTTAAATTACAAAGATATTATTTTGATTTTTTTTAATATTAAAAAAAATAACTCCATCGTGTTTGGAATAAATCAAACCGAATCAACTATATCAACTGAACTTTTCTTTGATCGATTGGGCATGATCAAATCAATTCTTTTGTTGGTTTAACTTTTAAACTTGACCTAAATTAGATACTAGACTAAGCTAGATTTAACCGCTATACTTCTATTTGATTATTAATAACTGAAAGGAAGATGGACAAAAGAAGAGTTGTATAAGAAATTAATAAAACAATTTCTTATTTATTTATTGAATTCAATTGCAAGGAGATATGTTCCAAACACATGTAATGTAGCAGTGTGTTTTACTTTCAGAGTCGGTTTGTTTTTTGTATTTCAAAAATGTTTTTGAAAAAAATTATTTTTTTTAATTTAATATTTTTTAGCGTTTTTAAATCGTTTTGATATGCTGATATAAAAAAAATATTATTTTGATATATTTCCAAACAAAAAACATTTTAAAAAACAATCACTATCACATTTCCAAACACTCCTGGTATATGAATGCTAACTGCGTTATATATCCAGTAAAATCGTCAACCTGCTAATTCTTACAACGTAAGAATCAAATGAGAAAACAGAGAGTGAGTGATTCAAAGTAATGTAATGCTTAAAGAGTTTGAGCCAAATTTCTGCATTTTAATGTTGAGACTTCACTTAATATACTAATCGGACTCACAACTTCTTGCATATCGTTTTGTTGTAATCCTTCTTATGATGTTTTATTGTAAAACGTGAAGAATAGCTGATGATTAAAGGTATATAAGAGAGATTTGAGGAGAAGTAAAAATGAAGGGGAAGAAAGAAAGGAGAGAAAGAAGAAGAAGAAGAAGAAGAAGAAGAAAAAAAGTTGCAGGAGAAGAAAAGAGAAGGAAAAGGGAGGAGGAGATGTATGTAACTTTGAAACTTAATTTTATTAATTTATCAAAACTAACAATAATTTCAAAACTATAATCAGAACTAAATTTGAATTTGTAACCCTCTAAATAATAAAAGTCTAACAAAATAATATAAATTAAAGTTCAATAATAAAATTAAAAAAAAATTCAATAACATGACCTTTGGATGTGCTCAATTTCTTATAAAAAAAGTAATGAATTAAAAGTTAGTACGTAATATATATGTAATATGTGACGTGAATCTTGTGTCTCCACAACCTTCCTGTCCTTCAATCATCATATTGGGTTATGAAAACTAATTAAACTCCTCATTAACCTTCTAGTCCCAAGAAAATAATCCATCTTTAGCCGGATTGAAAAATTGAAATTAATCTCGATACTATAGTTTATGCAATGCTATAATTAAAGAAATAAATGGTTGGAAGCACAATGCTTGTAGTTTTTATTCACAGTCAATAAACATGAGCTCGTAACACCAAAGAAAGCAACAAATGGGTGGTTTACACAAGAAGGAAGTAAAATAAATAAAAAATAAATAAATAAAGAGAGAGCATGAGCTGCCTATAGCAGTGTTTGAACATACACGAAATAACATCACTTGTGCTTTAATTTGGATTTCCATTCCGTTCTTGCACGAACTATCTCTGCCTTGTCTGATTGCATACGCAGCAGATGCGTGTATTCCATGCCTGCTTTGCGATTACTGGAACCGCTGTTTGAATCTTCGCTCGTGCTTGTTAAGGATTCGAGCAGATTTGATTGTCGACACTCTCGTCGATACTCAAGGGTCATGCTTGTCATATTGTAATGTTCCAGGACATGCATTGGCACACTCTGTGCTCACAACAAAATAAAAAAAAAATCAGTAAATGGTAATTCTTTTTGCTGCTCATTTAATGGCAATTCTATTCAAACAATTGAATTTGTGTGTGGCGTGAGGACTTTCATGTCTTACCTCCAGAATCCATCCAATGTATTTGACATTATTTATATGTTGGTTGGCATCCATATCACTCCATCTTGGCTGCATAATGAATGATTCCAGGGATTAATAGACCAAGATAGCTTGAGAAACAAAATTATTTGGACCAGAAAATAGATTGGCAATAAAGGGTACGAGTTACAATTCCAAATTGTTTCCACTTACAGCTAAGCCGGATCGAATTCTCCCTGCTGTTTCATTGTTAAGCTTATCAATTTTCTCAACATCATTGTGTTCAGCAGCAATCGAAAGCCTGTTTATGTAGAATGGTACCAATTCTTCCCTGACTTCATCTGGGATTTTGGATAGCTTTCTTGTTTCTCTATTCATGATCACCCATGTGCTGAATTGAGATAGTTAATAATAGGAGTTAAGTACTACCAAGAGTAGATAACAATCGTTCATTAGCGCTTTAACATAGACATGCCAAACCTTGTTGCTCTTGTTATGATCTCTTTGGTGTTGTAGTCTCGAATTATCCAGTCCCTGCGCATACCATTCTTCCCGGTTGCATCTACCCATGTATCGATCTCGACAACGTCTCCCCTGTCACAATGAATTGTCCAAAAAAGTATGTTCAAATGATAGAAACGTAAGGAATTAACTTAGGAAGTCTGCTGTAGACTATTGAACATGTTGAAAGAATTCAGACCTTGTTCACGTTCGTGTATTTACGAAATTTTCTATTATGATCTTTCCTTTAAACATGATTAAGATGCGTTTGGGACTACAAGAAGATAACATACCAGCAGCTGTATCGCTGTACTTGAACGTGAATGCGAGTGACTACCCAAATAAGTTTCCTGAGGCTCATCTCTCGGGTAGCACCGAAGCCATTTCCAGCTAGTCCTGAGCTTGTCACATGATTCAGTGCAGTTTCCTACAGTCACGCACATATATGGAATCCAATCACTAGTTTGATACATGAATCAATCATTCAAACTTCATTAATCAGCACTTAAATTTAATGTCATTGATGAAAAACTTTTCAAGAACATGCTTTTTTCGTTTGACAATTAGTTGAGCCCATTTTATCGAACTTAGGCTGCAGAATGATGAAAAGAAAATAAAAAGAAAATCGTCCTTGGTGTTAATTTAGCAGGTCAATGCTTGGATGCTGTGAACTCAAATTGCATTATAGACAGCAAATGCTGGAATTGAAAAGGAATGTTGCACAGATTATCTAGGATCTTTGCTGGAAAAATGTAAATCCATGACCTCAATAGGATAAAAAAAATAAAATTAGCCAACTAACCTGAAGGAGATTCATTAATGTTTCCATTGTGGCGGTTTTGTCAGGTCCAATCTCATAAGATCTGATACTGAACGTCTGCCTATAAATCAGCCTATCCTCCACAAACCTCCCAAGCAAATATGTGTGAGGTTCAGCAACATTGCTATGGATTGCCAACCCACCGGCATTCGTATTGCTTATGTAAGGAGATGGAGTCTCCCTCACATGAATCCCATTCACCTTTTTCCCATTTGTAATGTCCAGGCTTGGAGGATTACCGGCACTTGCTATGGCGTAAAAGCTTCGTTTTTTCGGTGTGATCATGTGCCAAGAACAAGGAAATCCTGCCTTGGCCAATACCGTCACATTATTCTTTTTCTCTACCTTGTGCAAATTCCCTGGAAAATATAATCCAGCCGCGCCCTTTGTCGCCATTGATGCCATTGCTAAGTAATCATTCATTGAACACAAGCACATCAGAGCCCAAAAAGAATTTCAGGTTCGAAAAAGGCAAGTGGGTGAAGCTTCTGGCTCAGGTTGGTTAATTCCTAGAAGGGAAAGTTTTCAAAGTATTTGGTGGTCTAACCACGTGTTTATGTACAAAGATTCAAACAAGAAGCCAAGACGAAAGATCGGAAGAAACTTCCCTCCAACACAGGGGACAAGCATTAGTAAAAGAGGAAACGAGATTAATTAGCAGCTCAACTACTTTAATAATCGGAATATTCTCTAATGCTAGCTCACACGCAAATGTATAGGGATTTGAATGGTGGTGTTTGCTTAGTTTTAGTGGCTCTGCTAGTTTTTAATTATCTCAATGCCTTTTGCTTTCTTAATCGATCTGGACTAATGTTTGAAAACTATCATATAGGTATTATTCTTCCTTGAAGATTGGTGGGGTGGTTGAATTGCTTCTTGGCCAGAAAAGGTCAGTCGACAACTTGCATACATTCAGCTGCTTTTCATTGGTTCAACCACAAAGTCTAAAACCCAGTATAGATGACGTTGACATTTGACAAAATGATTTCTTGGCGGATTTGAAAGAACATGAACTGGGCCTGCTCTCTCTGCCCATAATCATTGCATTTGAACCCATTTGTTTTTTTTTTTCCTAAATCAATCGTTCCTCATGTTTTTGGCCCAACACCATTTAACAGGCTAAGTTTGGTAACTTTTTTTTTTTATTATTATTATTATTTGTTATTGGTGGAAATATAGAGTAGAGTGAAACGGTTCACCCGGAAAGCCGGGTAAGGATAGTTTGGATAGTTTAATTGGTTATATTTTAAATTTATATTTTAATAATTACAAATTTAAATTCTCTAAAAATTTACATAGTGATCAAGTTTAAAATTCATGAAATTAATCCAGACTTACAAGCTAATTCAGATTTTCACTTTAAAAAAAATTATTATTACCAGCCTTCACAAATCTTCCAACATTTGTCTTTATCTACCCGCCTGTGAAAATATTACAAAAGTAGATCATGTCGACATATATATTATGGACCCTATCCCTGATGGCACGTGTCACCGACCTTAATCTTCAAAAACATGCCACGTGGATCTGGTTGGGAGGGGACAAAACCCATTAAGAACCTGGGAAACCTCAGAAACGTCCCCCAATTATATAGGTAGTCTTGATTGAGTTTCCAAAGAAGTTTTTATATCAATTGGGCCCCTAAGGCTTTCGAACTTCCCAATTTTTTAGCCTCTCCATCCAAACTCGCTAGTGAATTAAATCCAAAATTTACCTTTTCCCCTTATAAAATATATCATTTTGTAAGAAATACAACGTTTTCATTAAGCATATGTGAAGTATTTTGCTAGAAAAAATCTTATTTGAGAATCTTGAATTATTTTAAGGGTTATAAGCCATTGTTTAAAGATTCAAATGGGTGTTCGATAATATGGCATAGAGTGTTTAATTTTTTTATTATATCGGCATATAAAAATCATAAAAAATTATTTAAAATAATTAATTTAATTTTTTTTAGACAAAAAATAATTTACAAAATTCTTTGAAAAAAGGGGCTGCACGATACTACCAAAAGTAGCGAATCTTGAAAAAACTCAGGAGATTTTTATGAGGTTTCTCTTAAAATAATTTTATATAACAAGATATGTGATTAAAGTAATAAAGATTGTGAATTTTAGGATTGAAATGCAACATGTTCCTGCACGCGCCATAACTTTAAATAACGACCAATACCAATTTGACGGTGTAGCGCTTTTTGGATTGCGATATAGGATATTTTTTAAAATAATTAATTTAATATATTTAAAAAAAAATAAAAAAAGGACACAATATAAGCGGTCCCTTCACTTTCAAGTCTTGAGCCACTTATCATTGTCATTTATTGGTTTCAACTTCACTCTCCTTTCGGTACTGACTTTCAAGCCTTTCTCACAGTTCCTTTGGTGTCTCTTGTCGCTAAGAAAACTAACAGGAAGAGCGAGACCAGCAAATATGGGTCGTTTATTGACTTTTCTCACTCACGTTCATACAATATCTGGGTAAATATTGAGTGATCCCAAGATATTCCTTCCTTTCTTTGTTTTTAGGACTTAATAATTTGGTTGATCTGATTGATGTTTGTTTAATAACTCGCAGGCCAGTGTTGATGTTGCTATACCCCTTGTGAGAATCTGAACCATTTCCAGAAGTTTGGAACTTTTTTGTTTTGTTTGTGCTCTTTTGTTTCTCGTAGGGTGTGTGCACACCAAATTTTCAATCTATCTAATTGTTCTTTTGGTAAATAGGTATGCATCAGTGGTTGCTATAGAGAGTCCATCGAGAGAGGATGATAAGCAGTGGCTTGCTTATTGGATCTTATATTCATTTCTTACTCTTACAGAGATGCTGCTCCAGTCCCTTTTAGAGTGGTAAATTAAGAAAGTTTTCTTTCCGCATATTCTTTTTTGGCATTTTAATTAGCAGTTATGAATTCTTTTTCTCCTCTTGAATCTAGAGTCTATAATCTCTAGTTAATGGGGCTCCGACTGTGTTATTGTAGGATTCCCATATGGTACTCTTTGAAACTGGTGTTGGCAGCATGGTTGGTTCTACCACAGTTCAAGGGGGCAGCTTTCGTTTATGAAAGGTATGTGAGAGAGCATATCACGAAATTTATAGGGGTACAAGATCATCAGTTTTCCCATCCCGAGCCCCCCATTGCCAGCGGTAGTGGTGGCAAAGGCAAGAAGAAGTCTGTTCAGTTCGCAACCCCCGATTAAGTAAGTAAATCAATCTGCTTGTACCATATAATATTTCCATAAGCCACAAATTCGGAGGCCCTTTATGTAGTTCGATATCTTTGTTCGAAAAGAATAGATCGATGCAGATTTTTCATGGGATTCTAATGATTTACAATGAATCGTCCATGGACAGGGAGAACATGAGGCTTACTGAAGAGGGGAGAAAAAATAATTAGAAGAGGAGACATAGATAAGACATCGTCGGCAGCTGGATTTTGAGGGATCTTTTAACCCTCGTAGGGATCTTTAACCCATGTAGGGATCTTCGCTTCTCTGCCCTCACTTTGGTGCTTGTAAATCTTTAACCCATCTACAAGTTTGAATGTCGTGACTTTCCTATCATATACTTATGTTAATTCGATATGTTGAAAATGTATGTGGTGTTTGATGGTAATATTTGTCCCCTCGACGATGATGCTCTGCCTACTTTCTCTTCAATCTTAGGTGTTTACCATCTTAATTATGGGGGTGGGATTAATTAGTAAAGTTAATTAATCCTCTCCTGGCCAACTAATTGGCATCAAATGATGACGTTCACACACGATTCAGGGAGGGAAAAAGAAGAGTGTGCGTGGAAAAAATGAAGATATTTTGAAGTCACACCCCAATGCTCTTTTCTATTCATACACCTAATCATGCCAAACTGAGAAAAGATGATTTAGCTAAAAAGTAAAAATAATTTCATTCATTTATTAGGGCAACCAATGAATTAAATTTTGGTACAACCAAATACCAAGTTCTTGATTTGTTAAGGATTCAATGGAGAGAGTATATGGCAAGTAATTTTAAATGTATTTTCGAATTGGTATATCATGAGTTTTTTTATTTTCGTTGCACAATTTTCTTTGAACGAATAATCTCATATCTAAATTAATAGGTAAATTTATTTGACTTTCTTATTGCCATCTTTTTGAAATTTAGTGCCTGTTTTAAAATTTATTTTTATATTTTTGAATTATTTTGATGTGTTATATTAAAAATATTTTTTTAAAAAAATATTTTTTTAATATATTTTTAAATA
>Ga0307515_10019548_pt1 | contig 12178 bp, 9 predicted proteins | sample 17_EM_MG_FD_194513 | JGI IMG/M metagenome (GOLD analysis project Ga0307515, IMG submission 194513) | Populus trichocarpa ectomycorrhiza microbial communities from riparian zone in the Pacific Northwest, United States - 17_EM | ecosystem: Host-associated > Plants > Roots > Unclassified | place...
CAAAATGACGACGGCCCTTTTCCGGACGTCATTGCGAGCCGCATGTTGGGTGATCAAATTTTTAACGACCCACGCGGCGAAGCAACCTGCACTCGCAATACGGCGGGCTTGTGACAATATTATGTAACATGCAGAACTGGTGCAACATCACGGGTTTGTGACAATACAGTGCAACATGCAGTACTGGTGCAACACCATGTAACTAATGACAGGAGTTTGCTTCGCCGCCAAATGTTCATGTTATTACAAAAAACCTGATGGCGGCTCGCAATGACGACGCGGCGGTCTTTTGCTCGGTGAAGTAACCTGCACTCAAAATAACGACGGCCCTTTTCCGGACGTCATTGCGAGCCGCATGTTGGGTGATCAAATTTTTGACGACCCACGCGGCGAAGCAACCTGCACTCGCAATAAGGCGGGCTTGTGACAATATAATGTAACATGCAGAACTGGTGCAACATCACGGGTTTGTGACAATACAGTGCAACATGCAGTACTGGTGCAACACCATGTAACTAATGACAGGAGTTTGCTTCGCCGTCAAATGTCCCTGCTGATGTAAAAACCTGATGGCGGCTCGCAATGACGACGCGGCGGTCTTTTGCCCGGTGAAGTAACCTGCACTCGCAATGACGACGGCCCTTTTCCGGACGTCATTGCGAGCCGCATGTTGGGTGATCAAATTTTTAACGACCCACGCGGCGAAGCAACCTGCACTCGCAATACGGCGGGCTTGTGACAATATTATGTAACATGCAGAACTGGTGCAACATCACGGGTTTGTGACAATACAGTGCAACATGCAGTACTGGTGCAACACCATGTAACTAATGACAGGAGTTTGCTTCGCCGCCAAATGTTCATGTTATTACAAAAAACCTGATGGCGGCTCGCAATGACGACGCGGCGGTCTTTTGCTCGGTGAAGTAACCTGCACTCAAAATAACGACGGCCCTTTTCCGGACGTCATTGCGAGCCGCATGTTGGGTGATCAAATTTTTGACGACCCACGCGGCGAAGCAACCTGCACTCGCAATAAGGCGGGCTTGTGACAATATAATGTAACATGCAGAACTGGTGCAACATCACGGGCTTGTAACAATACTATGCACCACGCACAGCGGGTGCAATATTATTTTTTCCGGAAGAACAAGCGTACCGGTACCCCTTTAAAATTAAAACTTTCACGCAGCCGGTTCTCGAGATAGTTTTTATATGGCTGCTTTACATCGTCCGGAAAATTGCAGAAAAATGCGAAAGATGGAACGGGAGTAGGCAATTGCGATACATATTTTATGCTTACCGCATGTCCGCGCACCACAGGTGCATGGTATTGCCGTACCGCATCCTGTATGGCTTCATTCAATGCCGAAGTAGGTATTTTTTTGCTGCGGTTTTCAAATACTTCCAGCGCGGTTTCTATAACCTTAAAAATGCGTTGCTTGTCTTTTACTGAAATAAAAAGCACGGGGATATCAGAAAACGGGGCAATGCGTTCTTTTAATTCTTTTTCGTAATCGCGGGCGGTATTGGTTTGTTTTTCTACCAGGTCCCATTTATTTACTACCAGTACTACGCCTTTGCCTTTGCGCGCTGCCAGGCTGAATATATTAATGTCCTGCGCGGTGATGCCCTTACCGGCATCCAGCATGAGCAGGCAAACATCTGCCTCATCCATGGCCTTTATGGCGCGTATCACCGAATAAAATTCAAGGTCTTCCATCACCTTCGTTTTTTTACGAACGCCGGCAGTGTCTATCAGTATAAATTCTTTCTGGAATAGTTTGTAATGGGTATGAATGGTATCGCGTGTGGTACCGGCCACATCGCTTACAATGGTTCTTTCTTCACCAATCAGCGCATTCAATAATGAAGATTTGCCCACATTGGGCTGGCCGATGATGGCGAATTTAGGCAAGCCCTCTCCTTCCTTCAATGCATCTTCTTCTTCTGCGGGTATGCCCGCAGTAATGGCATCCAGCAATTCGCCGGTTCCGCTCCCGGTCATAGAAGAAAGAAAAAATATAAATTCAAAACCAAGGCTGTAAAATTCGGAGGCTTCCAGCAGGCGATCGTGGTTGTCCACTTTATTAACCGCCAGGTACACCGGTTTGGAAGTCCTTCTTAATACATTGGCCATTGATTCATCCAGTTCGGTAATACCCGTAGCGCAATCTACTACAAACACAATGGCATCTGCTTCGTCGATTGCCACCAGCACCTGCTTTTTTATTTCTTTTTCAAATACATCCTGGCTTTCCGGAACAAAACCACCAGTATCTATTACGTTAAATGCTTTACCGTTCCAGTCTGTAACACCATACTGCCTGTCGCGCGTAACACCGCTGATGTCATCCACAATGGCTTTGCGCTGTTCCAGCATCCTGTTAAAAAAAGTGCTCTTACCCACATTTGGCCGCCCTACAATTGCTACTGTATATCCGTTCATAAAAAAATATAACTGATTAATAAAATAACGCGATTATTTTTTCGCATTGTAATAGTCCAGGAAGCGGATAATATCCGCTTCCTTTTTAAAATTTATTTTGTTCTGATCTATCCAGCCTTTATCGGCTCCCGAACCCGGCAGGTAAACCAGCATATTATCGGCGGATAATTTTTTTAGTGGAGCCGTTTTATTGTTATACTGCACAAAATACCTGAGTTCATCCCGGTAGAAATATCGTTTTGCTATATGAAAAGAATCGGCCGTAATAACAGGGCGCCGCTGCAGTTTCAGCAACTGGTAATTGCCTTCATTCATCACCTGTATATAATTATTCTTATCCTGGCTATTTATCAACCCTTCGCCATAATCATTCCTGTAAATGGATTCCGTTTTGCTGGTGTCATTGTTAAGGTAAAAAATTATTTTCTTTACCATGCCGGCAGGCGCCACCAGTTCATCGCCTTTATTATTTTTAAAATATACTTCGCCCGAGGTAAGGTTCAATTTTGTTTTTACCAGCCATTTTTCCCGGTCGTTTTCGCTGAAAAGGGCTGCCAGTTGCCACTCATCTTTCAGGAACGGACTGCCCGGTATTTTTTCATAGGGTATGCCGTTGTTAAAATTTGAGGAGCCGTAAAAAAGAACGGAGGCATCCATGGGCTTGGCATTGGGCATCACTTCCATGATCACCTGCGTTCTGCCAACTGTACCAGCCATCAACATGCACAGCATCACGGTACTGTATAATAAATTTCTGCGGGTAAAATGTTTTTGCTGCATACAATTATCGGATGACTTATTAATGATACCCGTATTCTTTCAGGTGGATGTCATTGTCTCTCCATTTGGGTTTCACTTTTACAAACAATTCCAGGAACACTTTCCGGCCCAGGAACTTTTCAATTTCCAACCGCGCAGCCATACCCAGTGTTTTGATGCCCTGGCCTTTTTCGCCCAATATGATCCCTTTCTGTGTATCGCGCTGCACAATGATATCGGCCTGTATCTTTACCAGCGTGGTTTTTTCTTTAAATTCCTGTACCAGCACCGTGGTATGATAAGGGATCTCCTCCTCGTACATCTCATATATTTTTTCCCGAATCATTTCGCCCACAAAAAACCGCACGGGTAGGTCGGTAATATCATCTTCCGCAAAAAAAGGCTGTCCTTCAGGCAACAGATCGGTTAGTTTTGTCAGCAATTCATCAGTATGCAAACTTTTTATAGCGGCAATGGCAATGGCATCGGTGCAATAGGCCTGTTGTTTAAAAAATGAAAGGGCCGCTTCTGTTCTTTCTTTGCCCACTTTATCTGTTTTGTTACATACCACCAGCACAGGCACTTTTAATTTCAGGGCCGCAAATATTTCATGCGATTCGGCAGTGTCCTTATCCGTGAGATCATGCAATAAAATGGCTATATCCGCATCTTCCAGTGCCTCTTTTACCGCTGTCATCATTTTTTCGTGCAGCTTGTATTTGGGTTCAATGATACCGGGCGTGTCTGAAATGATCAGCTGGTACGTTTTGGTGGTCAGGATGCCTTTAATGCGGTGGCGTGTGGTTTGCACTTTACTGGATATGATGGCCAGCTTCTCGCCCAGCAGTGCATTGAGCAGGGTGCTTTTTCCCGCATTGGGCTTTCCAAATATGTTTACAAATCCGGCTTTCATGTTGAAAGGTGTAGGGTGTAAGGTTTATGGTGTTGGGTGTTATGTGTTAGGTGTTGGGTGTTGGGTGTTGGGTGTTGGGTTTAAGGTACAAGGATTAGAGTGAATGGTTAGAGGTGGAAATAGTACCCACTCATTTTTACTCAGCTTTCTCACCCTCCACCTTACACCCTACACCTTTCTCCGCCTTACACCTTTCTCCACCTTAAACCTTTCTTCAAATATCAATAAAAAAGCCCACCTTCTACGTGGGCTTTTTCTCGTTGCGAAGGGAGGGATCGAACCTCCGACCTTCGGGTTATGAGCCCGACGAGCTACCGCTGCTCTACTTCGCGATGTATGGGGTGCAAATGTACGGTACAAATGTTTCCAAAACAAATTAAAAAGAGAAAAGCCCCGGATTTCCGGGGCCATTCATAAACCAACTGCTGCTTAACTTTTCTTTATGCTGCTGGCGCCGCTTTTATTCATTTTCCTGATGACGCCATTACCTTTTATTACTATGTCGCTGGCTCCGCTGGCGGTAGCGCTGAGCTCCTTTTCTACCGTAATTTTTATATCTGAAGCGCCGGAGGCCTGTGCTTCGCAAGTCTGTACCACCAGTCCATAATCTTTTAAATCACTGGCGCCGCTGGCATCTATTTGTAAAGATTCCACCTTACCGTTTACGTTCATATCTGAAGCACCACTGATATTAGCGGTAAGTGTGCCAATTTCCACGGATCCTTTCATATCGCTGGCACCTGACAATTTCAGATCCAGGCTGCCTGCTTTCAGGGTACCGCTAATGATGACATCGCTTGCACCAGCAGCCTTTAATTTATTAATATTCCTGAACGATATATAAGCTTTCAATTTTTTATTACCGCTTGGCCAATGCATGCCATCATTTTCGTACCAGATAGTGAGTATACCGTCTCTTACTTCTGTTCTGATGCGGTCGCGGTATTTATTCTCCGTGGCGCTTACGGCAATGGCATCTTCACTGCCCTGTGTTATAAAAATATCAATACCACCGGAAACATGGATACCCGAAAACGCACTGATGTTTCTTTTTTCGGCATTGGCATCGTTTACCGTTGTCTGTTGTGCGCCGGCCACCAGCACCGCGCTGATCAGCAATATACAAGCCATTGTTTTTTTCATGATTGTTCCGTTTAGAAAGGTTAAAGGTGTAGGGTTTAAGATGTAAGGTGTAGGGTGTAAGGTATAAGGTAGTGAATCAAATCACATCAAACGTCAAACGTCAGGCGTCAGTAGTCAGGCGTTCAGACATCAGACATCATCACATCAGACATCAGAAATTGGAAATCAGACATCATCACACCAGACATCAGACATTTCTTCATCCGTTTTTCTTCACGCTGCCGCCGCTGCCGGTAGATACCCTGGTGATAACGCCTGTGCCTTTGTAACGTATATCCCCACCGCTGCTGGCTTCGGCAGACAATTCTTTGTTTACACTTACTTCAATGGCACCGCCACTGCTGGCATCGGCATCGCATTTATCACTCACCAAATCATACCCATATACACCTGCGCCACTGCTGGCTTCCAGGCTGGCGGTTTGTACTTTGCCACTGATACGCGCCACCGCTCCGCTGGAACCATCAACGGTAAGACTGGTTGCTTCCAACGCTCCTTTAAAACCGGCGCCGGATGATAATTCAATTCTTACAGTGGAACCGCTAAAACTGCCATCGACCGTTGTATATGAACCAGAAGAACCATCAATCAGGTCGAGCTGTTTAAATGAAACATACGCTTTTAGTTTTTTGCCGTGCGAATTCCAGTTCTTATACCACTTGGTATCAAAATATATTTTCAGCACCCCATTTACCACTTCGGTCTTTATATTGTCACGAAACTCTTTGGAGGATGCGCTTACCGCCACCGCTTCCGTATTTCCCTGCTTGATTATCAAATCTATGCCATGTGATATCTTAACAGCATGAAATCCACCCACATTGCGGGCCTCCGCATTCTCATCATTAATGACTTTATCCTGCGCAAAAGAAAACAGGGTTACCAGGCTTGCAAAAAGGAAAAGGCTGATTTTTTTCATAAACAATATTTTTAATAAGACGTGGTACAGAATAAAATGTTACAGGAATTTATTGTTTTCTGACATACCTTTGCAACATCCTGCCGAAGTTGGCGGGACAGTGTCCTCGGGGTGCTTTCCGCGTTGGCGGCCGGCTGAGATAATACCCGTAGAACCTGATCAGGGTAATGCCTGCGCAGGGAAGGTGAACCGATTTTCAGTTCTCTCCTCTTTTGCTATGCAGCATTTCCCTCAACTCAATTTTATAACAGCAGGAAGCAGTCTGTGCATCAACCCCTTGTGTTAATAAAACATACCGGGCCATTATGCCGGTCTGAACAATGCGCAAAATGGTTTCAATGAAAAAATTGTTTTGGGGTATTTGCTTTTTGATGGCCACACAAATAAGCGTGGGCCAGTCAAAAACAACGCTCCTTGTTACAGATGCCTCCGGCAACCCGGTTGCCAATGCAAGTATCGAACTGGAAAAAACAGGCGTTTTTTCCGCCAATGAAAAAGGTGAATTCTTTTTTACGACCCGTCAAACCGGACCTGCCCGGCTGCATGTGAGCAGCGTGGGTTTTGTACCGTTCGACACTACCATTGTACTGCCAGCCACACTGGTAAAGCTCTCCATGAACCGCTTGTCTCTTTTCCTGGAACCGGTGGAAATTAAAGCGCTGCGTGCCGGCGAAAAAGCCCCTTTTGCAAAAAGCAATATGGGTAAAAATGAAATTGAAAAACGCAACCTGGGACAGGACCTTCCATTTATCCTCAGCCAGACACCCTCCGTTATTACCACTTCCGATGCTGGTAACGGTGTAGGGTACACGGGTTTACGGATCAGGGGTACCGATGCCACACGCATCAATGTAACCGTAAATGGTATACCGTACAACGATGCAGAAAGCCAGGGAACTTTTTTTGTAGACATGCCCGATATTGCCTCCTCGCTCAGCAGTATACAAATACAACGAGGAGTGGGCACATCTTCCAACGGCGCAGGTGCATTTGGCGCCAGCATTAACCTGAGTACCAATGAAACCAATGAAAAAGCGTATGCAGAAATAAACAACAGCTACGGATCTTACAACACCTGGAAAAATACCGTAAAATTTGGCACCGGACTTATCAATGATCATTTTACATTTGATGCCCGCCTGTCAAAGATTACCAGCGATGGTTTTATAGATCGTGCCGGCAGCAATTTAAAAAGTCTGTATGCCAGTGCCGCATATACCAATGATAATTCATCGGTAAGGTTCAATATTATTTCCGGCACAGAAAAAACGTACCAGGCCTGGAATGGCATACCCCAGTACAAACTCTTTTATAATAAAGACAGCCTGCTGAACCATTATTATAACAACCAGGGCTCATTGTATTTCACCTCCGCCGATTCGGCCAACCTGTTTAATAGTGATCCGCGCAAATACAATGTGTTTACCTATGCCAACCAGACGGATAATTACCAGCAGGACCATTACCAGTTATTTTTTAACCACAAGTTCAGTAACGACTGGTCGGTCAATACAGCCATTTACCTGTCGAAAGGCAAAGGTTATTATGAAGAATATAAAAACAATGCCCGCTACAGCGATTATGGATTACCCGATATAAACATCGGTAACACGGTTATAAAAAAGACCGACCTGGTGAGGCGACTGTGGCTGGATAACAACCTGTACGGAACTATTTTTTCGGCCGTGCATAAAACCGGTAAAGACCAACTGAGCTTTGGCGGCGGATGGAATGAATACGACGGAAAACATTACGGCAATATTACCTGGGCTGCCAATGGCGCACCGGATAATTACGAGTGGTACTATAACAAAGGCGTGAAGAAAGATTTTAACCTGTACGCGAAATACCAGTATAAATTTACGCGTCACCTGGAAGGACTGGTAGATATGCAATACCGCCGTGTTGACTATCAGATTAATGGCACCCGGAAATTTCCGGATCTGAAAGTAAACGATCAATTTAATTTTTTTAATCCCAAACTGGGCCTCACCTTTACTGCAGGTTCACTGCTAGCTTATGCCTCTTACGCAATGGCCAATAAGGAACCCAATCGCGATGATTATGAAACGGGCACCATTGCCAGTCCACCCAAAAGAGAACAATTGCATGATCTTGAACTGGGCATAGAAGACAATACCTACAATTATGGCTGGGGTGTTAACCTGTATTATATGAAGTACAAAGACCAGCTGGTGCTGACAGGTAAAATAAATGATGTGGGCGATGCGCTGCGCATCAATGTACCCAGCAGTTACCGCGCCGGTATTGAACTGCAGGGGCGTTATAAACCCGGTAAAAACATACAACTAAGCGGAAATCTCACGGTAAGCGAAAATAAAATCAACCAGTTTTACGACAATATCCCGCGCTACAATGCCAATTTTGATCTGGTACAGCAGGATACTTTTTATTACAGAAAAACAAGCCTGGCATTTTCACCAGCTGTCATTGCATCCGGCATGCTGCAGTATTTTCCTTTCTCAAATGCCGAGATTAATACAAGTGTAAAATATGCGGGCAAACAATATTTAGACAATACCGGCAACGATGCAAAAAGCATCAATGGTTATTTTACGCAGGATCTGACCCTGCAATACGGATTGCATACCGGCTTTACAAAAAACATTACACTGGTTGCAAGGATTAATAATATCTGGAATAAAAAATATGAGGCCAGCGGGTATACGTACAGTTATTTTTATGATAAATCGCTGGTAAGGGAAAATTTTTATTTTCCGATGGCGGGAAGAAATCTAATGCTGGCGGTGAATGTACGGTTTTGAGAACAGCTATTAGTTATAAGCTATAAGCTGTTAGTTCTATTGCCGGGCCTTAAGAAATGGCTCAGAAATTTAAAAAGAAAACGAGCGCTGTTAACGCTTCTGAGACATCAGTAATTGTTCGATGCCTTTGTTGTTGTTTATCACCAACAATTCCGATGCAAACATTTATTGTCTTTTTCCAGCAATAACAGCAAATCAAACAAAAAGGGAACACCAATACGGTGTTCCTTTTTTGATCTTGTATTTATAGTTTGAAATGTTGATATACTCACAACACTTAACACACAACACTATCTTCCAAATTTTTCCTGCCAGGCCAGCACTCCGCCTTCTACATTAACGGTATTTTTAAAACCCATGGTTTCTAAAAACAGGGCGGCAGTGGCGCTGCGTTTACCACTGCGGCAATGCAAAATAATTTCTTCGTCTTTCAGGTCGTCCAGTTCATCTGCCTGCATAGATTGTATCTTACCCAATGGTATCAGTTGGGCGCCAATATTAAATTCTTCGTATTCGTTGGGTTCACGCACGTCGATAAGGTTGAGTTTTTCACCTGCATCCATTCTTTTCTTTAATTCTTCAACGGTAATTGTTGTCATGCTATTCAATTTATATACTGCTTTCTAATAATTGTTGGGTGCCGGGTCTGACTGTCTGCCAGATGTATCCACCGCTGGTTTTTGTACGCCGAGCCAGATATCAATTAACTGCCCCTGGTGGATGCGGTTTACGCGGTGATCTTCGGTCATGCGTTCGGGACTTTGCCTGTAAATATAAGAGCTGGCGGAGTCTTTTACGTCGCGGTCGAAAGCCCTGGAACCAAATTCCAGGTTATTGCCTTCCATTAAAACCTTTGCATCGCCGTAAGTCATACCTACCAGGTCGGGTACAGAAATATTTATGTCTGAAATGCCATTGCTTATCACCAGGTCTATTTTTGCCCCGGTGGGTATCCTGGTACCAAAAGCAATCTCCTGGCCATTGTACAATTGCTTCTTGATAGAATTTTTTGCGAAATCTGCTACAAAAGTAGTGTCTCCGAGTCTTAAGCCGGTTTGTTTAAGCAGTATTTCTGCGCTCCGGAAACTTTGTCCTACCAGTTGCGGCATCTGTATCATAGGCGGTGCAGAGCGGTTGATGGTAAGGTATACGGTGCGGTTAATTTTTACTTCTGCGTCGGCGTCGGGAAATTGTTTTACCACGTTGTGCGGCGCCAGGGTGTCTACATAGACCGAATCTTGTATTACAATATCAAAACCCTGCGATTCCAGTTGCTTTCTGGCATCGGTCAGGCTTTTACCAGCCACCTGCGGGATTTTTAAAATTTTTCCGTGGTGGGTTATCCAGTTCAGCGAAAGCAGGAAAATAAAAAGAAGTACTGTTACCAGTACAATTGCAAAAAGAATGTTTGCCCAGAGGGGTCGCTTTGTAATAAATTGAAACACGTTATGAGTTATGAGTTTTGAGTTATGAGTTTTGAGTTATGAGTTATGACTTACTGTTTGTGGCAGAGGAATTAATTAATTATTTATCAAGCAACCATAGAATACTGGCAAAAGAACTCATATTTCTTAAAAGTTACGAATTAGGAGTTATGCGTTGCTGCTTCTCATTCAACTATTTAATACCGGCAAAAAATCCAGACAAAAAAAATCGCGCAAAAGAACGCATAACCCATAACTCATAATTCTTAATTATTTTCCTCTTTCCAGTGCATCATTTACCAGTGCCGTATAAAATTCCTTTAGGTTCCAGCCCATGGCGGCAACCTGCTGGGGCACCAGGCTGGCTTCTGTCTGGCCGGGAATGGTATTTATTTCCAGCATATAAGGCTGTTCATTTTTTGCGTTGTAAATGAAATCGATCCTTACAATGCCACGGCAATTGAAAACCTGGTATATTTTTTTTGCAGCAGCTCTGACCTTTCGTGCAATTTCTTCGTCTGTTACGGCCGGCGTTATCTCATCTGTAAACCCCGCGGTGTATTTGGCCTCAAAATCAAAAAACTCTTTTTTTGTTTTAATTTCTGTAAATGGTAAGGTAATAATTTCTCCTTTAGATTGAAATACGCCGATGGTAAATTCCCTGCCTTCTATAAATTCTTCCACCAGCACCTGGTCGTCTTCACGGAATGCTTTTTCAATGGCGGTACCCAGTTCTTCGGATGCATTGTTTACCCGCGACATGCCAATACTGGACCCTCCGTTATTTGGTTTTACAAATACGGGAAAACCCAATTGACTGGTAACCTCTTCCGGGCTTTGAAATTTGTCTTTTATAAGCAATACAGACTTTGCAACATGTATACCAGAAAAGGCGGCCACAGCAACAGTATACCGCTTATTAAATGTTAAAGCCGAGGTGGCGGCATCGCAGGAGGTATATGGCAGGCTCAACATATCAAAATATCCCTGCAATTTGCCATCTTCTCCGGGCGTACCGTGGATTCCGATAAAAACGGCGTCAAATTTTATTTTTTTACCATCCACCGTAAGGGAAAAATCTTCGCGGTCAACTGGTATTTTATCTCCCGATGCATGGGTATAAAACCATGCCGCAGGAGTAATGTCAATCTTGTAAACATTGAACAGCGACGCATCCAGGTTTTTTTCAATGGTGACAGCACTCTTATAAGAAATGGTTGCTTCACCGGAATAACCGCCGGTAACAAAAGCAATATTTGATTTTTGCGCCATAGTAAACTGGTTTCAGTGCCGGGTTTTCCCAACAGTAACGCAAATATTGAGTAAAAATTTAAGAACAGGAAAAGTCTTTTACTATGAATTTTCAGATGTGCTGATGGCGGAATGCAGAGGGTCAGTAGTACAGGCTGTTTTAACGGGTGATTTTTTCCATCAACCAACAATGTTATGTTAATCCTTCATTAAAATCATACACTCCTTAAAATAAAAAAGGTGAAGGGTCTTATTAATTCCCTTCACCAGATTTCCAGCGGAACATATCACCCGCTTATTGAAGTGTAGCTTACGGGCTACAGGTTGAAACATGTTGATACCGTTAAGGTAAAGTAATTTCTTTTTGATCGGCTCTTTTGTTTCCAAAAGTTTTGCACAGTGGATGGCCACAGATTCAATGGCTTTTGCTTAGTAGAAATTCTGCCGCAGATTCAATGGCTTTTGCTTAGTAAATATTTGCCGCAGATTCGCAGATTATTTTAAAAAAAGCCGCTGATGCAAGGGCTTTTGCCT
>Ga0307515_10019549_pt1 | contig 12178 bp, 4 predicted proteins | sample 17_EM_MG_FD_194513 | JGI IMG/M metagenome (GOLD analysis project Ga0307515, IMG submission 194513) | Populus trichocarpa ectomycorrhiza microbial communities from riparian zone in the Pacific Northwest, United States - 17_EM | ecosystem: Host-associated > Plants > Roots > Unclassified | place...
CAGTCCTTTTGCCAGTCCTTTTACCAGTCCTTTTACCAATCCTCTAGGCTTTAAAAGGGCTAGTATCTACTTATATCCTCTATATCTATTTCCTTTATAGCCCGGAACTGGGTTAAGGCACCTAACTGCACTAGCCATTTTACAGCCGCTTAGGCACTTCTTTTATTGCTTAGGATGTCTTAAAGACGTTTAGAAGTACATTATACTATAAAGTCTGCCCTTTAGTATTATGGATACTGAAATAGTATATAGTATACTATTTACCTTATCCAGTCACATTTACACCACGGGAGAATCTCTGGTACTCTAATGAATGCAAGCTATGTATTAAACCCTATTACTTCTGTACAAAGAAGAAATAGTACTATAGCCTCTGCTTTTGTTAAGCCTTTATATAGCGGGATTATAGGTTTCCCCTACGGGGTCCTCCACGTAGTTTCTGTGCGATCTTTAGCCTTCGCTTACCACCGTCGGCGCCATTCTAGGTCCACCCATTTCGCGATAAGGGTAGTCGCTCGCCAGCGGTGCTGGTAACCTCCTATGCAGTAGCGGCGCTCCATCTACACTCTACCAGTGTTCCGCTAGCTACACCTACAGGGGTTTATTATAGCTCTCCGCTCTACACAGTCCTTCTAGTGTACGAGGAAGCCCTATATCTCGTTCTTACGATCCCTTACGCGGTCTCTAAGCGCTTCTAAAGGTACTAGTGGCCGTCTTGCTTTTTGCCTACGCTTTACTAATATTTTCCAAATACCATTAAGTGCCTCTACTGTTTCCTTTTCTACCCTATTAGGAGCCGTCTTGGCGGCTCTTTGGAGGGCTATTATATCAATATAGAGCTAGATTAGGGGAATAGCCGCTTCCTTCTCCATTATAGCTATTAGTATTCGCCGGTATACTCCTGTAACCCTACAGAGATATTTATTCTAAACCTTCTATAGCAGTTTAAGCAGGCTTTTCGCTGGCGTTCCGCCGTTGTCTTATACTCCCCACACTTAGGCGCCATACAGCATCGCTAGTCGGACGGTGGCCGTGTATAGGAGGCGCAAGCGGCGCATTAATGGGCCCCATGTAGATATCGTAATCCTTAACATCGCTTTAAAGGCTACTAAGCCCTTACTTACCGCCTTCTTAATCTATTCTTTCTACTAAAGCTTAGGGTCCACCTAAATCCCTAGGATTCGCATGCTGGTTTTCTGGGGAGCTGTCTTACAGCTGGCGATACACACGGTAGACAAAAGGTCTACAGTGGCGTGGCGCCATCGCCTTATAAAGTGCATAAGTTAGTACTTTTTAGGGGCAAACGTCGCGCCGTGTCGGTTAGCCCATGCAGCATAGTAGTTATAAGCGGCCTCTAATTGTCTACAGTTCTCTACTATAGAGTCTCCCTAGGTAATAAGGTTCATATCGTCTATAAAGCCGAACCCCAGCGTGCCGCTATTAGGGCTTTGGAATTTCTCTAATAGGTCTAATATAAAGAAGAGGAATAGAATTAGCGATAAGGGAGACCCCTAGGGGATACCTGTTTGTGTCTAAATCTAGTTGCTCTTATATTCTATAAACTTAATACGGGTCTTACATGCTATTAGAAAGCTTTATACAAAGTCTATAAGCTACTTTAGAAAGCCTTTTCTTTTTAGGATATAGAGGAGCCTTTTGTAGAAAATATTGTTAAACGCCCCTACTAAGTCTAAGCTTAGCATTAACACCACGCACCTACGGCACGTTCGCCATGCTGTCTGTACACAGGAGCTAAGTAGTCCTACTACTAACAGCGTTAATCGCTTACGTCTTACTCCCATCTGGTTCTAGGGAAGTAACCCGTATTCTTCCGCTGCCTCTAATATAATATTGGCTATATACTTCTCTAGGACTTTTGCTAGCGTATTTTTAAGGGTAATTAATCTATAGCTGCCTAGGAGAGAATAGTCTTTCTTTCCTTCTTTACGTAAGACCACTGTTATAGATTCTTTAAGGCTTTCCAGTATTGTTCTGTTAGCAAAGCAGTAACTAGCTACTTCTACTAGGTCTTTTATAATAACTAGGGCAACCATTTTAAGGACCTTATTTAGTATACCGTCTGGCCCTAAAGCTTTACCATTTAGAAGGCTTTTAATTAGCTTACTAATTTCTTTTATTAAGATAGTAGGGCTAATATTAAGTGCCCTTTGTTCCATTATTACCTCTAGCTTAATATCGCTAAGATCTGCTGTTCCAGTCTTAGGAAAGAATTTAGTTACAAGGATATCTGCTTTTGTGGTGTTGTTATCTGTTAAGGGGTCCTTAATAGACCTCCTAAGGTCTAGTAGATAGGGGTCCGCCTTTACTATACTTGCTTTTCTGCTCTATTTTAATAGGATCTAAAGTCCTTTGTTATAGGGCTTTAATTAATCCTTAGTAAGTTTATAAATAAAGCGTCTCCAATTATCACAACTAACTCTCCTAGTTTCTTTCTGGAGTTGGTTACTTAGTGCTTAATATCTTTAAAAGTCCTAGGGGTCATTATAGTCCTAGTACTGTCGTCGCGCCTAGCGGGCGCTAGCGTGGAGCTATATAGCCTGTAATGACTATTCTTGGCGGGCCTACTAGCTAGGCTATGCTTATAGGCAGTGCTCTTTAAGTGCTTATTTAATCCCTTCCTAAAGGGCTTAAAAGGGGTCTTTAGATATAGTCCAGTTAAGCTCCTAAGTGCTTTGGAGGAAGCCCTATAGATCTAGCTTTTTAAGGGCAAGGCGCTGGCGTTTTGCTGGCGGACAGCTAGCGTTATTAATTTAGATACAGATAGGTATGTGGTCTCTTATAAGGGCCTATTCCTTAACTATACCACAGAAGTTAACTTTTCTATATAGATCTGGAGATATAAATGTAAGGTCAATTACGCTCTCCTATTGCCCTCTTTTCCATATAGGCTCTCCTTTTAGTATGGTAAGTATAAATCCTCTAGTATCGGTTTCGGCCAAAAAGCGTTCCGCCTACTCTTTACTAGCTATATGCTTTCCGCCCTACATCAGGTAATAGGCATTAAAGTCGCCTAGGAGTATAACTTCTCCCTTAGCCTCCTTAATAGCCGTTTTAACCTTAGGCTATATCCTAATCTAAGGGCCATCTTCACGCGGGTTATAAACGTTAATAATTATAATCTCTAGCCCCTTTAGGCACACCTAGAGGGCTGCGGTAAAGGGGCTATACTATCTATATTTCTAATACGCGGCTTTAATATTCCGGCTGATTATAAAGCAGACTTTTGTTATAGGGAGAGCGTTATATATAAGTGTAAATCCCCTAGGACAGTATATTAATTTAGTATATCTATTATATACTAGCTTCTAAACTACAAGGACCTAGTAGTCCGCCAGCGTAACGCTGTTAAAGAAGGGGCGATACGCCCCTTAGTTTACATTTCCGTAGTTATACTAAATAATTATACACTTACTTATTTTGGGTAAGTATAGGCTTATCTATATCTATATCCTGTTCCTCTTTAGTTTCGCTAGTAATTATCATTACTCTATTAGCACGAAGCCGGAGCCTTAATTATAATCTATCTCTGCTTACTTTATTAATAAAGGATAGTTTGCCTAGTCCCCGTTTAAGTGATTATTCTTAGGTCCCTAATATTTCCCATCCTCTTTTCTTATTAGTAATAATTATAAAGTTTCCTAGTATTAGGGGTTAGTGTATTATTTCTGCGACTTCTTATATACGGAGCAACTACGTTAAAAGAGCTATCCTTTTTATTTAGATACCCTTAAGGTAGCTTTAAAAGGACCTGTATTCCTTTCTTTGCTATACTTTATAGGCTTTACCGCAATTAACGCAGGATACCCTCTCCTTAGGGCAATCTATGGTGTTATATGGTCCCGCATATTGTCCGCATTTTATTTGCTTTCCGTATACGCTTTAGGTGTGTCCCTATTAATTATAGCGGTAGCACTATTTTATAACTAGGCTATTCTTAAATAGCCTAGTCTTAAAAAGCTGGGATTTAATAACTATTCCGCTTTTTATAATCTTTTACTAAATTACTTAGGTTAGGACACTAATTATAAGTATTCCTCTGGTTTTTTCCGGTTCTCTTTAGGCGCTGCTAGGGTTTGCCTAGTGTTTCGCCTGCGCTTTAGGGTCATGTAGCTATTAGATCCAACTAATAGCTATACCCGGCGTAAGGCGCTTTATAGCTTCGCAGATGGATTAAGTTAGTTCTAAATTATCTGCGTTCCTTTTACTATTAATTAGGGTTTTAAGTAGGACCCCGAGTACTTCTAGGAGGTAGTCTTTTCTTAGTATCTTAAGTTCTAGTATATCTAGTCCGTTTAGGATTTAATCTTTAGTTATCTAGGAGGGGATATAGACATCTACGTCCCCGCTATTAAAGGTGCGTATAACGTAAGCGCTTAATATTGTTCTCTAAATAAACTTAAGAAGCTCCCCTAGTTTGTGGCCCTAGGGCTCCTTAAGCCGGACGCGTATAGTCGCTCTCTATAGTACCGCGACTGCGTTTACCGTGCGGGCTGCCTGCGTAGTAACGGCTGCCTAGGTCTGGGCCTATACTAGGGGACTCCCAGGCCTAGGGGTCCCCCTTTATTCATTTAAATTTTCTTAATACCAGCTTTAATCCGGTTAAGCTAGGCCTTAGTTTCCTTTTCTTAAGGGGTTAGGCGCGTTAAGAGCGCTTTAACGTATTATATTGCCTCTTAGATAGAGGTAAGTATCTAGTGCCATAGGGTTTCTTCCTCCTCTTTTATAAGATCGTCTTTAATTTATTTAAGTGTTTCCTTTAGTTTTTGCCATTACTAGTTAGGCTAGCTGTTGTCTTTTTCGCGTTGTTGCCCGCCTAGTTCATAGTTCTATTCCCTCGCGTCGCGACCATCGCGACCGTCGCGACCCCGGCGAGAAGCCTACGCCCCTCCGTCATCCCCCATGCTTTGCAGATGGGGCGACGTGGTTTTATGGGGTTTCTCAGTGCAGGGAATAGGATTCCGATATCGGATTGCTTTATTAGGTGGTTTTTAGGCTGGTTTTACTGCTGTTGCGGCTTCTTCTACTATAAATAGTAGTGCTTTAATACGGAGTTAAGTAGTTAGTTTTTTCTAAAATATAGAGATAAACAGGCTACCTTTATTAGAGATAATTGTTTTAGGGAGTTTATAGAGTTTCTATATATAATCTAGGAATAGTTAGGTAATAGTAGGTATTAATATATTAGGGCAGGCGATTAAGTGTCTTATCTTAAATAGTTAGTCTATAACTACTATAATATTTATATAGCCCTTACTTACGGGGAGGTTAATAATAAAGTTAATTAAGATATCCTTTTATCTTTAGTCCGGAATAGGTAGTGGCTTTAGTAGGCCGTTATATATCTTATATAAAGCTTTAGCTTATTAGCAGATATAGTAGCTAGAGATATATCTTCGTATTATATTATATATATTTGGCCAGTAATACTCCTGTTAGAGTAGCTTTAAGGTTTTTCCTTAGCCTAGGTAGCCGACTACTAGTAGGTTATATATATATTTAAAAAGCTTAAGCTTAAGTTTATTATAGTTGGGTATAACTAAGCGGTTTTAGTAGTATAAGCGGTTCTTATAGGCTTTATATTTACTTAGAGAAATCCTTTTAGAGCGTTTAATACCATTTTATATTAGCTTAAGCGTCTCTTAAATAAACTCGTTATTTAGGTATTCGTTAGTTATAATCTATTTAATTAATTAATTAGTTATTTTAAGGACGTATACTATAATATCTTTAGTAGGAGGGTTAAATAGTTTAGGGCGAAGTAGGGTCTGATTTTGGTAAAAGCGCGCTTCTTTTAGTACTAGCGCGTCTTACGAGCATTAGGTTAGGGTATTAGGCTTTTAGCCTTAAATACCTAGGCGGTATATAATTAAGAATTAAAAATAAAATAGGTATTTTAACTAGTAGGCCTAATGGTGGCTTAGCTGTTTTATAGTTATAAAGTATTATAGGTTCTTATAGTCGCTAAGGACCTTAATAAAGAATTTAGCGCCTTCTAGTTTAGGTCGCTATTGTTTAAAATATCTAATAATAGCTAATAATTCTTTATTGTAGATTTCGTAGTTATATTTAGCTAGGCTTAGTTATTTTAAGAAGTATGCTATAGGGTGTAATACTCTATCCTCGTTATATTAAGATAGAATGCCTTTAGTAATATAGTTAGATAAGTCAGCTTCTATAACACTTATTTAGTTTAGGTTAAAGTATTAAAGTACTAACATAGTAGTAAATATAACCTTTAGATAGGCAAAGGCCTTTTTATATTCCTTATTAAAGATAAAGGCTTTATCCTTTTAGGTTAAAACTATAAGGGGTAAAACTAGGGCGGAGAAGTTATTAATAAACCATTAATAGAAATTAGCAAATTCTATAAAGGCTCTTATATCCTTAACGTTCTTAGGTTCTTACCAGTTTATAATTACTTTAACTTTTTTTTGGTCTATTTATATGCTATTTATAAAAATAAGAGGTTTAAGGTATAGGACTTCCATTTTATAGAACTTATATTTATCTATATTTAATTATAAACTAGCTCTATATAAGGCTTATAAAATAAGGTTAACATATTTTTAGTATTTGGTTAGGTTATTACTATATATTAAAATATCGTTAATATAAGTGGTATAGAAGATATTTAGGCAAGAACGTAGGGTATTTATAAGGCTAAATAGTATTACTAAGTATTTAAATAATCTATACCAAGTACGAAATGTAGTAAGCTATTTATCTCCTTTTACTATACGAAGACGATTAAATATAGAGATAATATTACGCCTTATATAGTAGCGAGCCTTACTTAGTCGGTTTAGCGTCTTTTATATTAATAGGATCGGATATTAGTTCTTAATAGTAATGGTGTTAAGAGCTTAGTAGTCTATATAGAAGCGTAGACTACTATTAAGTTTCTTAACGAAGATTACTAGTACGGCTATAGGCGACAAACTTGCTTTAATAAATCCTTTACTTAGGTTTTCGTCTAAATACTTTTATAGCACTTAGAGTTTATTTTAGAATATCCTATATAGGGGTCTAAATCTAGGCTGCTTTCCTTCTTTAAGTATAATCTTATAGTTATATAGTCGGTATTCCGGTAGCTTATTGGCTTCCTTTTATAAGAATTCATTTAGGCAGTAATAATACTCTACTAGTACCTTTGTGGTAGGGTTGGTGTGCTTCTTTAGTACTAAGGCCTTCTTAATATCGGCTATTATAATAGCGAAGATCGTATACTTAGGTTTCTTGGCAAGTTACGCTAGTAGGGTAGCTCTAATTATGCGGATATCTAGGGTATTAAGCTTACTTAGGCCGTCTATAGTTTCTTACGTAAATTCTTATTCGGCTTTAGGTTTAGTATTAGATACGGAGTTAGTATTAGATTTAGGTTTAGGTTCTTTAAGTATTCTTTTTATTATAGGATACTAGTTCTTCTAGTAGTTTTATATACTAAGCTTAAGCTTCTACTTAGTTTAGGGCGGTATAGTGCTTAGTAATAACTTATAGAATTTAGTGGAATTTTTAGATCCTTAGTAGATGTCGGTGGAATTCTTATATTAGTAGAATTTAGTAGAATTCCTGTGCTAGTGGAATCTAGTAGATTTCTTAGGCATAAAGTAGATCTTAGTAGATTTCCTAGATTTTAGTTTAGGGTTAGAGTAGTACGTTATAGAGTATTCTTACTTATAATGCGGGGCAGTAAATAAAAGCTTAAAGTTATCCTAATTAATGGTTACCTTGTATGGCTTTATCTAGGGTTATCTAAGGATTATTAAATAACCTATGGTAGTAATAAAAAGCCTAGTTAGTTCTTTATAGTTTAGGTATTAAAGCCTTAGGTATACTACATAGGTAATTTAGCCTAAGATTATGCATTTACCATTAAATCTAAATATATTAATATGCTAGTTAAGGGGGGTTAAGGTAAAACTATTATCTTACGCGAAGATCTTATTAATAAATCCTATGCTACTAGCTCCTGTATTAATTAGAACTTAAGCATTAGCCTATTAATTATTCTACTAAAGATAATAGTTAATGGTTATGCTATAATCTTAAGAGTTAGAGTTCGTAACGTTTAAAGTATTTAACAAGATCCTAAGGTAAAGCCGTTCTAGAGAGCGACTTAGCTCTAAGGCCTTCCTTTTAGAGGCAATTAGGGTAGAGTTTTTATATTATATCGGTTATAGCTTCGTCCTTATAAGTAGTGCTTATTAAATAACGTGTTAGAGCTAGATAATAATTAGGGTCGGTAAATAAGGCTTATTTAAGGCAATTAGTTGCTTATATTAGTTGCCTATTTATATATTTAGGATAGTGGTACACCACCTATACTAGTTATTTGTATATATATTTAGGGCAGCGGGATAGAGTAGTAACTTAAGATATAAGCGTTGCTTCCGCACTTAAAATAAAGGCCGTATTTAATACGTTATTTACGTTTAGTAGATCCTTTTAGGGCGTAAGAGAGGGTTCTAGCGTTAATATCTATAGCGTCTAGGTCTTTACGGGTCCTAGGCGGCTAAGGGGCAGAGTATTAAGGTGTATATTTTAAGGCGAGGCGTAGTATATCGTTGTATAAGCCATTAATAACATTAGTATAGGCGGTAAGGGTATCCGGCAGCTTAACTCCTATAAAGGAAGCCTTTAGTTTAGAGTTTAGGGACTCTACTAGGCGATTAATTAAGGCGGGTTCGTTCTATTTAGTCTCTTTAGTATAGTAGTAAGATTTAGTAAAGTATAATAGAAAGCTCTTAGAACCTTATATTATCTTATTTAGTTTTCTTTATACTATAGTAATTTAGTTAGGGTCGCTATAAGATGCTTTTAGTATAGTAACTAGTTCTTTTATAGTACTCGGCTGAAACGGGTATATAGTTTCTATAGCGTCTTCTATTAGGCGGCTTATAGCATAACGTAACTAGCTATTAGGAGTAGGGTAGCGATTAATATTACCGTTTAGCTTATTTTTAAGTTAGTTAAAGAAGAAGCATAGTTTACTCCTTTGCCTAAATAAGTAAGAGGATTAGGGAGACATTCGGTTAACTTTTTTTAGGGGTACTAGTTAGCAAATTTAGGGTTAAAGAGCTAGTTTTAGATATATTCTTTCCACCTAGTATTTATAGGTTAATACCAGTAAGGATAAATAGGGGTGATGGTATAGCAGACGGTGGGTTTCGGCAGATCTCTTTAATTTCTTTTTTTAGAGATTTAATTGACTTATAATATTAGGCTTTTTAATAGGTAAGGGTGTCCATAAAAGCCTATTACAAAGTCTCTATTTGTTTAGTAAATATAGTATATAGGTCTTTTGCAGATATAGGGCTTCTGGGTTGTTTTATATACTAGTTAAAACAGTATAGGGTATAGGTTTAATATAACGTAGTATTACGAAGTAAGTATAAGCGATAATAATATATAGCAGAGTAGATATTATTAAGCTATATATATAAACTATATAATAAAATTAAGACGTTACATAAGGAAAAAAGGTAGAAAAATAGAAAGAAAGGGTATATATTATTAACTTAGTTGCTTAATTAATACGTGCATAAAGTAGAATAGGATTTAGGTCGTAGTCCTAGTAGAATTTAATAGAACTTAGCGGAATATAGCAGAATATGGCAGATTGCCGTTAGATTGCTATAGGTCGCGGTAAATTACAGTCTTATGATTAGTAGAAATAGGTAGGCGTGTATAAGGTATTACGGGGGTGTCCCATAACATTACCGCCTCCTATTATAAGTAGAAGTGCTTTATAACTTACTACTTAGACCTAGAAATAAAATCTAAAAAATTTACCTAATTTTACTAGCCTAGGAATTTTACCGAAGTCTATTAATATAAGGCTTCCACTAATATTTATTAAGGATTTAAAAATTCTACTAAACCCTATAGATAGACCCCAAGTACTATACTACCCCACGCTAAGTAAAAGCTTAAGCTTACTACGTAGAAATACTAGAAGGACTAGTATTCTACTATAAAAAAGATACTTAAAGAACTTAAACCTAAATCTAATATTAACTTTGTACCTAATACTAAACCTAAACCCGAATAAGAAACTATAGATAATTTAAGCGAGATCGGCATCCTAGATATCTGCATAATTAGAGCTACTCCGTCAGGAAAAAATTTAGCAGCATTTAGCCAGCATTTTCAGCATTTCGCAGCATTTCGCAGCATTTAAAACAGACTATACGCATTAAGCAGTATCTAGGCAGCTATGTATATATATTATATATAAAAAAATTATTTTTAGATAGATAATTGGATATAGTATATTATATAATTTATAAGTAATTTATAAAAAAAATTACATAATATACTATATCCAATTATCTATCTAAAAATAATTTTTTTATATATAATATATATACATAGCTGCCTAGATACTGCTTAATGCGTATAGTCTATTTTAAATGCTGCGAAATGCTGCGAAATGCTGAAAATGCTGGCTAAATGCTGCTAAATTTTTTCCTGACGTCTGCTAGTACAACTTGCTAAAAAACCTAAATATATAATCTTCGCCATTATAATAGCCGATATTAAGAAAGCCTTAGTACTAAAGAAGTATTTTTATAAAAGGAAGCTAATAAGCTACTGGAATACTAACTATATAACTATAAAATTGTACTTAAAGAATAAAAGCAGTCTAGATTTAGACCTCTATATAGAATATCCTAAAATAAACTTTAAGTACTATAAAGTATCTAGACGAGAACCTAAGTAAAGGATTTATTAGAGTAAGCTTTTCGCCTATAGCTATATTAGTAATCTTTATTAAAAAACCTAGTAGCAGTTTATACTATTGCGTAGACTAAGCTCTTAACGCTGTTACTATTAAAACCGATATCTAATCCTATTAATATAAGAAACGCTAAACCGACTAAGTAAGGCTCGCTATTATATAAAGCTTAATATTCTCTCTGCATTTAACCGCCCCTATATTACTAAAGGAGATAAATAGCTTACTACGTTCTATACTTGGTATAAATTATTTTAATACTTAGTAATATTATTTGGCCTTATAAACGCCCTAAGCTCGTTTTAATATTATATAAATAATACCCTACGCCCCTACCTAGACATCTTTTGTACTACTTATATTAACAATATCTTAATATATAGTAATAGCCTAACCAAATACTAGAAATACGTTAATCTTATTTTATAAGCCCTATAAGAAGCTAAGATAGCAAAAATAAGCACTTTATTAAAAGAATTAATAATATTAAGTATAATAAACAGAAACGTTAATATATATATTTTTATTACGGGACATCCCCGTAACACCTTGCACACATCTACCTGTTTCCACCAACTTAGCAATTAGAGACTAACCGCGAAATGGCAATCTAACGGCAATCTGATAGCAATCTAACGGCAATCTACGGCATTCTGCCATATTCTGCCAAGTTCTACTAAATTCTGCTAAGTTCTGCCAGGACCACGACCTAAACCCTATTCTGCCTATGTACGTATTAACTAAGCAACTAAGTTAATAATATATGCCCTTTCTTCCCGTTTTCCTACCTTCCTTCCTTATACAATGTCTTGACCTCCTTATATAGTTTATGTATATAGCTTAATAATATCTACCTTGCTATATATTATCGTCGCTTATACTTACTCCGTGATACTACGTTGCGTTAACTACCTATACTACTGTTGATATACAGAACAAACCTAAAGCCCCTATAACGGCCGCCGGTATTATAACCGTACTCTAAAAATAATTAGTAGGGATATAGAAGTCTTTTATAGACGCCCTTAAACAGAACTAAGCCACTTTAAATTAATAATAAGCCGAATAAGAAGCATAATACTAGTAATTAATTAAGGACCTCTAAGAAGAAGTCCGCGCCCTTAAGATGCCTATACTAGGACCTTAAGACTAAACGCCATCTCTGGAAATAAATACGCGAAACGCGAGCCCTAAACCCGCAGTAGCTACTTACCCTAAGCCAACTACTATACTGAAACGATCTAAATAACTACTAGATCCCCTAGTATTTACTAATAAATAATAAAAGCTCCGATTATTTCTAAGCTAGCTTAAAAATAAGCTAACTGGTAACGCTAACTGTTACCTAACTAAAGCTAACCGACTCTGTTACGCCCTAAGTTAACTAGGAGGAGATATAGCCGACCTTATTAAACCTCT
>Ga0307515_10019550_pt1 | contig 12177 bp, 2 predicted proteins | sample 17_EM_MG_FD_194513 | JGI IMG/M metagenome (GOLD analysis project Ga0307515, IMG submission 194513) | Populus trichocarpa ectomycorrhiza microbial communities from riparian zone in the Pacific Northwest, United States - 17_EM | ecosystem: Host-associated > Plants > Roots > Unclassified | place...
GGCTAGGTATATAGGTATTGCAAATAAGTTAACAACGTAATAATAACTGGTGGAGTGGTTGCCTAATAGATTAACTCTAATTGTATTCTAAGAATTACTATAAGGAAAGAACTATCTAGAGTAGGGACTATAGTCCTTTAAATACACAACCGTACTTCTAGGAAACCCTCCTTATATATAATATACGCATTATATATAAGGTACGTAAGTTCCCTCTATTCCTCTTGTCCCTTATATAGTACATTATATAACTTACTTACTATTCCTCGTTATATGGTTCCACTAGCTCTATACTAAACCGTACTTATATTAACCAACTAGCTTCTTCCAACTCCTCTTTAAGTAGTTATAATATTATACTTAAAGCATCCGTAACACCATCTCCCTCCTTCCTATCTTTATCCTTAAAGATTCTAAGTATCTCCAAGTTATTTACTAGAGGTATAATATCCGTCTAATTAATCTAGTTAATATTGTTACTTATTATACCTAAAGCATCTTCTTCTTTATATGCGCAATATCGTGCACGCACTATTACTGCTATACTATTACTAGGTAAAATAATGCCGTCTTTATGTTCTTGTTGTGCGAAAGAGGGGTTAGTTTATATCGCGCTAGCGAGTTCTTTATCTTAGCAACCTTCCTTTTACTTAGAGTATACTAAAGCGAATATTTATTTATCTTGTAATGTTTACTCTTCTTCTAACGCTAAGTATACGCGTCCTATAACTCTTAATAGTCTTTAAGTTCCCTAAGTAATTTATTATAGGGTCTCGTGTTTAACTTACTACTACTCGTCTTAATAGTAAGCTAACTTAAACCCTTACTAAGTTAGAATGTTCTTAGAATGTGGAGCAGAAGGCTCTAAAGGCCTATATTACTGCGTCTGCTTATCTCCTCCGTCTTAAGAAAGTTTATAAGAAGGTTTATTCTAAGGAGTAGAAGCTTATAGAATAAGGTTTGCTAAAACTTAGCGATAAAAGAACGGATTCTCTTTAATTAGTAAAGGAAATAACTCTAAGTAGTTCGGCAGTCGCTCTTCCTAGGTCCCCCTTAGGTAACTTATTCTTTAGCGCTCTTCCCTTATTAATATTACCCGACCTATTCTCTTCTAATACTCCTATACCTTTTCTATAGCATTCTTTAGATTCTCTAGTAGTTCCCAGGTAGTCTTATTATAGCCTATCCACTTAACCTTATACTATATTTTATTATTAATGTCCTTATAACTAACAATCTTTAAAATTTACTATTTATCTTCTTCTCGTCCTCTATACGTGTCTACTTTATAAACTAGTGGCTTAATATTCCTATATACTAGCTCTAGCATTACAATATATTATATAGGGTAGATTTTCATCTTAGCTAGTAGGTTTAACTTAAACGTAACTAGTGAAATTCTTTATATAATTTTAAAAGGTCCTAGTCTAACGTAGTCCAATTTCTTACTTAGTTATTAACTCTTAAAATTTTTATATAATAGCCATACTTTATCTCCCTCCTTAAGATCTGGTCCCTCAGATCTCTTAGCGTTATAGTATTTCTTCATTTTCTGCTATACTACCTTAGCTATTTCCGTAAGGTTTTTATAAAGATTTATTAGTGTCTCTATCCTTTACTTAACTATGCTACTTATTTTCTTTGCTTAATATAGCGATAATAATATTCTTAGCTCGTATCCATAGTTCGCCTTAAATAGTAACATACCCATTCCTTCCTATAGTGTTGTATTATATACAAACTATATAACTAGTAATAACGATACCTAATTATTCTATATATAATTAATATAGTGCCTTAGATACTACTCTAGTGTCTAATTTAATCTTTCTATTTAACCGTTTATCTGCGGATAATATACAGTAGAAGTTACTGCTTAAACTCCTTACTCCACTAAGAATACCTCCTAAAATGCTGCTACGAATCTTAGATCTCTGTCCGATATAATCTTACTTAGTGCTCTATATCTTGCGAACACTTCTTTAATATAGATTCTAGCGATATTTTCTGCTAATATCTCTTCTATACACGCTATAAAGTATCCCCACTTTATAAGCTTATCTACTATTACTAAAATCGTGTTATAATCTCGTCCGGTAATAGGATCTCTTAATTTTAGTAACTTAATAATAAAGTCCTATAATATAACCTCCTATAGTTTCTCTAGTATTTTAACAGGTTATAGCCCTCTATATAGCTTATGCCTTATTAGTTTATTTCTCTAGCAATCTAAATACTCTTTAGTAACCCTTCTGGCTATCCTCTAGATTCCGTTAATAATATACTCCTCTTAAAGTCTTAACACTAAGCCCGTAGCCCCATTGTGTCCTTAAGTTAATCCTTTATAGAAATCTTCTATAAAGTGCTCTACTATGCTTTTTAGGATGTACTTTACTTCTTAGTTTTCGTATATATCCATCTATAGATCTTCTAGCTATACTTCTAGAATTCTCTATACCTAAAAGCTTTCCGGTAACTTGTAAATCCTCTCTAATTCTTCCTAAGTTACTATAATTTTTGGATAATTATACCTAATTAGCCTATTTATATCTTTTCGCAGTAAAGCCCCTAATGGCTTTTTATTATTTTATAGTTTAGCCTTTTAACTTAGCGCGTTGGCCCGCATATTATCTATACCCTTAGTATACTAAATCTTAAAATAGTATTCCGTAAGTATCTCTACCTATCTAACCTGTCTTTAGTTAAGTTCCTTTATTATTAGGAATTCTATTAGGTTCTTATAATCCGTCTTAACTATAAATAGTTTTTCCGTGCCTTATAAGAATACTCTCTATTCCTTTAATACTGTAACTATACCTAACAACTCCTTGTTATAAATATTATAGTTTAACTCTAGTAGTATTATCTTCCGACTGTAGTATACTACTAGGTGCCATCTATTTAGATACTTTTATATAAAGTATACCCCTAGTACAAAGTCTAATGCATCTATTTCTATAACCGTCTCTAGACCTAGTTAATAGATCTTAAGAACTAGCTCCTAGGTAAACAACTCTTTAACTTTCTTAAATAGTTCTTATTATTCCTTCCCCTATACCTATAGTTCTTCTTTCTTTATTAACCACGTAAATGGTTTAATATCCTTTAACCATTATGCTATAAACCTTCTGCAGTAATTGCAAAACCCTAGGAATAATCTTAATTGCGTAACATTCTCTAGTTCCTACTAATTCACTATAGCCTTAATCTTCTTTAGATCTATGCTAAGTTGGCCTAGTTCAATAATAAATCCAATAAAATCGGTTTTCCTAGTAAAGAACTTGCATTTCTTAATTGCTACTAGCATTTATTCTTCTTATAGTCTCCTTACAGGGAACACCAACAATCGTAATCCGACCCGTATTGCCGTACAGGGGTTCCTTCCGTCTCATTTAAACCCTACGGTTTACCTAAAAGTGAGGATTACGTCAAATACTAGTGCAGCGACGTTACGTCGTGGCTAATTGAGGGTTTGTTAACTTCCTCTTTAACGCCACTAGATTTACAGAGTTTTTACAAGCCTTGGCGTTACTAAAGCACAACAAAAGACAAACAGAGGAGACCTAGCGATAACTATCCGATACTCTGTTACCTAGGCCGACTAGGGGCCTAGGGCTAAAAGCTAGCCTGCTACTAGCTAAGGATCTAACAGGATAATAGAACACCTCTATACCGGGCCATAATAGAAGCCCTTACCCTTACACCTCTAGAGCTAGGGACTAGGACCTTAGATAAGGTACAAGAGCAAGGACAGTAGCAGGTTTAGTTAGTAGATGGTAAAGGCTACTAGCTACACAGCGTTAAGTTAGTAAAGCCTCCATCTATAAGACACAGTTAGCTTATTATTACGAGAGCGTTATAGGCAACGCAAAGGGGCTACCTATAGCTATGGGGCGTGGTATATAATGGCAGCGACAGCTAACACTATCTATATAGCCTAAAAGGACGGATGCGCGTGTCGGTTTACTATTATAAGCAAGCGGTAACTTATATAGTAGGCTTAAGGTGCAAATTAGGTGCATATAGGAAGGGGCCTATTTCTAGCTAGGGCACAGGCCCTTATAGAAGCCTGCTTAGTGCTTATAGTCGCCATAAAGGTGCTATAACGCTACCTAGGCGGAGACTATAATAGAGGGCTTAGGCAGGTAGGCCATCCGTAACTCTACTTTATATATAGTTAAGGCTATATAGAAATGCAACTAGGGAACGGAACCTAGGCCCTAGCTATACACCCCACCGAACAAACCCAGGAGTACGCATTAAGATAGCTTTTCTATAGCGCCTTAAAGAGACGTCTACTCGTGCTTAGCAGTCACTAATTAGAAGAGAGGCTATATAGGCCGCATAACAAGCCATATAGGCCGTATAACAAGAGAAGGAGAGGTTTTATCCGGCCCCAGCGGTACGGTTCCCCTCTTATACATATATATATATATACTCATATAAACCCGCTATATAGACCCTAACGGGAGCCGCAATAGCGTAATTAAATATTATAACATAATATATAGTCTCCTTAAGACCTATTTAACGTATTCTCTATATTCTTCCTTAGTTATTAAGTAGATAATAATATCGTTAAAATATACCATAATAAATTTATCCAAGTATTCTCCTAATATATTATTAATTCGCTTCTAGAACGTTACTAGTGTATTTATAAGTCCAAATTGCATAACTAATAGTTTATACAGTCCTTCCTTTAATCTAAAAGCTGCCTTTTATTTGTCGCCTTCCTTAATTCTAATCTAATGGTACGCCTATCTTAGATCTATCTTTATAAAGATTTGCGCATTACCTATCCTGTTTTAAATTTTGCTAATTAAGGGTAAAGGATACCTATCCTTTCTGGTAATGCTGTTTAACTATCTATAGTTAATATATAGCCTTAGCTTGCTATTTTTCTTTAGTATAAACAGTACTGGATAACCTGCTGATAATTACGATAGTCTAATGTATCCCTTTCGTAAGTTTTCCTAGACAAACTCTTTTAATACTCTACCTTCTTCTTTGGTAAGCTTATAGATTGGAAAGAACCTTAAACTTATTCCTGGTTCTAATTCTATCTTATAGTCCTATGCTACGTTCTTTAACAGCTTTTTACTTTTTAGTAACTATAGTTTCTTGCCGTACTTGTGGTATCTCTTTGGTATATAGCTTAACCCTTTTTCTGTTTCTTTATAGGTCGCTCCTACTTAGTACCATACTATCTTAGCTTATTATTACATCTTATAGCGTTAAGTATCTCTAATATCGACCCGACCTATAATCTAATCGATCTTTAGATTATATTTCTGTAACTAAGGTATTCCTAATACTGCCTTATTATTTCCTAATGGTAATATATTAAAAGACATCTCGGTCTGTCTTTCTTTAATAGTTATCTAAATAGGTCCTATTTTAAGATTAATAATGCCTCCTCCATAGGCTATCAGATCTCCTAAAATTATCACTAATAGGTAAGGACATTCCTTTCTTCTATATAGTAACCCCATTTTTTTAACTGCTGCTAGCGAGATATGGTTCCTTATTGCTCCACTATCTATTAGTGCCTTAAACTATTAATCTTACCACTTAACTTATAAATTTAGGTGTCGTCCTTAAATTCCTTTAAGGGTTTAAGGCTCTACCACTAGTTCCCTCTAGTCCTATAGGCCTCTACTTTTCCTAACTATTAGCTGCTTAATCCTGTTTATACTTAGTCCAACTTAGGCTAATACTTAGTTTGCTTTTTATCTTTAATATGCTATAGACAGGTATTCTCTAGATATTCCCACTATTGTCGTCTATCTAGGCATTCTTCTATAAGGAATCTTCCTAGTTAAAGTATTAAGTCCCCTTATTCTTAAACTTTCGTAAGATACTAACTATATATATACTTGGCATTCTTAAACCGTCTCTTATCTGGTGCCTAATATATTCTTATAGGGTATTTCCGGTTCTTTTCTTTTAGGTTTTTGTGTATATCGTATATATCGTCCACGTATGCAATCCATGCCAATATGTAGTGCGCTAGGTGTCTTAGGTTAACTCTTAACTTTCTTTATCTTTAAGTTTAAACCTCTATTATATTAATCTAAACGTTACTATCTCATTTACTGGTACTAATATTCGCATTATCTCTTTCTAGTCTATAGCTTGTTCCTTTAAATCCTTTAACATTATAATTAAGGCTCCTTTAATATAGCTTATCTATCTCTTAGACATTACCTAATCTGGTATAACCTTTTCGTCTAACTATATATAAAAGTCTTCCTACTTATTATTATATCGTTGCCTAAACCACTTACGGTACAGCTTACTAAGTGTGTACAATCTGTCCGTAAGGAAGTATCTTTTTATTACTACTTCGTAACAGCCTTTTATATATCGTTCTTGGAATCTGGTTAGAATCCTTAGATTCTCTTCTTCTTCTAGTTCCGTAAGCCACTTGGCTTTAGGTGTACCTACCTTTAGCCTATTAGTAACCTTCCGTATAGGTATCTTTTTTCTAAAGTGATCTGGCATTCTTAGCTCTGTAAATTGCTTCTATTTGTTAGGTAAAACCTAAGTAGATAGTTATATAGCCGCAAGGTACGGGCGACCCTGGGGCAACCCAGGGGTGACTCGCCTGTGAGGCACGTGCTCTGCATGTGCCTAGGGAAAACCCTTCCTACCTCGCACACAGACTCCTCCTTTTCCCTTAAGGATTTGTCTCTGTCTATATAATATACCTATTGTTCTATTATTGGACTCCCTATCTATATTCTTACCTCACATTCGAATCCTTACTAATCCCCTTAGGAGGATAGCCGGTTTAATTTTCCTACGATGCCTCCGAAAAGAAAACTGACGCCTATACCTAACGGTAATACGCTGGCAATGCAACCGCAGAATGCCTTAGGATCTAGTGTAGACGAAACCGCTAGAAGTATACTAGTAGAATCTAAGCCACCTTCTAAACCTTAAAACGATTAGATATCTACGAACGCTAGAGACTAGTTTAACTTATATACCTAGGCTTAATAGGAGCTTAGTAAGGTTACTAGCGTCCTACCTAATACCGTTAATATAAAGGAGCTAGACGAGCTAGCTAAGAAAATAGCTAACTTACAAAGCATTATTAATTTGATAAAGCCCTCCCGTTGCCTCTTTAGTAAAGAGTATAAGTTACGTAGCAAACGTATACGCTAATTAAATCTTAACGCCCTAGTTAAGAAGTTACTACCCGATATTAGTGGTATTACTTAACAGTATTTTAACCGGTGGATCGCCGCAGTTGAGAACCGATTTAAGGTTAATAACGCTGACTATAACTATAAGCGACGCACGCGCTAGGCCATTAAAGGTCTTATAAAAGAAAAGATAATTGCCTAACTAGTTTATCGCCGGTTAGGCACTAAGGATAAGGGTCCTTTACTATAGGATAAATTTAAGACTATAGTCTAAGACCAGATTAGGAACCCTATAGTAAGACGCTTTAATAACGCTATAACGTACTATATGGCTGTTATAAAGGAGAACTAGAGGTTTAACGTCTTCCTAGCCCATATGTGTAGCTTAGAGGACCTCTTCTTATATACCCCTTTTGTTAATCCTAAGTAATAGGTAGACTTTTGGTTCTTATACCTTCTAGCCTACCTATAAGTAGAGCTCTTCCGCCAGAACTTCGCCTAACGGGTAAGAACTGCTAAAGACCTCTTTAATGAAATCCGCTGTGTAGAGTAATTGCTTAATACTATAAAGCTTACGGAAGATCGCGTAAGTAGTAGCGGTAAATTATCGCGTATAAAGCGCGGTCGCAGTATAGGCTTTATAGAGTTAGGCTTAGGGAATAGAACCTAAAAAGGGCGACGCTTTTCTAAATAAACTCCTAGGGAGATTACCTAAAAGCCGGATGGCTTAGGGGACCCCTTAGACACTAGTGCTACGTAGGCAAGTTAAAAAACCGCAGGCGGCCACTGTAAGGAATACTAGAAGTAGGCTAATAAGGAGAAGTTAGCTTGGGCTTTGGAAAACCCAAAGCCCTAGTAGCGTATCTCTTTTAACTGTAACTAGGGCCTAATATAGAGGGAGAGAAGAAACGTATTATGGTATATGTCGCGATGGATACGCCCTAGGGCGAAGTCCGCCTATATGCTTTATATAATAATGGGTGCTAAATTAACCTTATTAATTAAGATGTTGTCTATAGGTTTAACCTACCTATACGCTATACGCTATGTTTATGTAAACCTATTATATGTTTCCTTAATAGCAACTAGATAATAATTTAGGATGCTTATAATCTAATAGTTACTACTAGCGACTCCTAGGGTACCTCTCGTACTATTAGCCCGTAGACCTTTTAGGGCGGCTTATTTAATGGTTATAATATAGTTCTTAGATAGGATTGGCTCGCGGAAGTAGATTTATTAATTAGCTTCCGTTTTAGATAGTTTATCTGGGGTACTTCGGACCCTAAACGCCTCTAGATAGTTACCCTTAACGCTTTTCTAGCAGATATTAAGGCTGGCGAAATAGTCTATTTGCTATGGCTAGAAGACTCCTTTTTTATACCGGTTATGAATATAATAGAGGACCTGTTGTTACTGGTAGCGAGTACCTATATAGACCCTTTAGACGTAGAGATACTGGTTATAAACATAGTAGAGGACCTGCCGTCACTGGCAGTGAGTACCTATAGAGACCCTCCGGTGCCGGCGTAGATCACCTATATATAAGGGGGAGGTAATTAAAACCCTAAAACTATTAAGTATACTATAGTAGAGCTGTATATACTCTCTATACGAGCATACCTATAAAACGTATATTAGCCGCACCCTTCTCTCTACTGGCTCCTGGAAGCACACTACTATATAATAGTTGTTTTAACCTCTGTGGCCTCTGGCCTGCTAGAGGTATATAAGGAGGAAATTAATGTCTTTTCTAATAAGCTAGTAAGCATACTACCGCAGAACTCTAAGTACGACCATGCGATTAACTTAGAAGAAGGTAAGACGCCACTATAAATGCCCCTCTATAACCTCTTATAGAAAGAGTTACAGATCTTATAAGAGTACCTAGACAGTGCTTTTGAAAAGGGCTGGATTAGGCCTAGTAAGTTGCTTGCTAGAGTGCCTATCCTCTTTATACCGAAAGTAGACGGTATAATGCGGCTATGCGTTGACTATAGACGCCTAAATAAGATTATAATTAAAAATTGGTACCCCCTACTGCTAGTTAGCGAGCTCTTTAATAGGCTTAGCTATGTAAAGATATTTATAAAGCTGGATCTTTATAATGCGTACTATAGGATTTATATTAAAAAGGGAGACGAATAAAAGACCGTATTTAAGACACGCTACGGTTACTTTAAGTACCTAGTGATGCCCTTTAGTCTTACTAACGCCTTTATGACTTTCTAGAGCTATATTTATAAAGCTTTAGAAACCCTAGTGGATACTATTTATATAGTTTATCTAGATAATATTCTTATCTACTTAAATAATAAGGATAAGCACGTTGAGTATATTAAGTAGGTACTGCGACAGCTCCGCGCTTGGGGCCTATACGCTAAACTGTTAAAATGTATTTTTTATACTAAGAACGTTAAGTTCCTAGGCTTTATTATTACCCCTAGGGGTATTATAATGGACCCTGACCGCGTAAAAGCTATTAAGGGATGGCCTAAGCCTAAGTTTTATAGGGATATCTAGGTCTTTCTTAGCTTTGCTAACTTCTATAGGCAATTTATCTGGAACTACTCGGATACCGTATACCCCCTATATGCATATCTTGCATAGGTATATTGCGACCTAATATTAGATAGGGAGAAGAAGAAGAAATGTAAGTTAAAAGGGCCTACTAAATGGTATTAACCTTGGTCCTAGCCTGATAACGCATAATAAGCATTCTATAAGCTACGCGCTGCGTTTATATAGGCTCCTCTACTTTAATACTTTAACTCTAATCTACCCCTAATGGTGATTACTGACGCTTCCGACTATGCCTATAGCGGTATACTTCTGCAGCCTTTAGGGTAGGGAGATTAACTCTACTGGCACCTAATTACTTATTGCAGTTAGAAGCTTACTAGCCTAGAAGTATGGTATAATACGTATAATAAAGAACTACTCGCTATAGTGTAATACTTTAAGACGTGGTGCTATTACCTTAAATACGCCGCGTATATAACGCGCGTGCTCTGCGATTATAATAATCTTAGGTACTTTATAACCACTAAGAGCTTATTTGCTCACTAGGCCTGGTATACTAAGGAACTAGCTAAATTTAATTTTAAGATTAAATATAAGTTAGGTAAGACAAATCCTACTAACACACTATCCCGGCGCCTGGATTATGCTAAAGGCTTTAAAGATAGTAGTAAGAGGATAATCCTTAATGCTATGCTGCCTATATTATAGTAAAAGTTGCGGGTTATAGGCCTTATAGGCGGCCCTGGTGCTACTATACTAAACTAGTAAGTAGTATGCGTGTAGTATATAAGCGACCCTTATGAACTTGGCGCTGGCGGACTAGAGCGTCTTACTATTCTCTTTAAGACCACTCTAACTAACCTGATAGCGCTTAACCTTAGGGAAAACTCCTTAGCCTAGGCTATGGTCCCCTGTAATAACCTAGTAAGTTATCTACGTATTATACGTTACTTTACTAGCACTAACTTTACGCAGAGTCTCATGCTATAGTAAGAAGTAGTAGTAGTTGCTTTAGCTGAAACGGCGTTTATGGAACAACCCCCTAAGTCACTAGTTAATTTTATTTATAGAGTATAAAAAAGGGACGCCTTTATACGCTCTATATATGATTAGTTAACCTAGGAACGAGTTTCTACTAGTAATAAGGACTATACCTTTAATAATTAAGGACTCCTAAGGTAAAATAATAAGGTCTAGGTGCTGAATTGCATACTACTATAATAGGAGATCCTTAAGCGGAATTATAATGATTCTATAGGCGGCCACTATAGTTTTAACTATACTTTTAAGGTAATTACGCGAAAGTATACTTAGAACGGCCTTACCTAGGACCTTTATAAATACCTAGATAATTATAATACCTACTAATGCTCTAAATCGCGCCGCTATAAACCCTATGGTAAGCTGCAGCCTCTTTAGGCCCCTACCCAAGCCTAGCGGCATTATTTATTTAACTTTATTACGGATCTCCTAGAGTCTAAGACTCCTAATAGCGTAGAGTATAACTCCGTCCTTATCCTTATAGACCGTTTTATAAAGCTAGTGCGCTACTATCTAGTGCGTAAGATAATTAATACTATATAACTCGCAGAACTCTTATTTAGAGTCTTTATATAAATAGGGCCTCTAGATAATATTGTTTCTAATAGGGGTAGTGTATTTATAAGTGAGTATTGAAGTACTATATGCTACTATCTCCGCGTTTAACGTAAACTTAGTACTGTATTTTACCCGTAAATAGATAGTTAGACGGAGCGCTAGAACTAGGAGCTTAAAGTATACCTATATATATTTACGAACTAGGAACAGTCTAATTAGGCCTCCCTACTTAAAGAAGTAGCCTTTGCCTATAACTCTAAGGTCTATGCTATAATAAAGCGTTCCCCTATTAAGCTCGCCTATAGCTAGCTGCTAAACGTCCTAGATAGAGTCCTAGACGGCGTCTAGGACGCCTAGTAAGGTGGGGAAAGGTCTAAGTTAATAAATGTTAAACTTATAGAGATATATCTATAACGCCTACGCCTTATATATAAGGCAGCGACGGCGTTAATAATGTACGCCTAACAGCTTTAGGTAAAATACTATAATTGTTACTACCTGGCCAAGCATTTCGCCGTTAGTAAACGAGTCCTGCTCTTCTCTAAGAATATCTATATAAAACGTCCCTATAAAAAGCTTAACTATAAGTTTATAGGACCGTTTTAGATTCTAGAGCGTATAGGGTAGTAAGTATATAAGCTAGAGCTCCCACCTACTATAGTATAGCTCTACCTAGTCTTTTATATCTCCTTACTAGAGCCTTATAGGTTACGCCCTGGGTTTTAACCCCCGGCAGTAGAAGAGCTTAAGGAAGGCAGCTAGGAAGTAAAAGCAATTATTGCCCACTAGAATTATGCTAGATAACTGCAGTACCTTATTAAATGGCTAGGATGGCTAAATAAGTATAATAAATAGAAATATGAGACAGAACTTAAGAATTGTTAATAATTATTAGATAAGT
>Ga0307515_10019551_pt1 | contig 12175 bp, 15 predicted proteins | sample 17_EM_MG_FD_194513 | JGI IMG/M metagenome (GOLD analysis project Ga0307515, IMG submission 194513) | Populus trichocarpa ectomycorrhiza microbial communities from riparian zone in the Pacific Northwest, United States - 17_EM | ecosystem: Host-associated > Plants > Roots > Unclassified | place...
ATGTTCCTGCGTAATTCCATGCGGTTGCTGGAACTGCAGCGGTTTGGATTTGAAAGTGATTTGTGCTACGCCTGATCAGGAGTCGGTTTAGTCCGGTAGTGCTCGACTGATCAACGCGAGGAGTGCGATATCACGGCTGAGGCCACAATTTGTCTCCGACTTTGTCGCTTGGTTTTTGATGAACTCAGCCCTCTTGTACGGGTGTGATGCGGTAAGCTGGTGTAGCAGCCGCGTACGGAGCGCCAGCCTCATGGATGTCGGCGCTGTATGGACTCGGAGCAAAGCACATCTCAATTCAGCTATCAGAAATTATTTGGGACCGGTTCCCTTCCACGCGCAAAGGACTCTGTGTGAAACGGGCGCTGGGTCACGACCTGGTCGCTCGGGGACGTACATAACCTCGTACCATCTCAAATTTGAGGTTTGCAAATCCTCCCGGTAGAGCCCTTTTCCGGGATGAGTCGTGAGTTTTTTTGGGCGGCCAGACGTATGGAAGGCGAATGTTAGCTCAATTTTGTTGTTATGTACATATGTATACAGTTACGTAGCGGAGCGCACCGGACGCCTTTCACAAGTTTACGTTGGACGGCAAACGGGTGATTCGGGAGTGCCGAGAGCAATACGAGTGAAGGCAGAGATCGATCTATATAGGTTCGATCGCGCGAGCTGTCAGGCCGCTGAGAAGGTTCCAGAATCTTCTCCGGGTTGCCGCCGTTTGTTCATGGAGTGTGTGTGGGTCCCACGGTGTATCGAGAGACGACTTGCCACGGTCGAACTCGTTCGCAACGAAATCGCGGTCGCGATTGACACTCTTCCAGTCATTCCATTCCGACATAAGGATCGTAATGATCCGGCGAAAATATGTTTCCGGTTGCCCTTTGCCCACACGCCAATACGCGGCACGGTGGGTCCTGACGCGGACGGCTGGGAAGTGGGAGAACAAAGCACAACTTTCATCGGCTGCAGTTGAAAAAAAACACACGGCGATTAGTATCTTTACGAGAGCCATAAAAAGAGTACGAGATCACAAGTGACCCATCAAATAGGTGAGATAAGAGATCATTAGGTAACTGGGACTTCAGTTTCAATCATCAGCGTGGCAAGGGAGGTACACTTCTTCAAGCTTCATCATCCACTGGGGCTAGTAGACGACACACGGAAAGCATCCCCCAAGATTATGAACTGATTGTGACCCGGCCTTTTTTTTTTTTCGCTCTGCGGAAGGCACGTTAGCTACTGTATCATCCAGACCAACCCGGATGGTCATTGTGGTCAGTGGGCCCGCCGCGAGTCTTGACTTTGCCAAGATCATCCGAAACAAGTAGGACTTTGTAGCCATGTTAAACGTGCCAGTTTGCGCAGCACCGTCTTGCCGAGTCCAAGGGGATGTAGCGAGCGGTAGAATAAATCCGCAACCGCCCCAGGTGCCCCATCGGTCATCAAAGCGACCACCTCATAAACCGAAAAAGCGACGAGCCGCCGAATGTCTCGCTGTCGTCGCATTTTTGATCTTCAGGATAAGATCCGTTGCGTTCTGTTATAGGGGTACAGGGACCGGGGGCCCCTAGGGGCGCGCGGAACGTTGTTTGTAGGGTGCCGAGTACGCATTGCAAAGGCATTCCAGGGCCTTTCGTCGCATGTTCCAGGATCTGTCGAATTCCGATGTTGCAGGATTAAAAAACCTCCGTACAGCTGCCGGGGAGATACTGGGCGGAGATCCAGGGGTGGTTCGCGATGTGGCCGACGTACTTTCGTTTGAGAAGAGTGTCCGCTTTTCGTTGAGATGATGAACATGAAGACCCAGTGGCAACCGCCGGCGGAGATATGGCATGCGATACTTGTGACAATCAACTAGCATCGTTGGACAATTTTTTCTTCGACCAACTGTTGGCGGGGTCGTTTCTGGCCCTGATATATTTCACTTGATTTCGGTGCGAGGTGGTCCTACCAATGAATTATTGGAACAGAAAATCCAGTTCTGAGGCGGGGCGTTGAACGTCGAGTGCCCATCCAGTCAAGGCATCTCCCCACGACCTGACAGGTGTCATACGCCTCAGATAGGTGGCTCCAGAGGGCCAGCCACAGCACCCGGATCGGCAGATAGATTGTTCATGGTGGGCGCCCTGCATGATGAGACCGCAGGAGTAGGGAGTGGATGCGAGCCGTTGGGCCTTTACCAGCGAGGCGTGGTCGCAGAGTGAGATGTAGGGCTCAGTTGGGTGACATTTCTTGGGCCGGTTCAGTGTATCGTGCTAGGGGTCGCGGCCGGCCAGGCTGTCATCGTTACCCGGCCCACTCCCGCTGTCATTGGCCTTATCTTTTTTTTTTTTGCCATCAACTAGGCCCCCGCAGGGTCGGTCGGAGTGTACAGTATATAAAAAAGAGAGGGATAGGCATGGAGTGTTACTCACGATTGGCCGACACCCTCGCTCATCATATCCGGGACCTCGGGCGTTCCCATTGGCCGGAGCCTCGAGGGGCGACCGAAAATGGCAGCTCTCCCGTTGAGTGACACAAGCCGCGAGCGTGACGACCTACAGTCACGGGCATCACGCGGTCGTGTCGCGCCTGCTCGCAGTCGGGCCGCATGAGCGCTAAGATGACAGTAATTATTATCGCTGTCCAGCAAGCATCGCCCTGCGAGTTTGTGAGTGGCCAGCTAGTTATGGGGATTTCGGCGCAAGGTCAGACGGTAACGTGCAATCTCACGCATGGTATGCAAGTTAAAAGAATTAATAAAACGCAAGGGATCGGCGGAGGTGCGTGGGTAACCGTAAAAGGGGGGATCGAGGCGATCACATAGAGGTCTCGGCGACAGACCGTCCTCGACGTTCATTGTCTTTCTTCCACCATGTCCACCCACGACAGCGACCTCTCATCCCTCCCCCCAGCCACTCTCCGGGCTGCCCTAGATGCATCAGAGAAACGCGTCAGACGAGAAAAGGATAAGATACAGAGGGATATCCGAAAGCTGCAGAAGCGGTTTGACGAGCTCGAGGAAGGGGAGGCCGAGGTCGCGCTGGAGCCTAAGAATGTGGCAGGTGGATCTCAGCGTAAAGCCAAACGACCAAGGGTAGATTCGTCAAGTGATGATGAATTTGTTGATGAGAGGTATAGCCGCTGGCCCATTGCGAAGGCACGAAAGGTAGATCAAGTGCCAGCCCCTCCCCCAAGGTACGTGCATTCCAGAGGTGAGACATTTATAATGACAGGGTGCACAGCCCATCATGCACAAGGTGTCAAAAGAAAGGAGTGCGTTGCGAGTGGGACGAGAGCTCTAGAAGCCAGAATTGTCTCGCTTGTAAACGCTCTCATTCAGGGTGTGATTTGAAGCGTCCAACTTCTACAGGCGCCAGCATCACATCATCACGCGAGAAACCATATTTCTAACAAGTGCTGGGGAGTAGTTGAACTTCAATCTTATTTGTACTTGTACGACAGACCCAAAAAGAGTGAAAGTCAGAATGATATGCAGTGGTTGGGGAATGCGAAGCAGATGGAAACAGTGATCGAGAAGGGACAGAGATAAGAATGAGAGTGATTAGGAAGATGATAGAGGAAAGAGACCATGAGTGGCTACAATACATGCACGACAGATAGCGGAGGGGGAAACAGTCGAGAACGAGATTGCTACATTGGTCGTCCGTACCCGTTCGTCCCATCACTATTCCCCTGCCCATGCCCGTACCCCGGTTGCTGGTAATATGGGTCACTCCCGTGTCCGTACGCATCTTGAGGATAAGCCTCATACACAGGGGCGGGCGTTCGCGAAGGTTGCGGATAGTCCGCCTGTCGTCCATACGCGTCTTTCTGATCATTGGTGTAGTAGAGGTTGTAGTGGTCCGCGACGTATCCGTAGTGTGGATCAGCGCTTCCACCGCGAGGGATGGGAGCGGCCGCCGACGCCAGGTGAGTCTGACTCCCTGTCTCATCGTCATATCGATCATCGTGTACGGTCGGCACCGAAGAATTATATTGAGGGTAACCGGGTGCTTGATGATGGGAGTATGGCTGGTTATACGCAGGCATAATGGGGTAATCGCCAATGCTCTTCTGATCAGCGGAGTAGCCGTCAAAGTTGCTAGTGGGAGCGCGGTGTTTCAGGGAAGATATATCGTCCACGTCGTCGTCGACAGATAGTGCAGGTAATGTGGGCTGGGGTTGAGGCTTCCCAACAATCTCGCCCTTCTTATTCTTAAGGTGCGAGAAGTCCCCGGCGGCCTCCTTCCTAGCAAGCTGTTCGGCCCGTTGTTGCCTTTGCTTGTTCCTCCGTCTGATGATCTCGGCGATACGCTACGAGAGAGCATATGTTAGACATTTGGCACGGGCATGGTGAAAAACAGGCAGCCCTTACCTTGTCGACCTTGTGGCAACAATACTCCTTGAGGTTGCCTCGGATGTGACACAGGAGGGGGACATAAAAAAGGGCGGCCGCAATCAAAAGCAAGAGGGAGCCGGCAAAGATAAGGACGGTAAAGAGAGTAGAGAGTGTGAGGGCAGAGGCGATGACAGTGTTGCCCCTGAAGTATTTGGTGAGGTCGTACCATTCACCCTTGTTGTTCTTCTTGGACATGTAAACAGCGTACAACGTCAGAGCGTTGATGGATTGACGGGGTCCGTCAGACAAGAGTACACGCTTCCAACTCTTGAATGCGAAGAAAACGAAGAAGGCGACGCTGTCACGGCCTTCAGAGGATTCCCGAATGTGGTCAAAGAAACAGAAGTGATCGTATGATCCTGCAGGATGACAGGGCACGTCAGTGTGCTGATAGTCTTGACTCGGTTTCGAGGCGCACTTAGCGAGTAATAGTTATTGGCCATGACGTTGGTAAAGGCGTACGAAATGTCCCTACTTGCGACAATCTTCTTGGATTTGTGGGCTTCATACGCTAGCTGAAGGGGAACTTATCAGTGTACGATCATGGGGCAACCATCTTTCGGGCATACCAGAAGGAAACCAAAGATGATACACCCGACGAACAGCCATCTCCCGACTTCGAAGGGGACCGCCACGCAGTTCTTGGTCTGTGGACAGTCATTGAAGATCTGGTTAGACCATTGTTTGGAGGTCAACATTGTGATGGCCGTAAAAATATCCAGGACGTAGACAAGAAAGTCCTTGAGTACGATAATGTAGAGCCACATATATCTAGAGGGGAAAGGAATAGGAAGAGTGAGTTGTAACCTGGTAAACCTCGGTTCCTTGAAGACGGGCGCAACTTACTTGGATCGCATTCCACACGAGTTGTCTGTGAATTCTCTTGTGTCTACGAAGTCAAACTGTGGGCGCGCAGAGACGAATGGTGAGTATATGCGGAACACTGAGAGAGGAGAACAGGGGGATTACCTTGTGGTCGGGAACCTTTTCACGTTTCCACCGAGGGCCGTTGTTTCCACACATAGTTGGGAGATTTGATCTAAGAAAAGAGCGGGGTAGATGAGGTGCGAACCGGTCGCTTTGCTGGTGTTTAAATGATAGGAGCCAGCTGAATAAAAGAGTGAGAGAGCTGGTGGTGAGGGAGAGACGGAGGTAACGGGCCCTTGCCTTTTTAGGACAGCAACTGCTACCACCTTGACAATGACGACGGTACAAAAGATAAAGGTGAAAAAGATCCCGCTGACCATTGTTCCCCACGTTTACCTCTGAGCTTGGTCCAGGAAATCGAAGATGAAATGGTGAGTATCGATAGACCCGTAGAAAATTTTATCCGGTATTGGTCGTTATTCACCATAATCGCGGTCTCTCGTCCGTTAGGCGAAAAGTGAGATTTTTTCCTCCACATTGCTCTCGTGTTCACCATATAAAGCTTTTTTTTCGTGTTTGAAACCGTGAACAGCCCAAAAGAACAAGGCGACGAGCTATCATCTAGGTCAGCTCAAGGCCAAACTCGCCAAGCTTCGCCGCGAGTTGATCGACCCGAAGTCCGGGGGCGGTGGAGGCGGCGGCATCGGATTCGATGTCGCTCGTACGGGCGTTGCATCTGTCGGATTCGTCGGGTTTCCTTCGGTTGGAAAGGTGGGCGTAACAATCACCTCAGATTCGACAGGAACATTCACCCAGCGAAAGTCTACCCTGATGACCAGGCTCACCGGTACCCACTCAGAAGTCAGTGAAATAGAATTCACGACCCTTACAACGGTACCCGGAACCTTGAAAGTCCACGGTGCCCCGATACAAATACTAGATCTGCGTATGCTAGCGATTTCCCTCCGCTTTATTGAGGTCTGATCTCCCTGCAGCCGGAATTATCGAAGGAGCAAACGACGGTAGGGGTAGAGGTCGCCAGGTCATCGCAGGCATGTCTCTTTCCATTTTCCCACTACCGTGTTACTTACTACTCCTTTCAAACCAGTCGCCCGGACGTGCAACCTAATCTTCATCATCCTGGACGTACTCAAACCCCTCGGCGACAAGAAATTAATCGAGTCTGAACTCGAAGGCTTTGGGATCCGATTGAACAAGAAACCTCCAGCGATCATCGTCCGGAAGAAGGACAAGGGGGGGATAGCCATTATGAACACCGTGCCTCTTACCAATATCGACCACGATGAAATCAAGGCGATTTTGAGCGAGTATAGAATATCAAATGCCGATGTCGCGATTCGACAACCGAACGCCACCGCGGATGACTTGGTGGATGTTGTCGAAGGAAATCGAGTGTATATCCCCGCACTCTACGTGAGCAACGCGAATAAAAACACGCCATTCATGATTTCTAACCTATTACATTCAGGTTCTGAACAAGGCACGTACTAAATCCCATTCTTGTGGGCTACAACACCAAGTAACCAAACTCAAACTCACAGGTCGATGCCATTTCGATTGAGGAACTTGACCTCCTCTACAAAATTCCCCACAGCGTCCCAATCTCTTCAAAAGAATGGCTCAACGTCGACGAGCTGATCGAGAGAATGTGGCAAGCCCTCGATCTCGTCCGGGTCTACACCAAACCGCGCGGAGCTGCTCCAGACTACTCAGCCCCGGTGGTCTTGCGTCAGGGGAGATGCACCATACAAGATTTCTGTAACGCCATCCATAAGGAGATCGCGAAACAGATGAAATAGTGAGTCACTGGTTCTTTTTTTTACCTGTTCTGCTGTAGGTGACGACCACTACTGACGATCTGGTGGACCTTAAGCGCGATCGTCTGGGGTTCAAGCGCGAAACATGCTAGGGGCCAGAAGGTTGGGCTCGACCATGTCCTTGAGGATGAGGATGGTAAGTTCCGAGTTTCGGTTTATCACAGTTATGGGTTGACCACCTTCCGGCAGTCGTTCACATTGCGAAGAAGTAAACGTCGCAACTTCTAAAATTAATAGTAGCATCGCATTACATACTGTACGACATCCCGTACCCCACACACGCATTCATTTCTCCATTTCCACGGCAACACGCCTACTGAGTAGCCTGGACGGAGTGTAATGACAGGTTCGGGGACCGCAGATAAATCGCTGAAAGTCGGATGAATGCCCAAACCAACCCAACGGCACAATAAACACTTGTCAATAGGAGGGGCAAGAATTCTTTGGAAGGGCCCAAGACGTGAGGCAAGAATGTGACGACCAGATGCAGAGGGACGAAACCGGCGATGTAAAGCCTTTCGAGGGTATCGAGGATGACGAAAGCCGGGGAACGGGGGAATCTACGGGGGTTAATCCATTACTCTCTGAAGGTGAATGAAGAGATAGCACCCACTCGTATACCCTGCGTTGTATAGGTAAAAGGATCATGATCGCCCACACGAGGGAGTAGACGAGTTTTATGAACGATTCTGGAGGCACCCGAGACTATGAGTTCCATCCCGGACACTTTGGAGGGAGTGGGACTAACCGGCGGGAGTAAACAGCAGCGGAAACAGCGAATAAATACCGGCCACGCTGGCAATCAAATACGTCCTAAAGTATGCATGGTTTTCCGCTGCCAGCAGGCTGCCCGCTAGTCAGTCACCAATAACGTGATGGGAAGCAGGGGCGCACCTCAGTGGTATGAGGACCAGCAAGACGGCTTTCTCGTGGACGTGCCATCCGAACATGTAAGACGTGTATCCGCATAGTGTAAGAGCGGTCAGGAAGGATTTGTAAGTCGGCGTCATCCAAAGTTTTGCCATGAACACCTAGAAGAAAGGATGATGTTGCAAATGGTTTCAGGAGTGGCTACGGAATGGATGGGGCTGACCATCAAGACACTCAGCGTGATAGCAAAAGTGTGGAAGGGTTGTACGTTCGGAATAACCGCGAAGATGGTGTCCCCAACCAAGCCCCTCGAACTCGATGCGATGCCGGATTCGTTGACGAAGAGATAGAATCCAGTTTTTCCGGCCACTGGAATTTGACACGTCCAGATATACACTTGATGAATAGGGAACGAGAAAACACCCACGTTTTAGTAACACTCGATCTAGAGCAGTGACCAACGCCCAAGCATTTGGAGCCCAATATGCATGGTTCAGCCCACGCGTGAACGGGAACAGGCGCGAAAACAGTTGGGGTAGCTGGCCCATCAGAGCAAACGGTCCGATGGAAAGAAGGAAGACGAGTATCACCGCGTTCGCGAGTGTGAGGAATCGAACGGGGAGGATCTCCCCCGAAGGTGACATGCAATATACCCGGAGGAGGTATACAAAGTAAGCTGGCTGGAAGTTAAGGTCAAGATGGGTGTTGAAATAGCCAGCTCGCAAAGACCTACCGCCATGTACATGAAAATGTGTTTGAAATTCAGTAGTACAGCAAATAGAATCCCGCTCGTGAGGGTATTGCCCTGTATCTCACGTCAATGATAGTCATCGCAGGGAAGGGACTGCTTACGTTACGAGCCATCAGGAGAGACCAAAGGAGGATCCCGTACATGAACCCGTTATATTGGAAATGTATATGGTCGACGATCAAGAACCCTGGATGTAAGAACAACGAGGCAGAAATCACTCGTTGCAGGGATGGGTGTTGGGACCCAGGGATGAACCTCACGCACAAGCCCATCAGCAGATGCATGGAATTCGCGTCCCAACGCGAACTCACTTCAGGAGTGCCCACCAAAGGACGAGCTCTGTAAGAATAACGGTCGATCTCTGGTAGGCGATGACCGACCATGAGTCGTAGTTGAGGTTCTGCAGGTCAACTATCCGAGGGTCAATCCAATACGCTGGTATTGACATGACCTTCTCGAAGTAGGCGAAGAAAGGTGGGTAGTCCAACGCTGATACGGAGTATCAGCTACCACGAATTTCACAAGAAGCGGAGGACCCCTACTCCATTCTGACGTTGTCTACACAAAAATCAGCTTCCTCATTTCGACTCTTCGCACACATGGGAAATAGGACCCGTACGTCGTAGTACCACTTTGATATTGGTAGTGAATGCGTGATAGCGAGCCAATTCCGGTGAACTTCAAAGTCTGTCGACCGACTGAAAAGCACAGGTCAGAATGCGCACGTTCGTGAAAGAATGTTCACGTCATAACACACTAGGCGGGAAAAAGCAGCAGCTTTAAGCACGTGGAAACAAGAAGAACACCCCACTCTGCGGATCCAAAGGTCGTGTCGAGCCCCAGTCGATGCCACAACGAACTGTTCGTCTGTTGTTGTCCGGAGGATTCAATGGTGCCATTCGGCTCGTCCTCTGGAATTGTGGGTTGTGATTGAATGGCATCGTGAACCAGATGGCTCGGTCTGGCCGAAGAATGCCCGCGCACATGTTGAGGGAGTGCCTTCGACCCGCTCGCCTTTGGAGAGAGGTCGGGTGGTGTGGGGTCCATGGTGAACTAGACCGAAGGAGGTCACCGCTCAGGTACGCTCGATCGCTGAACGCGCCACTTGGAACTCCGTGGAACCCTAGCGGGACCTTTGTCATCTCATTTCGCGTGCCCGCCCGACTAGAATGGGATTGTCAAGCTGGATGCACAAATCGCGGGGGAGTGGGTCGTGTAGCCTTACACATATACCCACTTGTCAATCTGCCAGTAACCCACACCCCTATGGAGCAGAGGTATAAAGGCGGGGGCTAGTAGCTTGCTGGAGCTGCATCGAACAACTCCTCTCAACAAAACAACCGGTCTCTCAACACTCAGTTCTCGTTGATTTAGCCAACATGTCTTTCCAGACCAGATCTTTCGGTGATAAGACCTTCAATGCCATCGGATATGGTGGCATGGGTCTTTCTATCGCCTATGGCGCTGTTGGCACGGACGAAGAACGTTTGAAGGTAACCAACCGTTATGCTCTCCACCGTTCTGGCAGCTGGCTGACTTTCGTCCGTACTACAGGTCCTTGATGCCGTTTACGAATCCGGGTGTACCTTCTGGGACACCGCCGACGTCTATGGCGACAACGAAGATCTAATTGCAAAATGGTACGCATACTTCCACCGTAAATCTTCGCTTCGCTCACAGTCCCTGCCCGTGGTTTGGTAACATAGGTTCAAAAGGACCGGGAAACGCAATGAGATCTTCCTTGCCACTAAGTTTGGTTTCGGCCATGGAGAACCAGGTAGGGTCGTGAAGGGTGACCCAGAGTACGTCCGGGAGGCCTTCAACAAGTCCTTGTCGAGGTTGGGAGTCGATTACGTTGACCTCTACTACCTCCACCGAGCTGACCCAACGGTCCCGATCGAACACACCGTCGCTGAGATGGCCAAGTTCGTCAAGTGAGTGATGATTCCGCCTCGCGATTTACCGACCTGACATATCACCCATTCCAGAGCCGGGAAGGTCAAATACCTCGGACTTTCTGAGATCTCAGCCTCGACCCTTCGTAGGGCACATGCTGTTCACCCCATCTCCGCCATCGAAGTCGAATACTCGCCCTTCACTTTGGACATCGAGGATGAGTCCATCGGACTCTTGAAGACTGCGAGGGAACTCGGGGTCAAAATCGTCGCATACTCTCCTCTCGGAAGAGGACTCATCACTGGTCGCTACGTGAGTCGAACATCTTGAAATGATGATGGAAAGTCCACTGAGTTCTTCGTAGAAATCTCCTGACGACTTTGAGGAGGGCGACTTCCGCAAACTTGTTGCGAGGTACTCGAAGGAGAACTTCCCAAACATCCTCAAACTCGCAGACGGTCTGAAAGAGATCGGTAAGAAATACAACGCCACCGCCGGCCAGGTCGCTTTGGCATGGGTGTTGGCCCAGGGAGAGGACGTTATCCCTATCCCTGGTACCACCCGGCTCACGGTATGTTTGATATCGAGATCGCGCAATGCGTCGAGCTGACGATAGTATCTTCGTAGAACCTCAAAGAGAACGTGGAAGCTGGGAAGATCCGACTCTCCCCGGAGGATCTCCAAGCTGTCAGAGAAGTCGCAAATAGTGCCAATGCCGCCCAGGGTGACCGTTACCCCGAGGCTTACTTGAATTTATTATTCATAGACACCCCTCTTCCCTGAACTCTGAATTGGGTACTCACGATAGTCGATGAGCTTGTATGATCCCACTGTGTACTTGATAGACGAATGCAACAAAATTTACACATAGGGAAAACGACGAACGAAGGCAGTCACATCGTTAATACGTTGTGTTCACCATTCATCAAACACGCCGGTTCCTCTGGTGAGGTTCCCTCTAAACAATTAAGGCAAATTCCATGCTACCTTGATGGAACCGCGCGCACACGTCGAGCTGCCCAACGAAATCCTAATAGTAATACTCCGAGGGCATTCGACCTTACAATTCTCTTATCTACTGCTTTGGATTTGATGAACAGGAGTCGGTCGCTTCCGTGACGCGTCGTCCGTCAGTAACGTGTTCTCAACCACGATCATCCGCGTTCCTCGATCATGAGCGGTCCAAACCAAGTGGCTGACAAGGGGCTACAAGGGTGAGCAACCTCTTCCGAGGAAAACCGGATGTGCAGGTCATTGACCACCACTTCGCAGAGGTGTACTGGCCAAGTTATTTACCTTCAGCATCTCACTGGCTGTCGCTCCAATAGCCTCCTACTTCCTATCTCAAAAATACGTGTGGGGTGGTACGCCTTGTCGTTTGCCTGGACTAGAGTTGCAGGTGTAATAACTGTTCCTTTTTACAGGGGATGCGACTGCTTCTGCACTGACCGCTGTATTCATAGCAAACATCGTCCTCGTGGCATACATCTTCGTCTCGGTCCAGGAGGAAAACAAGGCGAGAGTCGCCACGACGACCACAGCTGAGGAAACGAAGAAAACGCAGTGACGAGCTTC
>Ga0307515_10019552_pt1 | contig 12175 bp, 8 predicted proteins | sample 17_EM_MG_FD_194513 | JGI IMG/M metagenome (GOLD analysis project Ga0307515, IMG submission 194513) | Populus trichocarpa ectomycorrhiza microbial communities from riparian zone in the Pacific Northwest, United States - 17_EM | ecosystem: Host-associated > Plants > Roots > Unclassified | place...
CAACTGGTCGGGCCGCCGATCGGGGCGGCGCTGTTCGCCGCCGGGCGGGCCTGGCCGTTCGTGACCGAGGCCGTCCTGGTGGCCGCCGGCGTGCTGCTGGTCTCCCGGGTCAAGCTCCCCGCCCACGGCCGGCGGACCGCCGACACCGGCGGCGGGGTGCGGCGCGACATCATCGAGGGCCTCCGCTGGACCGTGCACAATCCGGCCGTACGCACGCTGGCCCTGACGATCCTGATCTTCAACGTCACGTTCGGCGCGGCCTGGTCGGTGCTGGTGCTCTACGCCACCCAACGGCTCGGCCTCGGCGCCTTCGGGTTCGGCCTGCTCAGCACGATCTCGGCGGCCGGCGGCCTGCTCGGGACGGCCCTCTACGGATGGATCACCCGCCGGGTGAGCCTGGGCAACGTGATGCGGGCGGGCCTGATCATCGAGACGCTCACCCACCTGGCGCTGGCAATCACCCGGTCCGCGTACGTCGCCTCGGCGATCTTCTTCATCTTCGGCGCGCATGCCTTCATCTGGGGGACCACCTCGATCACCGTGCGCCAGCGCGCCGTGCCGACCCACTTGCAGGGCCGGGTCGGCAGCGTCAACACGATGTGCGTCTACGGCGGCCTGGTGCTCGGCTCCGGCATCGGCGGCACGCTGGCCAGCCATTATGGGGTAGCGGCGCCGTTCTGGTTCGCGTTCGCGGGCTCGGCGGTCTTCGTCATCGTGCTGTGGCGCGAGCTAACCCGAATCGCCCACGCGGACCAACACCCCACAGCATCCACATCAGACATCTGACCGAGTTCGCGGCCACCCGGTACCCGATTGGGAAGGTTTCGGTCGATACGATCAGTTGGCCCGCAGCCCTGGGGTGCACCGGACGAGGACGCCGCCTGGAAATCTTGGTCACCGGGCGCCCCCTATGGGCCCCCTATGGGCGGAACATGACCACGATCTATTTAACTTCCGGGTCCTGATGCGGATAAAAGGCGATTTATCCGCCCGCTGAAGGGGTAGCAATCGGCGAGACCCGCCGCTGTTCATGCGCTGCCGATCCGAAGCGGTCCGATCTGGACCTTGATCGAGGGTAACTACCTGAAAATGGGGCCCTGGCGCGACTTCGAGAGCGCTCTATTCGTGAAGTTGGGGTGCTGGGCGACCTCGTCGGCTGGTGAAGGCCGGGCCGGAGGGCTCCACACCTGTCCCACACGCGCCGGGCGTCGGCGTGTTCAGAAACTTCGGGGCGTCGGGCGCCTCGAGCAGCCCCAGCCGCAACGCGGTCACATGCAGCGGGGTGCGCGACCAGTTGAGGACTGTTCCTGAGGGTCACTGCGCGCGGAGAACGTGCTGGTCGAGCCGGTCGCGGATTCGGTCTGCCGGAGTTCGGTCAGCCGGATCTCGGCGGTCCAGCCTCGCCGCGTGGTCCAGTGTTCGATCGCAAACCGGTCGGCGCGGCCATCGCCCTGGCCGGGCACCGCCACCTGCCGGACCGCCGGGGGAAATGGGCCGCGCCGCGCCCGCTTCGTGGCCTATGGTCGGCTGGCGGTTCGATGAGCCGCCCGCAGCGTGTAGCTCAGCTAGGAGAGCACCGGGCTGGGACCCGGAGGGCGCGGGGGCAGAGCCCGCCACGCTGGCATGGAGCGCGACATGACCCACCCGCAGATCGGAACCGGCTACCCGGCCGCGCAGCTGGCGCGGGCGTTCGTCACCGCGCTCACCCACGAGGACGCCGGCACCCGCGAGCAGGCCGAGGAGCGTGCCCGGCGCTGGTCGTCGGTTCTGCAGGCGATGGCCGCCGGCACGGTGACGATCGGTTCGCGTCGGCCGATGGCCCGCTGGCCGGTGTGGGTGACGCCGCAGGTGGTCCGCGGCGGGTTCGCCACCGGCGTCCCGGCGGCCGGCGGCCCGTTGCGCCCGCACGAGTCGGATCGGGCCGCGCAGTTCGCCCACTACCTCGGCGACGCGGGCCAGGCCGAGCTGTCCGCGCTGCTGGACAGCGGCGCCTACCGGCTGGAGTTGCCCGAGCAGGCGGCCCTGCTCGCGGTGACCTGGCTGCTGCGCGCCGGCGACCGGGCCCGCGCGCTCGGCCTGCTGGACGAGATCGGCCCGTACGCCGGCGAGTTGTGCTTCACCCCGATCCCGGAGCCGGCGGGTGCCCCGGACCCGGCGCTCGCCTGGCGGGAGACCGCCGGCGAGGCCAGCACCGCGCTGGCCGGCCGGCAGCCCGCCCCGGCCGTGGAGGCGATGCGCGAGGCGCTGACGGTATGGAACCCGTTCGCCGATGAACTGCTCGACCTCTGGCTCGAAACCAGCGACGACACCGGCGACTACGCCGGTGGGTTCCCGGCCGGCTGGCGGCGGCGGGCCGAGGAACTGCTGGCCCGCTACCGGGCGCTCGCCGCGACCCACACCCGCTGCGGCAAGCACCGCCGCCCGAAGGAGAACCTGGCCATCCTGCTGGCCGCGATGCGGGAGATCACCGCCGGCCGCGACTTGACGCCCCGCGCCCGGGGGCTGGTGCGGTGTGCCGTCGACGCGATGGTCCGGCGCCGTGGCCGGCCGGGCGCGCCGGAGCACGCTTCGCTGCGCCGGGCCCAGGCGCAGATCGCCGCCCTGCCGGGGCACCACCTGCTGGCCCGGATCGTGGTGGCCCGGCTGGCGGCGCTCGACCCGGAGGCGGGCGTCTGGGACCCGGCCGCGCTGTGCGTTCCGGTCGGCGAGCACGAGGCGCAGACCCACGCCGTGCCGGTGGAGACGCCGATCCCCGAGTCCCTCCGGCGGGTGGTCCGGCGGGCCATGGCAGGCACGATCCCCGAACTGATCGGCGCCGGGGTGGTCCCGTCGGCGGAGGTGCTGGCCAGGCTGCTGCCACAGATCGCCGCGGCGACGAGCGCCGCGGCCTATCCCGATCCTGCCTTGCGTACGCTGATGGCCGCCACCTACCGGGCCTTCCGCAACCGGCGTTCGCTGCTGCTGCTCGACTTGCAGCACCAGGTGCGGGTCGGCGAGCTGCCCTGGGTGCGGGCCGTCCAGCCCTATCGGCAGGCCGGCGACGACACCCGCCGCGAGGCGCACGACACCTTGCTCCGCCTCGGCGAGTTGGCCCTTGACGGCTTCCCGGCGACGCTGCTGCCCAACCCGCTGGTCCGGGAGTTCGCCGTGCTCGGTGCCGAGGCCGGTGTGGATCTGCCGTGGGTCGAGGAGCTGGCCGCGGACATCTTCATGGGCCGCTTCTCCAGCAAGTTCCCGCGAGCCGCGCGCCTGGCCGCGGAGCTGCTGACCGACAGCCTCTACGCGCGCTACTACGACATCGACTTTGCCGCGCTGCCGGCGGACGGCAAGGCATTCGACGCGCTGTGCCGGGACCGCGCCGGTGGACACGCTGGCGGTGATGGGGTGGCCGCGAACGGCATGGTCATCGAGCAGGCCCAGATCCTCACCACGCACAACCTGGCCACCCTCGCGCACGCCGTCAGGGTCACCCCGGCCGACGGCTGGGCGGCGCTGGCCCGGCGCACCTTCGGCACGGTGCTGCGGCTGGCCGGGCGGCTCGACGGCAACCCGCGCCCACTGCCGGCGATCAAGGACATCGCGTACGCCTGGCGGCACTTGATCTGCTATCTGTCGATGCCGGGCGCCGGCGATCCCCGCGGCGTCCTCACCGACCTGCACGCCGACCTGGCCGCCGCGCCCGCCGTAGTCCGGGAGCGGCTCACCCCGGCGCTGGTCGGGCTCGGCTACATCGCCGCGCACGGCCGGTTCACCGACGACACCACCCCGGCGGGCGGCCGCCGCCTGCTCGGCTGGACCACCGGCGGCCACTGGCTACGCCCACCAGCAAGCGTCCGTCAGCCGTGAAGCCTGAGCCCCGGGTGGGCCGCGCGGGACCCGTGGCCCACCCGGGGTGCTCTGCTACGAGCGCACTTCCAACTCGTAGATTCGCGCGGCTGTATCACCGTTTGACGTCGGTGTGACGACATTTAGCCGTACGTATCGGGCGTCGATGTTGATCGTCGTAGTTGTCGTGTCGGCCGTGTTGCCGCGGATCTGCGCCCGCGTCGTCCAGGTGCTCGCGTCGTTGGAGGTCTGCAAGTCGAAGTCCTTTGTGTTCCATGCCGGGTACTCGCCGCCCGCGCCCGCGTGCCGGATCAGCACCGACCCGATGTGCTGCGCCGAGCCCAGGTCCGCCTGCAGCCACTTGCTCGAGCCCTGCGAACACCACTTGTCCACCCAGCCGCCGAGCACGCTGCCGTTGACCGCCTTGTCCGGCCCCTCGGTCGCACTGCACGACGAGTCGGCCGTCGTCGCCTTGCGGAGCGCGAGGTCGGTGGGCGTGCTGCTCTGCCCGTACACCTCAAGCTCGTAGATCCTGGCGGCCGTGCCAGTGTCGTTGGTCGGGCTGGTGGCCTCGAAGCGCACGTAGCGGGCCGTCCGCGGCGGGATCGGGCTGTAGGTCCGGCTCGCCTTCGAGCCGGTCACGGTCACCGCCGAACTCCAGGTGGCGTTGTCCGTGCTGGTGGAGATCGTGAACGCGCCGGTGTTCCAGTTCGTCTGCTCGCCGCCGAGGCCGGCGTGCTTGACCACGAACGAAGACACGGTCTGCGCCGAGCCGAGATCCGTCGTCAGCACATACGGCCCGGTGCCCGAGCACCACTTGCTGTTGCCCACCAGCGTGCCGTCGACCGCTTTCGGCGCGGCCTCGGAACTGTTGCACGACGACGCGGCCGTCGCCGTCTTGTTCAGGGCCAGGTTCGGCCCGAGGTCCGGTTCGGCCGGCGGCTGCGTCGCGCCGTCGGCGAAGCTCGGCGGTACGTCGCCCGCGCCCGTTCCCCAACTGCCCGCGGCACTGCCCATCGTGAACGCGACAGTCGCGCCGCCGCCGATGTCGCCGTACCTGAGGTAGTTGTGGCTGGTCGCGGTGCCGTTGACGGACAGCGCCTGGACGTATTGGTTGCTCGCGCTGCCGCCGGTGATCGTGATGTCGCCGGCGCTGCGCTTGATCACCGCCGACGGGAACAACGCGCCGTGCACGGCGAGCGTGTCGGCGCCCGGCGTGACCGGGAACAGGCCCAGCGCCCCCCAGACGTACCAGGCGGAGGTGGCTCCGAGGTCGTCGTTGCCGGGCAGGCCGCCCGCGCCGGTGGTGTACGACTCGGCCATCACCCGGCGCACGGCCGCGCTGGTCCCGGCCGGCTTGCGGGCGAAGTTGTACGCCCACGGCACGCTGTGCTCGGGCTCGTTGCCGATGTAGAAGTACGGGCTGGACAGGCCCCCGTTGAGCTGCTGGAAGTGGTGGTCGAGGCGCTGCACGGCGGTCGCCGGTCCGCCCATCAGGGTGACCAGTGCGCCGTAGTTGTGCGGCACCATCCACGTGTACTGGGCGGCGTTGCCTTCGACGTACGGGCTTTCCGTCGCCGGGTTGAGATTGGTCGCCCAGGAACCGTCGCTGCCCCGGGACTGGATGTAGCTGGACTCGCCGTTGAACGCGCTGCGCCAATACTGCGAATGGGTGCCGTAGGTGGCGGCCGCGCCGGTGTCCCCGAGCGCCTTCGCGAAGTTGGCAATGGCGAAGTCGGACGACGCGTACTCCAGCGTCTCGGACGGGTTGCCGGGGATGAAGTGGTTGGACTCGTACACGCTCTCGTTGCCACGGATCGCCGAGCCCGGGGCCGCGCTCTTCTTCATCAACGCCAGCGCCGTCGTGGTGTCGAAACTCTTGACGCCGAAGGCGTACGCGCTCGCCACGATGATCGGCCCGGGGTCGCCGGGCATGACGTAGTCCTCCTGGTTCTGCTGCGACCACTTGGGCAGCAGCCCGCCCTGCTGACCGTCCAGGATCATCGACTTGACGATGTCGGTCATCACGTCCGGGGCGATCAGCGCGACCAGCGACGCCCAGGAACGATAGATGTCCCAGCCCGAATAGTTCTGATAGACCGGGAAGCTGGCGGTGTGCACGACGCCGTCGAAGCCCAGATACTGCCCGTTGGTGTCGCTGGCGATGTTCGGGTTCATCAGCACGTGGTACAGAGCGGTGTAGAACTTCTGCAGGTCGGTAGTGCTGCCGCCGGTGACCTGGATCCGGTTCAGCGCCGCGTTCCAGGCCGCGTTGGCGTTGGCCCGCACGGTGGCGAAGGAGCCGGCCTCGGCGGTCGCGTTGGCCTGCGCGTTGGCGACGCTGACGAACGAGATGCCGACGGTCGCGTTCACGATGGCGTTGCTGGTCGTGTCGAACGTGACGTAGGCACCGGTCTGCGTGCCGCTGGTGGTGGTCGATCCGGCCGAGATCGTGCCGCCCTTGAAGGTGCCGACGGCGGTGGGCGTGCGATCGAAGAGGATCGAGTAGTACATCTTGAAGTAGCGCCCGCTGCCGCAGAAATTGCCGGCGGTGTGCTCGCCCCAGACCCGGTTGCCGGTGATCGTCACGTTGCCGTCCAGATCACCGGTGGCGGTGCGGCTCGAGTTGATCAGCACCCGTGCCGCGGTCGTCGCCGGAAAGGTCAACTTCATCGCTCCGGTACGGGTGGTAGCGCTCAATTCGACATCGGTGGCGTACTTGTCCAGCCGGTTCTTGTAGTAACCCGGCGCGGCGGACTCGTTCGATTTCGTGTACGCCGACGCGTAGCTGGTCCAACTCGATCCCGGCGAGGCGGCGAGGGCGCCGGTGACCGGCAGGATCGGCAGGTCCTCATGGTTGGGGCAGCCGGCCCCGTTGAAGTGGGTGAGGCTGAACGACTCGATCGTGCGGTCGGAGTCGCGATAGCCCGACGGGGACCCGGACGGGGTGTCGGGCGAGAACTGCGTCATCCCGAACGGCACGACCGCGCCGGGATAGGTGCTGCCCCCGGCGCCACCGCCGACGGGGTTGGGGGAGTTGCTGTCGTCGGTGCCCACGAACGGGTTCACGTACCCGGTCAGGTCGAGGTCGGCGGCATGGGCGGAAGTCGGGAGTACGGCGAGGCTCGCGGCGGAGAGGAGGGCCGTCGCGAGCCCGGCGAGAATGCGCAGGGAAGCGGGGACAGGGGCCATGTGGTGCCGTCCGTTCTGAAGGCCGCCACGCGCAGGCATGACGAACCGTCCGGCCGTCGAGCGCGCTGGCGGACCCCGCGCGCCCGCAATTGGCAACACGCCCTGACAACGTTGTCAGAGCATGATGCCAATAGAAGCACGCCGATATAAGACCTTGTCAATATCCCCAGGTTCCGGAACTAACCCGCGGCCGGGGCGGTCCCTCGGGCGGGGGCACGTCGGTAGGTGCTCACCGTCGGGTCGCCGGCTATCCAGAAGCGCCACGGCACGTCATGCGCGGAGGTCACCCCGACCCGCGGGCCGGCGGCGATCTCGCCCTCGAGCACCGGCCGCCGCGGCGGCGCCAACGAGGCCGGCCCGCTTCCGTCCACTAAGGAGGTGGCGTTCGCGCTGCGATCCAACGCCAGCACCTGCATCAGCTTCGCCGGCCCGGCGGCCAGATCCGTGTCCTTCTTCGCCGCCGGCCGTCGCTGCCGGGCAAGCGGAAGCCCGTCGACGACCTCGCCGGCCCGCAGCAGAACGGCCGCGGCCACCCCTTCTTCGCCACAGACCACGTTCGCGCAGAAGTGCATCCCGTAGATCTGATAAACGTAGAGAAACCCGGCCGGCCCGAACATCACCTGATTACGCCCGGTCCGGCCCCGGTGCGCATGGCTCGCGGGATCGGCGCCCAGCCCGCTGTAGGCCTCAACCTCGGTGAGCCGCACCGTCACGCCGTCGGCACTGAGCTCCCAGCCAAGCAGCTCCCGCGCGGTCCGGTCCACGGCGGCCGCGGGCGCATCAAGCCAGCCAAAGGTCACCCGGCCACCCAAGCACACCCCGATCGACGCTACGGCCTCCGGGGTTGTCGCGCCGAAGACCGGCTCCAAGCCGGCTGCGAGCTTTGTGACCGCACTTCTCGACTATCGCAGTTCTGCTATATTCGAGGAGTGTCCTGGGTCGTCGCCTACCATCCCGAAGCCGAGGCCGAGCTGCAGGTCCTGCCAGCCGTCGAGCGGGTGGCGATCGTCTACGCCGTCGAGAAGCTGGAGAGTGAGGGGCCGCAGCTCAGACACCCGCATTGCAGCGCGATCAGGTCAGCTGTCAGCCTGCGAGAGCTGCGGCCGCGCGGTGGCCGGAGCAGGTGGCGAGCATTTTATCGGCAGATCGGGTTGGCGTTTGTGGTCGGCGCGATCGGGCCGGAGGCCGAGGTTGATCCACGGAAGTTCCGCAAGGCGGTCGCGGAGGCCGAGCGACGCCTTGACGAGGTGAAGGAGTGAGATGAAGCTCAGCGAGTTGAAGACCGCGGCCGACGTCACCGGCGATCAGCGGCAGGACCCTGAGTTCCGCGCAGAATGGGACCGCACCGCCTTTGCTCGCGACGTCGCCTTGCGGATCGTGCATTACCGCACTGAGAACCACCTGACCCAGACCGGGCTGGCCCGCAAGCTCGGCACGACCCAGTCGGTCATCGCCCGGATGGAGTCCGGTGACCAGGTGCCCTCCATCGCGACGCTGGCCAAGCTGACCGCACACACCGGCATGGAGTTTGATATCCGGTTCGCCCGCGGCTCGGTCGAACTCCTCGCGTAACGAATGACTCTAGGTTCACGCGGCCTTCTGTACGGGCGATGTTTCCTCGGTTATCGGCGCCGGCTCGGCCTGGGGGCGGTCGCCGCGGGCCATCAGGGTTACCGCCACGATCATCAGGGCCGCGATTATCGCCATGCCGGTGAAGATGCGGTGCACCGCCGTTGTCAGGCGGGCCGGGTCGGCCTGATCCGCGCCGATCGTGGCGTTCGCGATCGCGCCGAAGACCGCCACCCCCAGCGAACTGCCCAGCGACCGCAGGAAGATGTTGTTCGCCGTGACCACGCCCCGGTCGCCCCAGCCGACGCTCGACTGCGCCGCGATCAGCGTCGGTGACGCCGACAGCCCCATGCCCAAGCCGATGATCAGGCAGAACGCGGCCACCTGGTAAATGCTCGAGTCCCGCCCCAGCAGCATCATCAGCCCCGTGCCGAGCAGCACGATCGAGGTGCCGATCAGGGCGCAACCGCGGAAGCCGATGCGCAGATAGACCTTGCCGGCCTGGCTGCCCGCGATCGGCCAGCCGATCAGCAGCGTGGCCAGCGCGAAGCCGGCCACCAGCGGCCCCGTGCCGAGCACATCCTGCACGTAGGTCGGCACGTACGAGCTCAGGCCCAGCATGATGGCGCCCACGCCGGCCGACGTCAGGCCGCTGGTGACCAGCAGACGGCGGCGGAAGACCCAGAGCGGGAGGACGGGCTCGGCGGCGGTGCGCTCGACGAATCCGAACGCGATCAGTGCTGCGGCGCCCACGCCCAGAATGGCTATCCCGGCCGGGGAATCCCACGCCCAGGCCTGGCCGCCCTCGAGCACCCCCAGGATGACCAGCGTCAGCCCGGTGCTGAGCAGCACGGCGCCGCGATAGTCGATCACCGGCCGGTCCCGGGTGGGCGGCTCGTGGAACCGGCGCACGATCATGGTGGCGGCCAGCAGGCAGAGCGGGATGTTCACAAAGAAGATCCAGCGCCAGGAGACGTACTCGCTGAAGACCCCGCCGAGGGTGGGCCCGATCACCGACGAGACGCCCCAGACGCTCGCGATGTAACCCTGGACCTTGGCCCGCTCCTGGACCGAGTAGAGGTCGCCGATGATCGTGATCGTCGTCGGCACGATCGCGCCGGCGCCGAGACCCTGCACCACCCGGAACGCGATGAGCAGCCAAACGTTCCAGGCCGCGCCACACATGATCGAGCCGACCAGGAACAACCCGATGCCCCACAACGCCACCGGTTTGCGCCCGAAAAGATCGCAAAGCTTCCCATAGATCGGTACGGACACCGCCTGCGCCAGCAGATAGATCGAGAAGAGCCACGGGAACTCGGCGAAACCGCCGATGTCCCGCACGATCGAGGGCACCGCGGTGGCGATGATCGTCGAGTCGATCGCGACGAGCGCGGTCGACAGCATCACCGCGGCAAGGACAGGTCCACGCTCGGAACGCAGCCCGATGGTGTTGCCAGACACGAAGGCGCCTTCCCGGCCGGCCGGCCGATCCGACCGTTACGCCTCCCCGACCGTATCGACGATCCAAGCGCGCGGAGCCGGAGAGAGGGCAGGATCACGCGCCGCCGTTACTCACCAGAAGCGGGGCTGACCGGGAATGCCTTCCAGGTCGGTGAGCACCAGTTCACGGTCCTCGGCCTCGGCGATGTCCTCGGCGGCGGCCAGGGCCTGCTCGGTCCAGGCGCGGGCCTGCTCCTTGTCGCCGGCCACGGCATGGGCCCGGGCGAGAGATTCATATGCGTACGCCAAATCCCAGTCCCCGATGCCGTGCGCCTGACAGATCTCCAGGCCACGGCGGGCGTGATAGCCGGCCGGCTCGCCCCGCCCCAGCACGGCATAGACGCGCGAGCACTGCCACTCGCCGCGGCTGCGGTTGACCGGCTCGCCCACCTGACCCCAGTGGTAGCGCGAGGCGTGCGCCATGTGCAGCATCCGGTCGTCCTCGTCGACGCTGCGGTCCTCCTTCTCGAGCAGCCGCCACACCCCGTTGAACAGGTCGACGGCCAGTTGCCGTTCGTCGCCCGCGGTGGTCTTCGGCTCGGTGTCCTGGTCGGTCATGGTCGCGGTGACTCCGTCCTCGATAAGATGGTTGGTACGGTGAAGTTCGCCCCGGACCCGGTCCAGGCGCGCCTGCAACCGCCGCCGGTGCTGGATCAGGACCTGCCGCACGGCGTCCTCGTCGACTGGCGTGGCCAAACACGCGCGAACGTGCTCAAGCGGCACATCAACCGAACGCAGAAGCCGCACAAGCCGGGCGTGCGCGACCTGCTCGGGCCCATAGAAGCGATAACCCGTGCCGTCCTCGACAAAAGCGGGCGCGAGCAGCCCAACCCGGTCGTAATGCCGCAACGCCTTAGCGGTCAGCCCGACCCGCCGCGCCAACTGCCCGACGGTGATCAGGCGAGATCCATCACCCATGCCGTGAAGGTAGAACCTTGCCGCGCGGTAACCGCAAACGCCCCGCCGTGCGATCTGCCACTCGCTTTGTGGCCCTACGATGGTCGGACGCAGCCCTCGCCGGGGTCGCTGGACGCCTGTGGAGGTAGCGGTGAGTGGCCCCGAGCAGCAGCCGGACGGGTGGGTGCCACCCCGGATCGACACCTCGGTCGCGCATCCGGCCCGTCGCTACGACTACTGGCTCGGCGGCAAGGACAACTTCGCCGCCGATCGGGAGTCTGGGGACGCGATCGCCGCCGCCTTTCCGAGCATTCGGACCGCCGTACTGGAAAATCGCCGGTTTCTGCGCCGGGCCGTGACGTTTCTGGCCGAGCAGGCCGGGGTCCGCCAGTTCCTCGACATCGGCACCGGGCTGCCGACCGCCAACAACACGCACGACGTCGCGCAGGCGATCGCGCCCGAGTCGCGGATCGTCTATGTCGACAACGATCCCCTGGTGCTGGTGCACGCCCGGGCGCTGTTGACCAGTTCCGCCGCGGGCGCGACCGCCTACGTCGAGGCCGACCTGCGCGAGCCCGACAAGATCCTCAAGGCCGCGGAGCTGCGTGACACGCTCGACCTCGCTCGGCCGGTGGCGTTGATGATGATCGCCACCCTGCACTTCATCCCGGATGCCGACGACCCGTTCGGCGTCGTGGCCCAGTTGCTGGGCGCCCTGCCGCCGGGCAGCTACCTGGTCATTTCGCACGCCACCAGCGACGGGCTCCCGCCGGCCCTGGCCGCCGACATCGCCGCGGGCCGGCACGGGCCGGGCCGGCTGCGCACCCGGAGCGAGTTCGCCGGCTTCTTCACCGGCCTGGAGCTGGTCCCGCCGGGCATCGTGTCGGTCGCCGACTGGCGCGCCGACGACGAACCCCAGCCCCGCCCCTCCGCCGAGACCGTCGCGGTCTACGGCGCGGTCGGCCGGCTCGCCTGACCCAAGCCGCCTGGCCGGCTCGCCTGCCCCGACCCCCGCCAGCCTGCGGTGTCGGGCATGCCGGACATGCTCGCCGAGCTACCACGCCCCACCCCGCCCGGCCCTTATTTCTGGCTGAGTTGATCCTTAAGCGCTCCTGAGGTGCCGCCTCAAGCCGCTGACCAGGGTTCATTCTCGGCGGGCGCCGCCCCACCGGCGTCCGGCCGCGTGCCC
>Ga0307515_10019554_pt1 | contig 12173 bp, 10 predicted proteins | sample 17_EM_MG_FD_194513 | JGI IMG/M metagenome (GOLD analysis project Ga0307515, IMG submission 194513) | Populus trichocarpa ectomycorrhiza microbial communities from riparian zone in the Pacific Northwest, United States - 17_EM | ecosystem: Host-associated > Plants > Roots > Unclassified | place...
ACCTTTCATTCCCTTTTTTTTTTTTTTTTTTGGTTTTGTACAGATCTAATATTTTACTAGTTTTGTTTGAATTCAAAATCTGGCTCCCGCCAACAACGGTACGTTGGAGTCTCATCTTTACTTCCCATGACGGAGGAGACAAGGTTGTGTTTAGTATTACAATAGCTGTTGTTGTTTGAAAAAAAATATTTTATAAAAAATATTTTTAGTTAAAATTAGTTTGAAAAAATATATGTTTAGTTAAAACTGTGGTTGAAAATGAGGTTAAACAAAAAGTAGCTTAATGTGTTTGGTTAATAATGCTTTTTAAATTGAGTTTATAAAATAACTAAAAAAAACATATATTAATATTGATGGTTTTTAATTGAAATATTGTATATTTAACTACTGCTATTATATCATGAAATAAACAATACTTTATATAAAGTTTTTTTTTTGTTCCATTAAACTATTTGCAATTCCATCACATACGAAATCCATCCGACAAGGACTATAGTTTTCATGGTTTCCTAAGTGTGCAACAACATCAGGTAAAATATCATCAGGAACAAAATTGGGATTGCGATCAAATTCTGCAAATGCTACGTCGTCACGCGATCTTCTAATATAACTATGTAGTCTCATTGAATAATGTTAAACACTATTTTTTCAAATAAAACACAATACCCGATAAATTTTTTTGGATTTTTTTAATTTTACTGGGTCGGACCCAGACACCGGGCATTTAGGTTTGGGCTAGACCCGGTCTGGCCGTGAACAGCGAAGATGCTCTCCACTGTTCACGTTGCATGTGAATAGTGGAGAATGCAGAAGACGAAGGGAAAGGGGAAGAGCAGTGGTTGGCGGTGGAAACGATGGAGGCCAGTGATGAGCTGCTCTCCACTATTTACATGCAACGTGAATAGTGAAGAATGCAGAAGATAAAAGGAGAAGGGGAAGAGGAAGAGCAGTGGCTGGCGATGAAAACGACGGAGGCTGGTGGTGGGTTGAGGGAGCTGCTCTCCACTGTGCTCTGTTGTGCTCTGTTTCTGTTTTTCTTCTTTGACGTTTTTGTTTACCGTGTTTATAAACACAGTTTGCAACTCAGCACAAAAAGTAACTTCAAATTGCTTTTGGTTGTCTTGCAGTTTAACCACAAATGTTCATGGGTCCCACAAACAATAATGTGCGTTTAGACCGTAACCAAACACATGACAACAATATTTTTCTGTAAACTCAATTGCAGCGCTAAACACGCTAAGACGTATTGAGATTGTAATAGTTGTTGTGATTGAGATTGTGATATTGATAATGATAATAGTTATGATTTAAAATATTTTTTTATTTAAAAATATGTTTTTTATTTTTAAAAAATTATTTTTGATATTAACATATCAAAACAATATGAAAACATAAAAAAAATTAATAAATTGTTTTTTGAAAATTAGAGGGAACGTGGTTTGCATCGCGTTCTTGAACAAGCCCTAAGTTCGGAAGATATATTTGCAGATGTAGTATTGTTTTTTTAAAATGATATTTTTTTTAAAAAAAATCATTTTTAATATCTGTATTAAAATAATTCAAAAATATATTAAAAAAATTAATCTTAAAAAAAATAAAATTTATTGAACTCTTATTTGAAATGCAATACCAAACACGAGCTAAATATACCAATAGTAAGGGTAAGGGATTATAGTTATAATTTATTATTCAAGTTTATAAAATAATGAAATAGTATTTACAATGGAATAATAAATATAAATATTTATAAATTTAGAATCATTTAAAGATGATTTTTTATGACTTGAATAGTATTTTTTCTTCTTCTCTTAAGCAACAAAACCTTCTTGTTTTTTTTCATTGAAAGCATACTTTAACTGTTTGTAACTGTCATAACTACATTACGAAAATACAAGATAATCTTTACGTTTTACTAAGTGAGTCTTTGGAGAAAAAACTATACCCAATGGACGACTTTGAATTATGCAAGAGAAATCACTCTCACTATTTTTTTTTATAGTTTAGTTCTTTTCACTTTGCTTCTATTTTCTTACAATGCACACAAGAAAGGCTCCACAAAATTTTCTTGTCATATATCACTTAATCTTGCTTTCTTCTAGTATTTAGGGATACATTCTGAGTGGTGAATGAATGCTTCACAAAAACATTGAAAACACTGTGACATAAATGGGTTTGTTCCCCGACAAAAACTAGAAACAAGCCAGTCATTTCATCACCATGGGGCTTTAGCCACTTCTTGGAACTTAAGCTCTAGATTCTCAGAATCCACCACTAATTTCTCAATCTCAACGCCTAGCCTATTTATAGTGTCTTTCACTTCCAAAAGCTTTGCCTTAAGAGTTGTCATCTCCTCCTTGGCGTTCACTCTTTGCAGAGTAGCTTCCTCATACCTCTTTGATTTAGCAGATAGATGCATAAGCTGTCCCAACCTAGCAAGCAAAAAACCGACATTCATTCCTAAGCCTTCAAAGGCTTTCAGAGTCTTCTCCCAAATTGCAAAGCTTTCCAGAGAATTAGTAAGCTTTGAAGCTCTAATGGCATCTGCAATATTGATAGTCTCGGAAAGCATTCCAACAACCAGTTTACAGTTAAGGCCATCAAGAAGATGGTCATGGAGAAAGGAATTTTGACTGCAGCAAAGCTTATAATACTTGGTTTGAAGGGGTTTGGAGAGCTCACTGCTAATTACTAAGCCATTTACAAGAATGTCAAAATCCTCGAAACATTTCACTTCTTTAAAATCAACAGCAGATTTTGACAATCTGATTCCATCTGTAGTTTCCGAGCCAAGATCTTCACTTTCATATTCATAAAGATCTGATATAGGCCCAAAGGTGGTAAGACAGGCCAACTTGACGTTCTTTTCATTGTTCTTTTCAGGATTGTCAAGCGATAGATGTTCGAAATCCAGATCTTCCATCTCTTCGCTTACCTTGCTCAGTTTTTCTACATGAACTGCTTCATTGACTGTAGATAACGAAGATATGTTAGATCACACAATGCCCTGTCATTCCTAATTGATAAGTGAGCCAAAGTGGGTGCTGAATTTTGAAACTTACTAGGAGTCATTTGTTTAATAGCAGCTTCCAATTTTAAAAGGCCAAGGGCACCATCCACTTCTGAACTATTGACTGCAGATAAGGAAGATGAAAGGTAACATAATGCTCTCTGCCGTTCATAATTGATAAGTGAGCATAAATGAATACAGAAATTTGAAACTTACTAGGACCCATTTGTTTGACACCAGCTTCCAATTTCAAAAGGGCAAGAGCACCATCCACTTCTTCTGAATCATTTACTCTCACAATGTAGACCTAAATGAAGCCAAACAGCAATAGAATTAATAATAGAATTTGTAGAAAGAGATGTTCATGCAAAATAACATTCACGAATGATGTCTCACAATCCGCATGCAATAGGCTTAGGAAACTGTTTCTGGTCCTCGCTTATTCTGTGATGCGTTGATTCACATCAATGTGCCTGGCAAAGTTAAGGCTGCAGGTATTTGAAAAGGCAAGAGCTGACAAATTCCAACTCTCACAAGATACAGAAGATACATAGCCAGGAATCCAACGAATCTAAACTAAGATCATGAGGCTATATGTATAATCACTAGATAAAATTTCCCTTCTCCCTCGTTTCTTATTCTTGAAGGTTTAAGATTTAGCATCTAAATTGCCTACTAGTATCCAGTTTCTCCAAGGCTTCAAATAGTTAAAAACAATTTATATGTCTTTTGGCTTAAAGTTATGTTTCTCGAAGCAATCCTGAAACTTTCGAAGCAACTAAATTCATTCAATTTATTTGAGGACCCTAGAGAGTAGCAATTGAAATAAAGTAATCCAGCAATTGTGCAGTCAAGATTAAGATTCATAAAATTACCTTGAATTTGGCAGGCTCGACTAAATGAAAAATCAGAACATCTCCCTCCATTATTTTGTGATCGATGGAGAACCCTCTCCATCCAGCACTGAGGCCCACCTTGCGTGCAAGATATTTTGTTTCATAAATTTTTCCCCTTTCATCTTCCAAAACAATCATAGTGTCCTCTTTCGGCAAATATGCTTCACAAAATCTCTTAGGAAAATGCTTCCATCCAAAAAGTTGGCCATTCAGAACACTTGGAGAATCAAATATCATAAACTATAAAAAACTGTCAACAAAAGAATAGAACCAGCTTGAAGCTTACCAGCCAAAATACTCTGGTAACATTCGAGGGTAGCATATGCTTTATGATGCTAGGGAGTTCAGGTGATAGATTAGATTGAATTTCTTTCGCTCGCATCATGACATCAGATTTAACTTCCTCATTATCATATAGGTCATCAATTTTGGCTCTCTTCGATGTGTGGCTATAGAGAATAAAATTAAGTTAACATGGTGCAGATTACAATACGACGCTGCTTCTTACAGTTAAAGGAATATTAGATAGCCTCTGAATTTAAACCACTGACCTTTCAGACTTCACAGAAAGGTTACTCGGTACCTGTTCAAGAATTGGCATTTCTCTAATCAATCGAGCTTTACCATTTTTAACATTTAAACAAGATGAGAACTTTCAGTAGTGCATCATAATACAAATGATTTTCTTGGTGAGGAAAAGAATGTTTTAAGCAGCCGCCTGTTATTGCTTTGGCTCTGTTTGTTATTGTTTTCAAAAAGCACACGAGCATAAAAACATGTAGAACATGAATTAGCTTTCCATCTGTAAAAGCTGCTTTCAATTTCATCAAAAATGTTTTCCAAATTTGTTCTTTCAGTGCATCCCCTCAAAGTAACCCTTCTAGTTCATCTAGACTGCCAAATTATCATTTCTGTGAAATGAGAAGTACACATTCACCCATACTAAAAACAGCTCACTTAGCCCAGAACATCAACAGTGATTCACCAACAAGAGCCGCCCCCCCCCCCAACAAAAAAAGAAAAAAAGAAAAAAAAGAACAAGTAACACAACTGGGCACATAAGTTCTAGTTTTTAAAGAAAAAAGAGAGACAAAAAATAGCAAACCTTTTTTATTCCATTCACTTTCGGTGCCCTTCCTCGCTTTTCCTGCAATGTAAACCCAAAACCCACACAATTAGCCAACAACCTGAGTTGCCGAAGCACGGGACTAAACACAGAGAGAGAGAGGGGGAGAGATGACCTTCTGTTTGTTTACTTGAAGAACAGCCATGCTTGGTGAAAATGGTGGTAACCAACAAGAAGAAGAAGGTGCGTCAAAGAAAAGAGGTAAACTTTTAATTTATGTGGAATGTGAAACCAGGCCTGAGACGAAAGATGAAAAGACCGATAATTTGAAATTTGTACTGTCTACCACTCTTTTAAGCCTGAATTGTCACTTTTCTGAAAATGGAGCTAAATTTTAAATATATTTATTATCGTTCTTCAAAGGATTGAGCTAGGCCTTTGCGACTATTGGTTTTATCAAGTGGGTTTCTTTCTATTCGGTAGCCCGACATCCATACCCCCCAGAGGGAAAACAAAACGAAAAGGAAGGAAACCTGCCATTGTTTTGTGTCAATTCAGCAAATCAACCCTGATAAATTTACCTTATGTTCGTTAAATCTCGGAAATCCAGCTTAATCGGACTAAATTGTAAACAAAATGTGAGGTATTTATCTTACATGAAGAGACCATATTGTTTATAGCTCAATTGAATTGGGCTGAGTTGACAAAAAGTGAGGAGCATAAGGGTAAATGTGATGAAACTCTTATATTGGGGGCTTATTTGCTGAGTTGATAAAAACATACGGGCTAAGCTGGGAGATTTTCCGAAATGGGTGGGAGTGTGTGCGCCTTTGGCAAAAAAAAAAAACTTTAAATTAATATTTTATATATATATATATAATATTATTTTGATATATTTTTAAATAAAAAATACTTTAAAAAACATTTCACCACAATCTTTACTTATGAGTATTTTATAACCGGAGAACACAAAAAAATTGACTTGAATATTAAAATTCTCATTGGCATTGCAACAATAATTTTGTTAAAATGTTTTTTTTAGAATTTATTAAAATGATATATTTTTAATTTTTTAAAATTCATTTTTAACATCAAAACAATTTATAAATATAAAAAAAATTAAAACAAAAAAATTATTTTTTTAAAAAAATGTAGTGTGACTCTCTAGACAATCCAAAAGTCGTGTTTAATTATTAACCTTTGCCATGTTTCTCTTCCTGCAGGAATTCCTTGAATTTATCCTTTGTTATAATTTGGGAAGGGAGTTGAATGTTAATTATCATAAATCCAAGACAAATGGAGAAACCTATTGATCAAATTGATGATCCGAGTAAGATTCAGTTAAAAGAAAAGAAAAAAGAAAAACTTGTCTTCATGTTAAAAGAAAATGAAAAGGAAAAAGATGGCGAAATAAAATAAAATAACGTAATAACAGAGTTTTAAGGGAATTGAAATCACCATCTCTCTTCCTCTTTTAAGCAATTTTAACGAAGAGCTAGCTGATGTTCCATGCATTACCTCGTTTATATATATATATAGAAAGTAAAAGGACCAAATTGGTCAAATTGTTAGTAACAACACTAAAATCAAGATTTTTTTTAAAAAAATCTTATAAATTCATGTGAATCGACTAGGGATGAATCTTATAAATTGAACACGAGTCACGTAGATATCGTTTGACATTGTAAGATTAGTTTTCACAATTTTCATATTACTATTGGGATCGGTACTCTCTCTCGCAAACATTAGTCTCACGGATAATAATTATTACATGGCAGATCCTGCGTGCATGTAAAAGAACGACAACCAATTCTGTCTGTGAGTATCTGATAATTTATACATTAAAAGCTACATGGATGCATGGTTGCACCAGTTAAATAACAAAGTTAAACTCAAGAATCTTACAAGCATAAACTACTGTCCTGGCTACAACATCTCCATTTGCAGATCGCTAACATGGTTACAGCTACTTTAAAACATAGAATTACACATACACTATTCCCATTGACAACTCGGTATCAATGTTGTTACCTCCATCCTGTTAGCATGAGGAATGTTTCCCACTGTTGCAGTTCTCTTTACCACGGGGCGTTGACCGCTTCCTGAAACGTAAGCTCATGCTTCTCGGCATTCTCCTTCAGAATCTCCATCTCATCATCAAGTCTTTCCCTTGTCTCCTTCAATTTCAAAAGCCTCAATTCAAGGCTTTTCATCTCCTCATCTACACGAGCTTGCTCAAGTCTAACTTCTCTGCATTCTGATTCCATTGCCTCTTCTGATTCCAGAGCAAGACTCATTAGCCGGCTCAACCTCTCACGCAAAAATCCAACTTTCATGCCCAACAGCTCAAATCCTTTCAAAGTCTTGTCCCAAACTCCATAATCAGCTTGAGAGCTGGAAAGCTTTGAAGATCTAATCCCCTCTGAAATGTCCACGGTCCCAATTATTATCTCAACTGCCAATTTATGATTAATACTGTTGAGAAGATTGCTGTGCAGAAATGAGCTCTGTGAGCGACATAGCTCATAGTACTTAGTCCGATGATGTTCAGAGAGCTCAGAGTCTATAGCAAAACCGTTTAAAAGAATTCTGAAATTCTCAATGCCTTTTACATTATTAAAATCAACAGTGGGTCCTGAAAGTTTGATGACTCGCAGAGTTTCAGAGGCACGATCTTCACTTTCATTCTCAGATTGATCTGCAACATGGCCTTTATTGTTTTCCACTGCGATCAGGCCATTCTCTTGATTATTCTCTTCCTGATGGCCAACTGGAAGAAGCTTCAATGGCTCGGCCTTTTTACTGCTTTTTACATCTTTTTCAGCTGGCTCTTCAATGTTAGGAAAAGAAGGAAAATTATGAATATATCAGATCAAGTTTAAGTAGTCATCAAAGCAGCAAATAGAGAATTATATACCAGAGATGATTTCTTTTCCATAAGCACCTGAACTTGGAATGCCAAACTCCCCATCTCCTTGGGAAGAACCATTTCCTTTTACAATGTACACCTACGAGAAAATTATGTGAAGCAATTGTCATAGTAGAAAATCCATAGCCATGAGTAACAGTTTGATGCAGTGCAGCTTCAGGAAATAAGCCTGCCCGATCAGCATTTAGAGTGAGGAAAATGAAACCCCTATCCCAACTGAAAACCAGAATACTTCCAGTGTTTCATTTCTCTACATGATGTGTGCTTAGTGTGGCCAGCTCTAGCTTCAGCTCTCTAAGAAAAGAACAGCGTCTCTATTCTCATAGATGCATAGCATTGCCTGTGTTTTCACTTTTCAATGAATGGGCAATGTCTTCGTGAATCCGTACTTGTGTGTGCGTGTGCATGCGTGAAGAATGAAGGATGATTCCTTTCTGCTCTCAGAGATTAAAATGTCAAAACAGACCTTGTCATTTCAGGACCACATAATCACAGCCAGTGAACTCTAAAACAAGAAAAAAGAATCTACTCTAGTCTTCCAAGTTCTTTTCTCCTTCATGTGATCATTCTCATAAACTATGGCCCCGGGCCATCGTATAGAAGGGCTTTGATAGGACGATTTTTTTCTAGTTCTCCACACTAATAATTGCATTTTGTGATTAGCAAGTTTGCTTTGGGAAGAAGTCCAAAATTTTCCTATCATTGAATGCTATTTCCTAATTATTCATTTCGGAAAGGACATCTAAAACAATTATTGACTAAAAAAATGAGGAACATATGATTATAAAATCAAATGGTACCTTAAATCTTGAAGGTTTCACTAAATGGAAAACAAGAACATCACCCTCATGTAAATTGTTTGCAGCACAGAATGCTTTCCATCCACCACTCAGTGCTGTTCTTTCTGCAATGTAATTCAGTATGTATTCTTCCCCACTTTCATTCTCCAGAAAAACTGTTGTATCATTCTTTGGCAAATGCATTTTGCAGAACCGCATGGGAAGATGCTGTCATGAGAGAAAGAGCACATAAAGCAGTCTAAACTATAGATAAACCATCTGATTCTTGAATTTAGGACAGAATTTCATGTTACCATCCAAAACCCAACAGTCACATTTGACCGGACCAAAGTTTTTGCAAAGCTAGGATATGCTGCTTCTAAATTTGTCCGAATCTCCTCTGCCAGTTCCATAGCAGGAGACTTAGTTTCAGTACTATCATAGAATACACTGAATGCGTCTTTCTTTCGCTTGCGGCTATACAGATATATAAAAAGGAATCAGGATGTGAATACAATAAAATCAAATTTTTTATGCTTCAATCTGAAGTATAAGACTGTCAGGTAGATACTCTAACCTTCTAGGCTCCCTTGATTCCCCTGATTTATCATACAACACCTGCTCAAGAATTTTCAAAAAGTTTTTTTCTTTAATCAATTCATCAAACAACAACAAATGAATAAATACTAGAGAACCTGGGTGCATAAGAGAACATGATGCCAGATTTTCTATTAAGCAGAAAATCAGGCTTCTAATTGAAATCTGCCAGTTTGTATCAAGTACAAACAACTCAAAGAAAACACATCTCAACCAAATAAGAATCCCTTCTCCAATATTTGTATGCATATTGAAGGCAGAGATAGCTACTATTATTGAAAAACAAATGGGCTTTATAATTGGCTGCCCAATACACTGAAATATCTTAAATATCTATGGAAAAAGGAATGGAAGGATGAAAGGTACAAAGCATGGAACAAATTTGAACCCAGCACTCATGCCTACCCTTAAACTTCAAAACCTCTAATTCAAAGGGCTTAATCTAAAGCGTTTATCAAGCATGGTGCTACATTTACTTTATTTACCTTAATTCCAGAAATCTTCCGTCAGGATAGGTTTAATGTATTGAGTTTGGATTAGAAAAGGGCCTTCTATAGAGAATAGCAAATCATCAGAAATAAAAATGACAAAATGTTGGCAGAGTGAGACTTGTAATGGAAAGAATTGATCCACCCAAGAAAGGTTTACAAAGGGACAAAGCATAGAACAAAATTACTAGTACATATGCTTAACATGAAAAGTTCAAACCACTAATTCAATAGGGTTATAGGGCTTAATTCAATGCAAGTCAGTAACCATTCTGCTGCGTTCACTATATTGATTTTAATCAAACAAACTTGGTGATAGGATAGGTACAACATCTTGTGTTCAGGCTAGATAGGGACTACCTTGAGAATAGCTGTCATAAAAAAATAAAAAATGAAGAAGTATTGCCTGATTGAAACCTGGAATTGAAAGAAATGACCCGCACTAGAAAGGGTTACCTAAAGGACACTGTAAGTTGTTCCAAGAAGGAATACATTAGTGCCCTAGACAGGAAAAGGCGGTAGCATCATATTTAGGTCCCAATTTTGCTTAACATCGCTTTAGCCAATTCTTAATTTCTATCAAAGTGAATAAGTTCACATGGAGTTAATAATTCCAGTTCACAGGGGACATCCACTACAGTATACTGGTGACCTCGACGCTCCCTCAGGCTATTATCGCTTCCCCAAAACAATTCCTAACAGGGTTCACCTAATCTGACATTTCAAACCACAAATTGCTTTATAAAAGCCCTAAAACCTTGAAGAAACAACAAACAGCTGAAACAAGCACAGGATACAAAGCAAATGAAGGAAAAGAAAAGAACCGTAGCAAAGTCCCTCTCAGAGCAAAATAGAACCCATATAACTAATACACACCGACAAGACAGGGATTATAGCCAAGTTTAATATGAAATTACAGAAAAGATTGCAATTTTTCAAGAGTATCAAGAGAAGCAAAGATTCTCACGAGTTCATGACCAGTCTTGTACTCAGGTTCTGGAGACTTCTCATGGATCTGGGTCAGCTTTATCTTGGACATATTTGGCTTCCTTCTCCTAATCTGAAAGTGAACAAAACGGATTTGCAAAGATCAAGAAACATAAGCAGACATGCAAGAAACACGAGAAAAAGAAGAGAAGAGAGACAAAAAAGACAAACCCTGGGATAAGTATTAAGGGGAACTGGGTTGGATATTGGAAGCTGAGGTTTAGGGGAAGTGTTTTGGTCCTCTTTGGCATCCATGTTTGGCAGCAGACAGGAGGGCTTGTTGCTTCTAGCTTCGAAGGTTTTTGCTGTTGTTATTGCAGGTTTCTCTTTCAGATTCCTGTCCTTTGATTATGTTGCTGACACATGAACTAAATAAAAAGCATAGAATAGGCGTGTGTGCTCCTTTTTTCTTTTCTTTTTTTCCTTCGGTTGCTTTTTTTAAGGCAGGGCTCCCCAGGTTAGAAAGATTATCGGAGTAGAAAAAAATATTTTTATATTTTTTTGAAAAGCTTTGGACTGTTAGAATTATCTTTCCTGTTTATTTAATTTTTGGGTTCAAACCTTTAAAATATCTAGAAATTTTGGACTGTTTTTTCCCCACAATTAATGACTTGAACTCGTGCTGTTATGGCTTCTTTATAGATTAAATTTAATGCAGTGGATTTCAGTTAACTTTACTGGTGAAGTCATTTGATATTTCCCATCCCACAAAAGTCATTTTGATCTTAGGATCTTGGAGCTCTGCAAAATGTGATTACTTATCTCCTTGTGGTTTTACAATTTGATAATATTAAACTAGAAAAAAAAAGAGTCAAATTCTTAAAGATATTATCATTATTTATAATATATGATAAAATAATAATTTCTATGCTATATTACAAAAAAAAAACACTAATATTTTATAAATAAAATACTATCCGCAAGTGAGCTAGTAGCTCAACTGGTAATAGTCAAGTGATCAAAAATCAATTAAAAAAAAATAATATTCTTGGATTGAATCCTATTTCTTGTATTTCTCAATCCACGTATCAATATATAATTGAATGAAAATTTTAAACTAAAAAACTTTCTCTTATAATTTGGTTCTTAAAAATAATTGTTTATATATATAAAGAGAGATAACACAACCACCGTGATCTATTTTTAATTTTCCAATTTAATTTATTAATGTTATTAAGTTGATGATTGATATTAATTTAATATCTTTTAGTTATAGAGTTCTTTATATTTTATTATTGAATATTTAAGACCTGATTTGTGTTTTGAATCCGAGTTTAAGACTTTATTGTGTTTTTTTATGAATATTTTCTATCATTTAAAATAACAATATCATTCTAATTAAAACATCTCAATTCTTTCACTAAACTTGCGGTAACATGATTTTTACTATTTCTTTATAAACTACGGTTCAAAATAAGGACTTC
>Ga0307515_10019555_pt1 | contig 12173 bp, 7 predicted proteins | sample 17_EM_MG_FD_194513 | JGI IMG/M metagenome (GOLD analysis project Ga0307515, IMG submission 194513) | Populus trichocarpa ectomycorrhiza microbial communities from riparian zone in the Pacific Northwest, United States - 17_EM | ecosystem: Host-associated > Plants > Roots > Unclassified | place...
GATTGATAGAACAATGCAATGCGTATGGTATCGTAACATGTTTGTTGCATAATGATGATGCATGAAGTTTTCAATAGTGTTTGGAAATGTGGTGTAAATCATGTTTTTTTAAATTTAATTTTTTTTTGTTTAAATAATTTTTTTTATGATTTTAGATCGTTTTAATGTGTTGATGTCAAAAATAATTTTTAAAAAATAATTTTTTTTTATTTTAATATATTTTTAAATGAAAAATACTTTAAACCGTCACCACAATTCCAAACACACCCTTAAGAATTCATCTCCAACAATTTATTTTAGTCATCATATTTTATCTTAATGATATTTCAGAGAGTTTTTGTGGTTACAGTATATACAATTTAGACTTAAATTAAGCTACTCGGTGTAAAAACTCATTTTAATAAAATATAGACAAACTTGGTTAAGCTTCAGCCACCCTATTAAATAAATGAGTGATAAATAGAGAGTAGTAACCTCCCACATATGAATCCTCGGGGATAACAATCGCAAGTGTGCTTTCGTTAGACAATAAAGACATCTCGAAGGTCTCTCATGTAAAGAGAATTGTTGTCCAGATGTAAAGCAGCAAGTATATCAACATAGTTCATATGATATTGCTCATTATTTCAAGAAAAAAAAAAGTTTAAAATTTACCAGTCATAATTTCATCAAAACTCAGGGCAACAAGTTGCAACAACAATGAATGAATCGAACTGAAAAGTAAGATTATGAAAACATGATATTGGTGGTAATTGTATTAACTATAAGATCAGGGCAAAGGCCATGCTCATGATCACCGCTTATTTCCTAAAACATGACACTGAACTAGGGCAGATGCAATGGTATACTCAAGGAGAAAGAAACATCAATGTTCGGCACACGAAAATTTTAGCACTGCTCATCTTCAGTATCAGTGATAGTTTTTCACTTCTTTTTGGAGACTCCAAGCCTCAGCCGGAAGTCCTCCTCCATGAGGGGAAGGCCATCCCGCAACTTAACTTTTGGTTCCCATCCCAACAATGCCTTTGCCTTTGTAATGTCAGGTTTCCTCTGTCTTGGATCATCAGGAGTATTCTCCACCATGTTTATCTCCACACCAGGATTAATAAGCTGGAAAAAAAGAGGTTAACGTTTGTCAATAACAAAACTACGACCATACTGCTTCAACACAGATGTTGTCGAACTGTGAAGTGCACGCTGGATATTTTGGCTCAGAAAGGGAGGGGGGGCAACATTGGAAACTAACCTCCTTCACTGTCTCAGCAAGCTCGGTCATGGTAAATTCCCCTGGAAATGTACAGAAAGAACAACGAGGTAAATAGCGAGAAATATGTACATGATATTGGGATATAATGACGAGTCCAAGCTTTTCTATGCAAGCACAAACATACCTGGGTTTCCAATGTTGATTGGTCCAGTGTTCTCTCCTTCCATGAGGCGAATAAGGCCATCAACCTGATACATTTTAAGCAAGCATTTGAGACTCTATTAGCCCCATTGGATATCACGCGAGGTTGAAGTTGATACAGATGCATATATACATGTGTGTGTGTGTGTTCTGCATACCATGTCAGAGACGTAGCAGAAACTGCGAGTTTGAGTTCCAGGCTTTTGAACTGTCAATGGTTCACCACTACACAAATTCAAAAGATACTACTGTAAATTAAAAGCTATGGGACATATGCAGAATTTTTTACCCAATATCTAAAGAACTTTTTATAAAACAAAGCATCAGGAATTTTCATTAGAAACCACAAGGATGGTGAAACAAAAGCATGGACCTAGACTTCTTGTCAACTAAAGCTGCAGCAAATAAAGCTACGAACACACTGATACCCATGACAGAACAAGGACTTACCGAAGTGCTTGAGCAATGAAGTTGCTCACAACACGCCCATCATCAATATTCATACGCGGTCCATATGTGTTGAAAATTCTAGCAATGCGAATTTCTATCAACATTAAAGAAACTATGTCAGCAAAATTATTACCAAGGAATGGAGAAAGTTTACATATTTACCTATCCCATGTTGCCTATGATAGTCAAACATCAATGTCTCAGCCACACGCTTCCCCTCATCATAGCAGCTCCGAACCCCTATTGCACAAAAGAGGATGAACTTGATGTTAAAACAATGCTACAATGCAATGATCATTCTTACATAATTTATAATGCAGAGTTGCAGAGAACTTAAAAAACAATGCATTGGACCAGATGGTGAAGATATATACACGATCCATGCATCAAATGAACGCAAAGCTTGCTACAAGAGCAAGCCCATCAACAAGGAGCTAGTTCAAAGAAACTCCCATCTTAATTGAACAGTGAAAATGCAAGAAAAATTGGCTTGGTCAATGACTGAACATACCAATTGGATTAACATTGCCCCAGTAGCTCTCAGGTTGAGGGTGCACAAGTGGATCACCATATACCTCTGAAGTAGATGTAAGCAAGATTCTGCTCCCAATATCATAAATGAGTCAACACATTCATTGATAGTTTTAAAAATAATAATACAAAATATGATCCCGTAACCTTGCTCCAACTCGCTTGGCAAGACCCAGCATGTTCAGCGTGCCAATCACATTTGTTTTTATTGTCTGCAAGATATCACACGCTTCCAAGTTAAAATGTCCCAAGGTTCAATACATATTCCTAGTTATAGGAGCATTTATAGCAATTAAACTAAATTGGTGACGTATGAGAGACATGTTTTATGTGAAGAACAACCATGGCTCATACTGTTTCCTATTCTACCTCCTGAGGCTGGCTGAAAATGGGACCAATCTAGTGACATCAGGTGTCAAGGCTCACTAAGAAACTCATTTTCCCAGAAAGATTAAAACAAGACACAGGCAGGCAGCACAAATAGGTAACACAAAGATTCAAAATAGATTATTCCAAACTTATGATAGTCAAATGACTCCAACCTAACTGGTTGTTAATGGATGGTTATTTAGCATTGCTTGATCACGGAGCTGGGGTTGTTGGTTGCAAAATTAAGGAGGGTGTAAATAAGTACTAATTGATGGACCATGGTTTCACAAAATTAAAATATTTACAAATGCCAGAGAAAGGATGATGGATACCCTCTAAAAAAAAGAAAAACAAAAGAGAAGAAAGGAAATGGTGGACAAGGACTGGAGTAGAAAATCAAGTTATCATGTTGAGGCACAAGAGACTTGATGTGCAATTAGCAGAGAGCAAAGAACGAGTATTTATAAAAGATAAATTGAAAAAATATTGTAAATTAGCAACAACATAGCACATATACACACCTTTACAGGATTGTATTTATAAAAAATGGGAGAAGCAGGGCATGCAAGATGATAAATCTGATCGACCTCAACCAACAATGGCTCCGTGACATCTAGGAAGAACAAAAAGAAACAAGTTATTTTCATTAACATTCTGATATCATAAAAATAAAAGGCAACAGAAAATACATTGATAATAGTATGCCAAACTCCTCAGAAACTCTTATCAATGCTGAATCGCAAAATCTCAATGGCCTTGATGCAACATATGGAAGATTCTTTGTCGAACTTGTAGATTACCATTATTTTCTTTTGTCCCACTTATTCTTTCATAGTGCAGTGAGTGCCATTATCTACTGCAGTGGTAGAAAGTAATGCACTTATAAAAAGAGCTACTAAGTTTGGCATATAAGAACAACCACTTTAGGCAAAAACATAAAGGTAGGGCAATTTCAAGAGTCCGGATCCCAGGAACCTGCTTCCTGGCCTTTAGTTTAAAATGCACTTGGCATCAAGCCCTACCATCAAAAACAAGATGAATAACAAAATATTCAAATCTAATTTGAAAGTCAACTTTTACATGGAGCTTCTCATGTTTAGTTGCTAGCTAGGATGATACCATGACACTATCTCATAAAGGTCTTTACCTAGTTATGGACCCAAGTGAAACCATAACTTAATTCACAAGAGCTATAAATAACTGGACCTAATAGTACACCTGCATTGTATCTTGTACAAGGAAGGAAAAACTTGATGTCAATTTTTAAAACTAAAAACTGGAAGACAAGAGCATACCATGACGAATAAGCTCAAACCTCGGCTGACCAATCCATTTCCTAAGATTGTCTTTAGATCCAGTAAAGTAGTTATCAGCAACAATAACCTGAGTATGATGTACTTGACGCATTAATCAAATTGGACAATAAATCATTATTTGTCAAAAACCTTAAACTGAGGCTGAATTAGGTAAGGGAACATGCTGACCTCATTTTTCTCATTTTCCATTAGTTTGTCGACCAAGTGAGATCCAATGAATCCAGCTCCTCCAGTAACCAAAATTCTCATATTGGACTGCCATCAATAATGCAATGAAATAAGACTAAATAGAGAACACTGAATTGCAAATGCAATTCATTCACAAGAGTATATTAATAATCACAAGATAAAATTGGGAGCAATGAGGGCAGACATTATGGTGCAAGTGCGAAATTTAGTTAAGCAACAAAATAAAGCTTTTTTTTCTAAGCAGCAGAAAAAAAAGAGTCGCTATTTGAAAACCATATTAAGAACGGGAAAGGACTGCTCTATCAAAGCTAGAGAACAAGAAGTTAAATCACCACCTAAAACTAGGAAACAATAGTATTGTAAGATCTCAACGACCTCAAAGATCAACAGCTGCAAATTCATTTAGTATAGAGAATTTATAGCCTTTGTAGCCCTCTAAGCAACATCACTGATCACTGTTTTCCAACTACGATGCGCCTATTTGGCGGTGGAAATGGAAATTGAAAATCATCTCAAAAACCCAATTTCATAAACTGGTTTCCAGCACTTAGCATGATTTATTATTTATATACGCCAAGAATCTAACTTAAGTTGAATCAGTTCAAGAAATTAGCTGCACCATTATTGAACGCAGTTCAAAGAAACAGAGATCTATGAAAAGAACAAGTAGCTATTACCACCATTAAGATTAAGTTTTCTTGATCTTGCACCACATGTTTTTAAAAGTAGGACCACTCACACCTCTCTCTCTCTATAAGCAAGTCGTTATCATACAGTCAAAAAATCCACTAAGGGTATGTAATGTAATACATGCAATGCAGTATATCTGCATTGCAATTTTTAAAGAATTGTGACTGCCTACCCAGATGGGCATAAAAAAAAAGGAAAAATGAAAGAGAAAATCGAAAATCACCTTAGAAAACTTGGAATTTCGCAATGGAGATGGACTTGGAGGTGGCTTCACAGGCTTCACAGTTGTTTGATGGTCTCCGTTTGATGCCATTTGATCAGATCTCACTCCAATACCTATACGCAATCCTATCAAATTTAAGCATCAATCAAATATACATACACATCAAATTGTGATCAAATAATGATTACAGAACAAATCAAATCAAATGGAGTACCAGAGGTAAGATGAGAGGAATATAACCCAACCCAGAAGCCCGAATTTACTCTCTTTCTCTCTCTCAGCTGTGTGATTGACGAAAGCTGAGAAATCAGAGGCTGGTATTTATAATACCATTACAGTAATAATAATATTCTATAACGTCGAAACTTCTTCCACCAAATATTGAATAGAAAATAAATAAAATAATTAGAACCTTCAGATTCACGTCGCCTTCCTCCCACCTGCCAATAAAAAGAACAGAAATATTTCAAAGCCTTAAACTTTACGAAAAGTTAAATGGGCTACCAGACATCGATCAATGATAGCTCCTCGATAACAATAATGAAACGCTGCACCAACCAGATACAACAAAAGATAGTTCTCTTTTTTAATACTTTATCTATTAGGCAGTGTGTATAAATAAAAGGTTCGAATTCAATAACTTTTTTTTTTAAAAAAAAAACATAAGATTAACATTGGTTGTGAGCTGCACAACTTTCCCTTGGCAAGTTCAATTCTTGAAACCTGTTTTTCAAAAATATTACAGACGTAAGAAGCATTGACTTCTTGCATTAAATTTATACAATTGGTAACAATATTGTTCAATTGTTTAGAGCATGAATTTTACATGAAATCTCGAACAAATTTATGTGTTTTGAAGGGTTTTCCCATTGAAGAAGTTCAATGATTCCCTTCTCAATCTCTCTTGTCTCTTTTATTAAGTTGCTCATGCAAAAACCTAGAGCACTCAAGCATAAGACCACCTGGCTCTTCAGTTCCCTTTCCCCTTCATGATCAGCTGCGTGAAACTTGTCTACAATTTCTTTTGAATGTTGGAGGTAAGAGCTGATGATGCTATCTATCTTATCGTCTTTTAAACTGGAAGCTTTAAAAATGTTCCAGTTTGAAGATTTTCCCAGTTCAAGATCATAAGAGATGTTCTTGTTTTCAAGTTTCTTTTCAAGAAATGTTAGCGATTTCAACAATGTGACATCCTCAAAACATTTAACCAAGGAACCAGCCATTTCCTTGAAAATTTCAACGTCACCATGTAGTTTATTTACAGACTCCTTCCAGGAAGCTCCAAGTTTTTGTGATTCTTGTTCAAGGAGTCCCACTGCATCAGCACTAAAAAGGAAGAGATCCACCAACTTTGACAAAGACGCCAAGAGCTTACAATAGCAAGCACTATGAAAAGGCAAAAACCAGAAGTTGGGCTCCACCTCAGCTTCTCCAATGAACTTCCCTAGTTCGCTAACATCCAATTTTAGTCTCCTTTGTTTCTCTAGCAAGTTGGTTTTGCTGTTGGCTGCAAGGCTCATTGAGCCAACGCAAGCAGACAATGTCCCGAAACATTTAGAAAGTTGAACTTTAGCTAGAGAACAAGATCTAGTGGGTTGCAAGAGAAGGTCTACCATGATTGAACAAGATAATCCAATAAAAGTTTCCACAATTCTTGCTATAGCAAATTCGCTTGGTGGTCCAAAATCTTTCCTGCCCAATATTATTACAGCTCCAATCACTGCAGAAATACCACCTGCCTGACCATACATCTGGCTGTGCCTCAGAAAACTGATAACGACGAACCAAGGAAGGAGAGAGATAAACCTTATTGGAAAGTACCTTTCAAACACAAAGCAGCCAAATACTCCATATACAGTCCCCAAGACTGTCCCTTGTGCTTTAACATTAGCAACTTTGAACGTCGCCTCCCTTGCGGCAGCCATGCTAATGGCTACAGGGAGGCCTGACCAATAACTATATTTCTTGCTATATATCAAACCAAACAGGACAGCAAGGCCCAAGGAGAGAGAGCATTTGAATGCTGGCATAAGCCTTTTGCAGTTTACACTTGTGGACCAGTTGCTCATCCACATGCTCTTGAAGAACCCATTCTTTTGACATGGAGTGCTTGATTCTTTTTGTTGTATGGAGGTGATTGGTTTCGCCAGTGATTTTCTTTGGAGGAGTTTCATGCAAAATAAGAAGAAAAAAGAGGGCAAATCTTCATGGTTTGTTGGGATCGTTGCTTGAAGTGTTTGAAGGAACTCGATTATTTTGTCTGCATTTGATTCTGGAACAGTAAAAGAATCTCTAGGAAAACAATTCTTGATCTGTTTTAGGGTCAGGCTAACATGCTCCTCTAGTTGAACTAGACCTTGTTTGGTCTCTGCCTCGAGCATTCTTATAGGAAATGAACTGGTACTGGTTAAAGCTATTTCCATCCCTCTCAATGGTATCTCTAGCTCTTGCAATCTCTCTCCCGGATTCAAGTAAAAGTTTCTCAGAAACTTCAATGGAAGCCTCTCCCATTTCACGCTTTCCTGTACACAATCCAGAAAAGAAATGGTGCATGCATGCAAGTTAATTATAAGCAACTCAGCTAATTGTAATTGAAATCTAGTCTTGCACTGGTAGTGGACGGCGCCATATAGAATCAATAAATAGTGTTATAAAATGCTACAAAATTTCTTACTTGGTAGCGTTTGATACTCTGGAGAAGTTTGGCACCAGCAATAGTCAATGGCTTGGCTTGGGAGATAGATGTCAATGCCAATGCATTGTCTTCTGCACAGAAAGCTTTCACATAGAGGTTCAGCCTCTCGGAAACGTTTTCAGCTAGCTTTCCACAATCTTGTTTCAGCTGCAATGTAATTTTTACAGGATTAATATTTATCTTCCACTATCGAAAATATTTTCAAACTATTCATGCTAATTAATTAGTTATAATGCATATATAATGATTAAACACCTCCCAACAAGCCAGTCTTGGATATGGTAAGAGCAGGGCAATAACACAAGCTAAGACTCCAATAGCTGTACTAGCGGCTACATTCAAAGGATGCATAATAGCCTCAGCATCCACACCATTGATAAAAGCTATAACGTACACGATAACAATCTGACCCAGTGCAATTCGCTTTGCTATCAAATGAGTCCCCTCAGGAAATGCCACCACAAATGCAGCCAGGGCCACTGCTAAGGATATGGTGCCATTTGTAAACCGACCTGGACCAACCAGCCAAAGGCTCAGCAGAGCCGGCCCTACGCTCTGGATCGTGGCATAGAGTGCTAGCCAGCAACCATGAAGAGTGTCACCTAAAGTTGCATCAGTGACTATGAGTATCACAGTCACATAAGAGAATGCAGGGAAGGCTATATAGTGTTGGACAGCAGCTGGACCATAAAGGGTGGTGCAACCAACTATGGTACATGCCAGAGCAGTCCTGAACGCCGAGGCCAGGCAACGGAGCCACACTGCTCGGGCACGGTCTGTTGTGGCTAGCATAATTACACTATTACAGGGATTGGATCGAGAAGAAAGAAATGGCAAGTGAAATGGCAAGTGTTATAGTCGAGAATGCGTGGTCTACGCCTATTGTTGCTAAGAGCAATGCCTGGTGCTGTGGGGTTTGGGCTGATAAGAGCCGAGATTATATAAGACAACAGATTATAAAGAGGAAATTTAGGACCAAGCATAAGGTGCGAGTGTCGCAATTAGTGGTGATGTAAGAATTCGCTGCGCTGAAAGTACTTGCGGCACTTGAGGTGGGAGTAGCTAGAAATTAGAATTGCATTAAATTGAAGTCATGCTTTTTTGGATAAAAAATTGAAGTCATGCTAAAGCTAAAATGGCCCAGCAGCCATGGCTCATTAGCTTAAGTAATTTTAATCGCATAACAGCCGATTAACTTGTAAATGGAAAAATGGCTATAGTAGTGTTTACGATTTGAAGGAAAATATACTTGGATATATTGTTTCTATATATAATGCAAATTGAGATTTAATTGGTTCCATTATCTGTCCAGTTAGATTGTCTCGATTAGTTATAAAAATTAAGAAATGAATGGGAAAATTAAACGCAAAAGTGCATTTGTGATATTAACTTTCCTCGAAAGAGTTTTGCAATTATGTTCATTTATTAATTAAGAAAGAGATTAATTCTAGTATTTGTTGTGTTAATATTCTAATACAAATTAATGCATTTAATTAAAAAAAAACAAAAAAATTAATTCCCCAGGTCTCTATTTGTCATTAAGAGGATAATCACCTTTAATTTCAAATACTTTTAGATAGGTTATAGTGCTTAATTATACACAAATATAATTAATCATATACACTAAACTTTTCAGGACACGCATGATGTTTGAATGCTTAAAAGATTTAATTCCTACCCATGAAAAGAACACCTCCAAACATAATTATTATCGTGTATAAACAATGGGAAGAATGTTTGGTTAATGGAAATCAGAATAGACTTTCCAATATATGATGGCCAAGACTTTAGCCAGAACCAACAAGCCACCACATGAAACATTCAGAGCCAGCATTTCTTCAATAAAAGGATCGAAGGTGGGAAACTAACTTCATTACAGTTCCACGAAACATTATAAACAATCTAACATGGAAATTAAATAGAGAACACATCCATCACGTTGCAGTACTTTTAAGTGGGTTTTCTGTCGATGCCCACTTATCCTGTCCTCGGCCATCTTGTACTGATTTCTGCTCTTTGAGGAGAATGAAGGGTCAAGTGGCCCACGTTGATGCTTTTATCAAATATATGTATCGTTGCATCGAGTTAGATAGAGCAGAGTTGCTGCTGCTTGCTTAGTATATCCCTAGTCCAAGTTTATTTTTGCAAGTTCTTTAAAGAAACGTGTATCCGTGATTACTATCTCTCGTATTTCTAAATTCAAATGCCCTTGTTTTCTTATTAGGTAAATTCCCCTTGGAGCTCACAGCATGGAGTGACTTTGGCACTACCAGGCACCCACGACCCATGCACTCACTTAGTGTAAAATGACATCAGAAAAATAAAAATCAAAAGGTTTAGGAAGGAAATTTAATTAGTAGCAGTCCTGGGACCTACCGTATGTGGTGGGATCTTATGCGCAGTACAGTGATAGGATCTTGTCGTCGTACAATTGACCTAAGTGATGATCAGCAGTCACCATCCTAATGAGCCCTTCTCTGATCTCGTCCTTAATTAATTTGCTCGAGACAAAGAACCAGTTACTCAACAAAAACTCTTTTATTGTTCTGCTACGATCATATTTCAGATAAAAAAAAAGGTTATTAAAAGACAAAGAACCAGCTACTCAATAGAACTCCTTCATTGATCTGCTACGATAACCAGTTACTCAACAGAACTCCTTCATTGATCTGCTACGATCATATTTCAGATGAAAGAAAGGGTCATTAAAAGACAAAGAACCAGTTACTCAACAGAACTCCTTCATTAATCTGCTACGATAGTATTTCAGATGAAAGAAAAGGTCATTAAAAGACAAAGAACCAGTTACTCAACAGAACTCCTTCATTGATCTGCCACGATCATATTTCAGATGAAAGAAAATGTCATTAAAAGACAATTACGTAACTAAGAAGAGGCGTTTCATGCTAAAGACACTTAGCAATGAAGGAGATACATTTTAGCTAAACTCTGCAGATGCTTCCTTTCATTGTTGGATTCTTACTGCTGTTTACACTATCCATCAACTTATCGTCTAATAATAATTAAATTAATGTTTGCCTCCTCATCCTTCATCAAGAAACGACAGTACCATGGCCATTCCATCCCACAAAAGCGCTGTATGCCTGTATGCTCACATTTTAACTATGATTAGAGGAGAAACTAACTAATTGGTGTGTTAACAAGTAATGGCTGTAGATTTTTTATTTATTTCAAGATTGTATTTTTGAATCAAACTACACATTAATCAAAATTAAGTTTTTTTTTAATGATATTAAGACATATTTTTCAGATCAACATGGTTTATTCTCATATCAATTAATTACATATTAATTAAATTGTTTTTTTAATAATCTTAAAAATACTAACTCTACATCGGTATAATGCATCATAGGAATTTATTAATGGTTATAGATGGAGAAAAATGATATAGCAAATTGAGATACCCATGGAAGTTTCTGGTTTAATTAGCACCAGAAATTAAAAATGGGCATCCAAAAACTGTAATAAGTCGAGTGGAATGATAACGTATCAAATCTTCTTCTTCTTCTTCTTTTCTTGTCACCACGTCGCATGTCCTATCTGTTCCGAATCCGAAAGGCCACATAGACATAAAAGAAATCCATATGAACTTCAACTAACCAACTAGAATTGGGGTATAGGAGAGGTGTTTCATTATTTACATTTGAAAGTGAAGTTTTTTTTTCTTTTAATTTCATCAACAGATTTTTTTTTTAATTTTTGATTTAATCCTTATATGATATAATTTCATGAGATAAAATTTTAAATTATAATAGAAAGATAAAATTAAAAGAAATAGTACCACTATGTAAAATATAGAGAAAATGCAAGGTCAATCTCAAAATTTTTATAATTTTTATTTTGATCCAAAAATTTATTTTGTTCATTTTCAATCCCTCAACTTGAGAGATGAGAGAAAAAAATCACCAGAAAATAGCAAAGGGAGTTCTGATGAGGTGTTTCATCCCTCTTATCTTGCATTAAAAAATAAATTGATGTTGAGAGATGATTTTTTTTAATTTGATTTTGTATTTTTTAATCGATTTGAGGTGTTTTCAATTGCAAGATTGGTTTATTGACATAATAAATGTCGAACAAGTTACATGTATCATTGATTCTGCTAATTTTTTTTTTATGTAAACAAGGATCTATTTCCATAAGTACTAAGCTTTAGGAGTCTAAAATAAGAGGCAACAACAATAACGACAACAATAATAATAACAACTAGTAATGACATCAACAATATTTATCTCTAAGCAATAACAACAAGAAAGGTCTTAACATTAACTAGAGCATGTCTTA
>Ga0307515_10019558_pt1 | contig 12172 bp, 14 predicted proteins | sample 17_EM_MG_FD_194513 | JGI IMG/M metagenome (GOLD analysis project Ga0307515, IMG submission 194513) | Populus trichocarpa ectomycorrhiza microbial communities from riparian zone in the Pacific Northwest, United States - 17_EM | ecosystem: Host-associated > Plants > Roots > Unclassified | place...
AGTTTCAGTACTTCAAGGTGCCGCATTTGATCATTATGAGGAGGCCCAAGCACTATCAGACCCTAAAGCAGCCGTTGAAAAACTTGAACACGGTATGCTGCTATGTCACCAGTCCAAATTATGGCCAATCCACCGTCAACCCTATGCTGCCATGCGACATGTCCTTCTCGTGAACATGGTATCCGCTGGAAATTATCCTCTCGCTTTTGCGCAAGGAGCGAGGACGTATTTCCTGGTTGACCCGATCCTTTATCCGCAGACACACCACCCAGTCCGCGTGGTGCATAACTGGACCTTAGCAATGCTGACCCTTTACATCGCGGGCGAACAAGAAAACGTGATAGTGAAGAGCATGCTAGAGATGGGCACAAATATTGGCGTTATTGCCTATGGACTGCTGTACGAAGTTGTGAGCAACGTTGACAAGAGCCATGGCCGTTCCAGTAGCTTCGCAAAGGCAGTGCACAGGAAGATGGAGGAGGTTACAGTAGACATGACGAGAGGTAATCCAGGTGCGTTGCGCGGCATGATGGATAAAATCAAAGAGGAATGGCCAGTCTTCGAGCAAATGGGTAAATGGCTTGAGTTCTAAGAGCAGTGGGTAGCCCCCCTCCTATCAAAGCAAATAAAAGAACAACCTCATGGGCCTCTGAGCGCCATCCGCGAAGACTAAAAGACCACATTGTCCTATTGCGCTGTGACCCTGATGTTTACGGGTCATACCCGGCATTACCTCTTGCACATCTATTGCAATGAGGAAAAGCCAAGTATATTTTGTCTATTTTCTTAATATTGAAGAAAGTTGCTTGTTTCGCCTATTTTACTAGTTCCTCTAGTCATTGCTGTTCGAGGTGGTCACAATTCTGATAGCAACTCAATCAGAAGCAGCATGTACTCATATTCATCTAACCGGACGGATCTTGCTTGACATAGTTTCATGAATTTGCGATGATAGACAGCCTGTTGACAGCCCTGGTGTGCTGTAGAAGTTTCCAGTCACGAACTCGGAGGCTAGGAGCGCTCGTAGTAGTCAATCCTTCCCATGAAAGAAGATACACGCAGCACTGACGACCTCAGTCAAGTCTAGAAAGATTGACTCCTTGTGCAGAAGCTGGTCATCAATCTGCTGAATTGTCTGCCGTCCGTCAGCTCACTCTTCTACAACCTTAGCATACGGACGACACTTCATCACTTTCATTCACTTCACATGAGGGCCACGACCATGTGACTTACTCGATCCGGAGCTTATTATACAGCAGGTCACAGCCCTCTTTCTTCACCTGCAACTTAACCTTTTTCCTTCACAGACCTATTCGAGAAGTTGCTTCACAACTAGGTTTTACATCTAGACCAGAGCATCCGCCATTTTATCTCATCGACCGCCTCTTGCTTATCAGCACTTTGTTTCTTTTTGGGTTTGGCTAGCTTGTTACGACTTACTCTTCGAAATGGCCAAAGGTGCAGAGGAGGCCACTGGTCCGAAAGGTGGGCAGAAGACTTTCACGGCGGAAACAGTCGCAGTGCTCTTGCTGGCCGTCAAAGGCAGCGGCGCCACCCCGAGCATTTCCAAACAGCAGTATGAAATGATGTCCGCATTGGATGGCACACGCACCGCCGATTCTTTTCAGCATCAGCTGAGAGCCGTGACGGCGAAAGCGCGCGAACTCCAGGCCCGCTTGGATGGTGGTGAGAAATTCGAAGCGGTCAAAGCTGCGAAGAAGAGAGGTATATACTTGGCTACCTCATAATCCATCTTGGTTATTCCTCACTGAATACTTGATTTTTTTTTTCTGCCCTGCCTCTGTTTCTTGACATGGGGATTCCTCCATCCCCATGAGTCCCCTCTAATCCACCACCAGTCATCCTTCGTGAGTCCCGTCTTAATCTCAGAGCTGACACAACGAATGACCATAGGCACGTCTGCCCTCGACGCTCCATCTCCACCGAACGGCAACATATCCTCCGCAACTCCGACTTCAGCTAAGAAACGTCGTGCTCCAGCGAAGCCTCGAGCCAAAAAGGCGAAGAAGGTGACAGCTCCTGGCACTCCTGTGACCCCCAATGGCTACGCACCGGCCGATGCGAGCTCCTACGGAGAGTACAGCGTGGATTCGAAGACCGCACAACGCGCTATCAATTACGATTTCGACCTCCCTGATACGATTGAAGCAGGGTCGGATGATGAGGCATTCTAGTCTCGTTGAACGGGATTATCGGTTGGAGATATCAGCGCGTGCGAATGTAGTAAACGTGGAACGACCTTTCTTTCGCTTATGCGGCTCGCGAACACTCCACTGGAAGGGCGCTTTGCGTTGGACTGGAGCAAATGTGTTTCTTCTTCAGCGTCGGGCATCGAGATACTCGCTTTCCTTTGCGACGTAGCCATTCGCTTGCTTTCTTCTCTCTGGCTTGTTAGGGTGTTTTTTTTACCTAGTCACTGCATAACTTCTGGCAATTGGGTGATGGCTGAATGTTTACTATGGAGCACATTGAACGGATGAACTGGACGCGATAATGCATGGGAGCACATCTTCGGAGCATATGGGATCTGGTATATACTTCAACTAAGAAACACTACTGCTTGGAAACACTTGAATACCGAAATTGAAATTTGGTTTATGCTGTGATAAAGGAAAACGAAAAAGATTATGCATAAATGACTGTGAACAAGGTCTTCAGTGTGCAGTGGCGATAAAAGCAAAGAGAAAATAGGTTTAGATTTACTCCACCGAGGCCCAGACTCCTTTCAGTGCGTACAACCCCACCTAGGCTAAACGATCGGTCCATTAAAGCTAAACTTCTGCCTGTTGCAGTAAAGTTAAATCTACCTAATTAAGTTTATCTCGCTTGGCAAAGTCGGGGTTTGGGGTAGGTAGGCCGACCTTTTAGTGTGGCCGACCTGCGTCCACAAAAACCAAATTTCATGCGGTGTTTACGTCAGAGTCTCGCGTGATCCCGTGGTCCGGAATTTCCCCCTTTATATAGACCATGAAAGTCTTGAAAAGTGGAAATTAAACTCGCGTAGTACCACGGGCAATGACCAAAATCTTTACTGCTAAACAGGAAGGTCCACAGACGGAGAAGCTGCCGGTGTCCGGGCCAGTGTTAGTGTTAGTCACGAGATACAATAATGGTGAAAGCAGAAATGGAGTGATTGTCACCGTCGGACCGTCCACGACAATTTCTTTCTCTCGCCAACCATCACCAACCATTTCGTGGGGGGGCCGGCAAAGGCAGTCACGTTGCCGCCCCCAAGAGAATGAGTTTCAGCCCCTGAATTTCCCCCGCATTTATTGGATATCGTTCTCCATCCCGTATGCAGCTAAAGCGTGCCGATGATGGCTTAGCTGAGCCGTTGGCGTCGCGAATGGCGTTGTTTTGTTGATTGTTTCTGCATTTCATGGGGTGCATCGGCGCGCAAACAACCCCGGTATCGTCAACGAGCCTTCCATGCGAACCCCCAGGCTGGCTCAAGCTGGTCAAAGCTGGCTGGTCTAAGCTGCGCACCCTGTCACTGTTGCGTGTCTGATTGGAGCAGGCCAGGTGCTCATTATAGAGGCATCCGAGGCCAATTCCAAGCCACCTCGGCCTGGCTCATTCCTCCGTGACAGTCCGCTGCGCCCAAGCATTCCTTCTATTCCTTCTATTCCTTAAGTTTCTCCATCCTTTCTCCCCCTTCTTTTCTCCTCACACTTGAAAATTTCTTGACACTCTTTCAGCTACTAAACACGTAAATATTTACTCTCGTTACCCTAGACGCACACGTACTTTTTGTAATACACACCCTCAATTCTCCGTCAAGATGCGCTTCTTCCAGTCTGCTCTTCTCGCCGTGTCGGCGCTTGCATCTGCGGCTCTGGCTCAGTCAGATCTCTCATTCACCATCGTTCCTACATCTGTGACAGTAGGAAAGTCCTACACAATCGAGTGGAAGACTTCTGATACCACTTCGGTAAGGCTACCTTCAGATCTCAGTTCTAAGTCGGAGTTAATCAATCGCATAGCCCATCACCATTCTTCTGCGCAAGGGCCCCTCTGGAAACCTTCAGACCATTTCCACTTTGACCTGTACGAACCCCCCCGAAAAGCGTACTAAATAATCTACTAACACAGGCTCTGGTAGCAACCGCAACTGGCACTGCATACACATGGATTCCGGACAAGAGCTTGGCAGACGGCTCCGACTATGCTCTTCAGATCATCCAAGGCAGCCAGAACAATTACTCTGGCCAGATTTCCCTTAGCGGTGGTAGTCTATCCGCCATCTCTTCCTCCGCTTCTGCTTCCGCCTCCGTCTCATCCAGTGTATCCGCCTCATCCAGCGCATCTGCAGCGTCGGTCAGCAACTCTATCCTCTCGACGACAGCTATAACTGGCAACAGCACCGCCTCGGTCACACCCTCAGTCTCCGCTGCCTCGACTGGCAAGGGCAACAGCACCATCTCAACCGCGACTCTTTCTGCCACCAAGATTACCAGCGCGATTATCAGCGCCGCCTCAACCGGTGCCGGTGCCTCAGGCACGCAGACGGCCGCGCAAGGTGCCCCCACCCCCAGTGGCGCAGCAGGACAGCTAGGTTCCAGCCCAATGGCGCTGATCTTCGGTGCCGTGGCCGCTATGGCGTACTTGAACTAAAGCGCTTCTTAAAATATAAGAGACAGCGCTATGCATGTTTTGCGTATTTGTATGGCAACCCAGCCATAGTGTTTCTTCGTTTTGCGTGGATTGGTGTGTGCGGATGGATGGGAAAGCGTTACGTTATTAAATGCATTGTGCCTACTTCGTAAACTCTGTTCTAAACCGTTTAGTTTTGGCAGACCAAAATGTCTAATTATCACTCTTCCGTGTCTCTACCATGCATCTTCCTGGTTGCGTTGAGGTTTCCCGCGTCGTAGCCCATTCAAGATATAAGTATTGTCTACACTCGATACGTCTGACCCACTTGCCTCGCTTCAGCCTGATCTCTGCCGCTCTCCATCCAGCCTCGGCTGTTGCATCTCCGTGCTTGAGGCGTGCATGTCCTTTGGTGTATACGGCGCTATTCAGACGTGGTTGCGATGCAGGTCTGCCTGATTGATGGCGCTGGCCAATTAAGCTTGAAGACAAGCTTGAAAGTCAAAAGTCCCGCGTCGGCCGCGCACGCGCGCTTCAGGCCATCAGCCGTGGTTCTGGCGCACGCATGCAGACACGCACACACACGCACGACCTGCATTTGCTAGCGCCGCATATTCGTTGCCGAGAGCGTGCACCAGGAAACTGCGGGCTGCTGCGGTGAAACGTTAGAAGGCGTGCAGCGCGCACCAGCAGCCAAAGCAAGCCCGGGATCGCCACAACACCACTGCAGCTGCATCTCTTCCTTAGAGAAATACGATGCTGTTTGATAAACTGTTACCATGATGAGATTTTAGAGGAACGACGCCAGCTGGGAGGCCTCGTTTTCGGGATGAGGAGGGCGTACGTCACCTAAGACTTTCAGCTTCGGTCGTAGGATGGAGATCCGGTGCGGGTCTGCCTAGCCTTATGCCGGTGCGTTGGTGGTTGGCGAAGTGCGTGAAGAGCCGCAGAGAGGGCTTAAGAGGATGAGAACCATCATTTTCTCACTCTACGATTTCTTGCCGTCTGTTGTTTTGCTTAGTGCTTGTGATTTTATCGCTTTTCAGACCGAGCTGTTGTCTTTTGTGAATTATATACGGTACGAAGAGGAGGCTTTTGTGCAGGAGGAAAAGGCGTCGATCGTGCTTTCAAGCGGATACCCGGAATTGAGAGGAGATTAGAAGACCGCTTGGTCCTTCGAGTATTTCATCTTACCTCTCGAGCCATTGCTCTTCTCCCATTATACCTCTCGCCAATCCTCCCCTCCGAACACCACACAGGCATATACACCTATCCATATATCAAAATGCGTCTCCTCCGCCTCCTTCCGGTCCTTCTAGCTCCCATCGCCCTCGCCCAAACTGAAAACTTTAACAAGTACCAAAACCCCTTCACAATCCCGCGGTCTGGCTTTAGCTTCAAGGCGGGTGAAGCAAGTGATATAGAATGGTCGCCGACGACGAACGGAACCGTGAGCATAATCCTGCGATCTGGACCTAGCTCGAATTTCGGCCATGGCGAGATCATCGCTTGTACGTCTTCTCTTAATACTCCACTCTCCTCTCACCAACCCTATCCACTTCTTCCCTTCCCACTTCCCATCCCCATAGTCCTCAACCCTCCCTCCCCTAGAACTACACCGACTAACCCATCCTAGCCCACATCTCCAACACCGGCACCTACACCTGGACCCCCAGCACATCGATAACGCTCGGGCTCAACTACGTCCTCGAAATCGTCAACGACGACAACCTAGAACAGACAAACTACAGCCCCTACTTCGTGATCAACAGCCCCAACACCGTCGTTTCCTCAACCGCCATCCTCACCTACGCCGCCGAGACAACGAGCGTGCAGAGCCTGACGTCCGCCTTCCCGACCGAGGTCGTCGTCGGCGAGGTCGGCGGCACCGCGACCAGCGTCGGCCCCGCCGCCAGCATCACGTCCACGGGCGGGGTTCCTGGGAGCAAGACGCCGAGCGCGACGAGTGGGCTGACGGCTGCGAGCAGCGTTACGGTGGAGAGCACGAACAGCTCGGCGGCGAGCGGCTTGAGCACCGTTGTTAGTAGTGCGCAGGGCTCTTTGGCTGGGTTCGTGGCGACGACGACGTCGAGTAGGGCTGGTGCGAGCGTGCCGACTGGGACGAGCGGGAAGAGGATTGCGATTGTGGTGGCGGCGGCTGTGGGGATGGCTTGGGGGGTTTGAGGTGGTGGGGCTAAGCGGATGAGGGGGGTTCGCGTGGTATAATGCTATAATAGATGTATGAGTACAGATGGACGAGACGGCACTCAGCGATGGGCCCCGACAACGAACAGACTGATATATGTAAGAAGCGCGGATATTCTCCCTGTTGGCGCTCTAGCAAAGCTGCCACTATGATACCACGAGCGTAATATAGTAATAGATTGTATGGAACGAGCAGTAGCTCTTGTGGACGTTTTTTAAACAAGATGGAATCAAAAATACAATGGGGGTATGTCTCCTACGTGACTCCATCAAATGCCAAAAGCTCGCGCGAGCAAGAAACCCAAGCAGCAACAACAGCAACGAATCCTTCCCTACCACCCTCCCCCTTTCTTGACTTCATCTTAACACAGCATACACCACCTAACGACACCACCACACCCTTCTCTTTCTTCCATCTCCCTCCTCTCAAGTCATCCACAACTCTACACCGCACCTACCGCCCATTCACAACTCCCGAACTATCCAACCTCCCTACCAACTTCTTAACCCCAGCCCACTCCTCTTGCCTCACATTCTCCGCGCCTCCCAGCTCCGCCCCAACCTCAAGCACCGTAACGACGCCATCCATCCCACCCACCGCAACCCTCTTCCCCTCATTTCGCTCCCACGCTAACTTGTTCAAACTACGCGCCATGAAGCTCGCCCCACGGCGATCGCTCGGGTTCGTCTTAGCCACCGGCACCTCAACATCAACATTGACATCCCAAACCTCAAGGCTGCCCGCACCGTCCACGAGCGCGAACACGCCCGGCTTGACAGGCGACCAGCGCGCATCGTAGACGAGGTCCTCGCGCGCGAAATCCAGCAGCGGCTCGACAACCGCGCCAGCGGCACCACCGACCACATTCGTCGACGCGCCGGCGGCCGGCGGGCGCACCTTCCACAGCTTGACGCTCCAGTCGACGCTAGCGGACAGGACGAGGTCGCCGAGATCGAGCATGCCGCGCGCGGGGTGGAAGTCGAGGCTCATGACGGGAGCGGCGTGGCCGCGATACGCGACGCGGGCGTCGACGCCGGCCTTGGCGCCCGCGCGGTCGTAGCGGTGGCACGGGTAGATGCTCCCTTCCTCGGTGCCGGCGAGGAAGTAGGTCGGGTCGGCCTGCGGGAAGGCGATGCAGGTCGGGGCCATGTCTTCCGTCTTGGCCGGCGGCGGGTTCGTCAGCTCGAGGTGCTCCTGCGGCTGCGACAGCATGTCGACGGTCCAGCCGCAGACGACGCCGTCGGTGGAGCATGAGATGATGTTGTTGGCGTTCTGCGTCCCCACGATGTCGAGAGAGTAGACCGGGTGCGTGTGCCCGGAGCCTGTGAGGGGCGTCTTTTGCACCGGTGCGGATTTGGCCCGCGTGTCCCAGAGGAGGACTTGCCCACTGTAGGCGCCGCCGATGATTAGGTTTGGGTGGAAGGGCGAGAATTTGGCCGTTAGGATGTCGGATTGCGCGTGGAACATGTATTCGGGCCGGTCGTGCATGTGCAGATTCCATACTTGGATCAGCCCGTCTGGGTCGTGGGGCGCGGATGGGTTTTTGGTGTAGGATGCCAGGACGAGTTCAGGGAACTGGGGTTTTACACAGTTAATATATGGTCTTAACGTTTGATGGATGCATTATGTACCTTTGGAGAGAAGCCAAGATCACTGATCATCCGCTTCTTGCTCCATCGCTCGTCCCAAAACTGCGCAACCTCCTTTATCCGCCTTCCTTTCTTCGTCCCCGTGGCGCCGTATCCGTCGTCCTCATCATCCAAGCCGTTCATGCCACCTAAGGCATAATCCGCCAAGATATCATATTCCTGCTCTAAGGCCCTCTCAATAACCTTACTTGACCTCTCCACGAAGTCGAGGAAGTCTTCCGAAGATGTGACAGCACTCAGCTCCTCGTTTGTTAATGTCCGCGCTGGGAAGTTTTCCTGCGATAGTGAAGCTGCTGTTGTAGCATCTGGTCCCAGCTGCTGTAAGGCTTTGAGCTCTTCCTCAATTTCCCTCCTAAGATTCTGCCTGAGCTCTTCATCTCTCTCCCTTTCCCTCCGACTTAACCTTTTAGCCGCACGCGGTGTCTTGACTCTTGTTGGCGATTCGTCAGCCTCCGAATCAGACTCGCGTGACCGTTGCTTGGGTGGAGACCAAGGTTCTGATGTTTGCACACCTTTGCTGTACGTGAGAATTTCCGGTCTCGGAGAGGAAAGCGTTTCATAAACAGTCGTGAGGGGCCCAATCGACAGCGTCTGTACCGCACCCACTGGCGGCGCAGGTGTATGAGAATGCTGGCTCGAAATCTCCGCATTATCACCGCTCAGCTGTCCCGCACTGATTACTGAAGTTGGCCGGCTCCCTCTCCCTCCGGCTGGTGATCCTGGCGCAGTCGACCCTGGCCTGCTTTCCCCAACAAGTGTTGATATTAAATTGTCTAGTTCCCGTCTGCTGTCAGCTCGGCTCGGTGTAGGCTGCGCTAGCTGAGAGAGAGTATCAGCAGTGCTTCATTGAGCAGAGGAATGGACAAACCTCTGAAGCATCCCCAATGCTCTGTCGAGTTTGCGAGAACTCCCTCTGTCGTAGCTCTCTTTGCCGTTTGAGCTCTGCTAGCTTTGCTTTCTTGGCTAGGATTTCATCCCTCCGCTGCTGCATTGTCGAAGAGTGTTCCATAATGCGGAGTTATGGTTGAGAGGCCGAGCCCTGGGGTTTCTAGATTTATTGACGAAGAACCGGTTCGTTGAGGCAGTTTAACGCGCTGCAGTATATCCCGTGTAATCACCCAGCTCCCCAGGAACTATAGAAGACTCGATATTAAAAGACGTCGCGAATATGAAAGATCGTGATCCGGTTGATTGTTTGCGCTCCAATTTCTGAAGATGCCAAGGGTATGGCACGCCAAGCAAAATCCGGCCCAGCGAGATTTCGGGATGAACCGTGAGCAAGTCAACTTCTTCAATCCATACTCCCACCACCTGTACACCACCGCATCTTCCTTGCAGACGTGCTGCGCACCATCCTAGGGTCGTGTTTAAGCAGTGGCAAACCCCTCCACCGCCATTGACCCTTCTCCGCTCGAATCGCGCCCTATCTGGTGATCGCGCGACTGTCACAATGTCCACCTCTGTCGGGGTCAACGTACGTTCTACTCGCTTAAAACTAGCTTTAGACTGCAATGGAAGCTCTCCACCACACTCTAGCTCCTTGGAATATAGACTCTGGAGCTAACCGGGATGAATTCCAGGTCCTCCGATGGTCCGCGTTAGGTCTCGGCGTATTCTACGGCATCTACCACCAAGCCTCGATATCGTCACGGGAAAAGTCGAACAAGATAAATCGCGAGTATAAACACAAGGAGGAGCTGATAAACAAGGCGAAAGCCGAGTGGGCGAAGAAGACGATGCCGGCGGAGAGCAAGATGGCTAGTGGCGGTCGTATGTCTCCATCCCAATTCCGAAGAACCGCTGCTCTTGCTCGAGCTTCGAGGCTTTGCAGCCTTCCGCATTGAATCTAGAATAATACTAATACTTGAGCCCTGCAGTCATCACAGACCCGAACGATCCCAAGTTCGATCTCGAGGCATTTCTTACAGTGAAGGCAGCAGAGAAATAAAAGGAATGGCATTATTTCAATGGTGGACGTATTGGTCTGATGATTAAAGAGCTGTGCGTGCGTGGCATGGAAGAGCAGTAAAGGAACTTCTCCTGGGCAAGAGTTGTGCTTCCGACTCCGGGAATGGGCTCCGTTGTATTACCTGTACCTATTGTACAATATAGACTTGCCTTGTTGGTCATCTTTCAATCAACGGTTTTCTAATTCAACTCGCTATTATGGGAGCTGTCGCACCAATCATCAATTCATTCGACTGGAGAGAAGAGGAGGAGAATGGGAATTCTGTAATGGTTTGACTTGAAAGTTTGTAACTGACTATTGTGCTTGATTCCCGATATGAAGAGTAAGAATCAACATAATATATACCCATCCAGCTCCTCTTGGCTTCGTCACCACCCCTGCCTTGCCCACTGAACAGCGACACTCGCAGTTCATCTGTCATAAAGTCTTAACGTCGGGATAGAGCTCCACATCTGACTCTTCCAAACTCCTACTGCCCCCATTTCCCCAGCCACGACCCGGAATCCTGTAGATCTAAGCATCTTACGTGCTTATGACGCCCAATTCTGCATAGTGACGGCGAGAGTCGGTCGCAGCGTCAAGCCGAAAAGAGGCACTGCGTCATTGCCTCGAGCCTAAAGCGGGAGAGCAAGGGGCCGAGATGCCGGGTGACTGCAGCGGGCCGTAGCAACAGCATAGTGTTTATAGGCTTATGGAATTGTAGAGCTTGTACATGGCATTCTGGTGCTGAGCGAAAATCTATGACGGCTAGCATGGTGGTATGCGAGATATGTAGCGATCAATTGGTGGAGAAGATCTCGCTAGCTGGATGGGGTAAGTCATTTAGATTCGGGGAATATATTGGTATATTACGTGCGTAGAGCCAGTACAATGCCTTTTATCTATGTTTTAAGTACCAATGATTAGGATAGAGTATTGCGAAGACTAGTGAGCGAAATAGAATCAGATTGGTTTAGTTTTAATTGACCTCTGGAGACCTATTTCTAGCAATAACTCGGAGACCTCGTAGAAGATGCTAGAATCCGAGTGGCGAATACGACGACTATATAGATATATGTTCCCCTTAACCCCCTATAAAATAGATATAAAGAAAATAATATATTACATATATAAGGCTATTATGGGCTAGCCGAAAATCTACCTATATCGTTCTTATAAGGTAAGACCTTTCCTTAAATTTAAGAAAGAAAATATATCCTACGAGAATGTTCTAACAATAAAGAGCAGTATTTAGAACATGCTTCCGTGGTCGGATGATCTCGTCCAAGTGCCTTTTCGTAGCCCACATATGCTCTCTGATAGAGTGGTAAAGCATCTTGGTACTGCTCTTGCTGGTATAGCAAGTACGCAAGGCGGTAGACGCTAGCCAGCGTGGAGGGATGCTCCTTCCCCAGCGCCTTCTCATACCCCTCCAGCGCTCGTCGGTTCATCTCCTCTGCCTACTTATGCTTTCCCTGGTACCGCAACACCAAAGCTAGGTTGTCGACGCTCGTTAGCGTGTCGGGATGCTCCTTCCCCAGCGCCTTCTCTTTCCCCTCCAGCGCTCGTCGGTTCATCTCCTCTGCCTGCTCGTACTTTCTCTGGTCCTGCAACACCCCAGCTAGGTCGCTAACGCTCGTCAGCGTGGAGGGATGCTCCTTCCCCAGCGCCTTCTCTTTCCCCTCCAGCGCTCGTCGGTTCATCTCCTCAGCCAGCTCGTACTTTCCCCGGTACCGCAACACCAAAGCTAGGTTA
>Ga0307515_10019559_pt1 | contig 12172 bp, 8 predicted proteins | sample 17_EM_MG_FD_194513 | JGI IMG/M metagenome (GOLD analysis project Ga0307515, IMG submission 194513) | Populus trichocarpa ectomycorrhiza microbial communities from riparian zone in the Pacific Northwest, United States - 17_EM | ecosystem: Host-associated > Plants > Roots > Unclassified | place...
GCCCAGAAGATCGCCGATCATTTCTCCTCGGTCAAAACCTTGCAGGGAGAGTTCGTGCAGTTCGGCCCGCGCGGCGAGCAGACGGCTGGAAAGTTCTTTCTCGAACGGCCGGGCAAGATCCGCTTCAACTATGAGAAACCCTCCCCGATGCGGGTGATCGCGGACGGCAGGTCCGTGGTGATCGGCAACAGCAAGCTCAAGACATGGGACCTCTATCCCCTGTCCAAGACACCGCTCGCACTGCTCCTTGACGAACGGATCGACCTCAAGAGCAAGATGGTCCGCGACGTGAAGGAAGAAGCGGACCTGATCACCATCAAGCTCGGCGACAGGTCGATCTTCGCCGATTCGACGATCACCATGATGTTCGATCCGAAGAGCTACGACCTGCGCCAGTGGACGATCACCGACAACCAGGGCAAGGACACGTCGGTGATGATCTTCAACACCCAGACGGGCGTCACCTTCGACAAGGCGGTCTTCCGCATTCCCTATGACGAAGTGCACAACAAGAATGGCCCCAACGGCCGCTGATTGCCGCATTCCATTTGGCATTGAAAGATTCTAGTGTCCGGCACGATTCTCGCCCCCGGAGACTGCATGCATGCTGCTGACCATTGCCACCTGGAACATCAACTCGGTCAGGCTCCGTATGCCGATCGTGGAAAAGTTCCTGGATGAGAAGCAACCCGATATTCTCTGCCTCCAGGAAACCAAGTGCCAGAACGACCAGTTTCCGATAGCGCCGTTCAATGACCGCGGCTATCTGCACCAGGCGATCCACGGCCAGAAGGGCTACCATGGCGTCGCGATCGTCTCCCGCATCCCGCTCGACGAGCACGACCGCCGCGACCACGGCAATGTCGGCCATGCCCGCCATATCTCGGTGAAATTCGCCGCCGGCGCCAAGACGATCCGGCTGCATAATTTCTACGTGCCTGCCGGCGGCGACGAACCAAATCCGGCGATCAACCCGAAGTTCGCGCACAAGCTCGATTTTATCGAGGAGATGAAAGGGCTTCATTCCGACGCCGAACCGGGCGCCTCCTCGATCCTCGTCGGCGATCTCAACATCGCACCTTTCGAGCACGATGTCTGGTCCCACAAGCAGCTTCTCAAGATCGTCAGCCATACGCCGGTCGAGACCGATGGGCTGAAAGACGTTGTGGCGCGCGGCAATTGGCTGGACCTGATGCGTTTGTACACGCCCGAGCCGGCAAAACTCTATACATGGTGGAGTTACCGCTCGGCAGACTGGGTGGCCGCGAACAAGGGCCGCAGGCTGGACCACATCTGGTCGTCGCCCGATCTGGGTGCACATCTTTCCGATATCGAGATATTGAGGGAAGCGCGCGGATGGGAGAAACCATCGGACCATGTGCCGGTGATCGCCCGATTTGAGCTATGACGACATGAGGAATTACGAATGCTGATTGGCCGCGTCGACGACCTGACGAATTTCATCCTGAAAGGTTGGGCCTTCAACAAGGAAGCCCCTGGCGAACATCTGATCATCCGTGTGAATTACGGCACGCAGATCGTTGCAACCGGCATCGCCAATATTTTGAGGCCCGACTTGCCAAAATCGGGCATCGGCGCCGGCGACCATGCCTTCAAGATCGACTTGCCTCCGAACATCACCTCGATCACCGGGCTCATGGTCATCGCGCAATCGCAGAAGCATGGCGAGATCGCGCTTCCGATCGCCACCAATGACGAACGGACGATGGACGCCCTCTTCAACGCTTTCGCCAAGCGTTACGACAGTGCGCTCGTGCTTCTCAAACAGGAAATGGACGGTCTTAAGGAAAGCGTCGAGGACCGCGGCTCGCCCCGCGATCCGGGGGAGATATCAATACCCGACGATCTGGCGGAGCGCCTTGTCCGGCTCGAAAATCGCATGGAATCCGCGGAGGTCTTCTTTGTCAGGATCGACGAGATGATGCGTCAACTCGTCGCCGACAAGAAAAAGCGCCGGAAGCGCTTTCTCGGCATTTTCTGATGCGGATCGCGTTCGTCCATCAATATTTCCCAGGACAGTTCGCAAGGCTGGCAAGGCACTTCGTGGACGAGGGCATCGAGGTTACCGCCTTTTATCGGGGTCTTCGGGATGGACGGTCGAGCGATCCGGTCGACGGCGTCCACTTGGTCGAATACGGCCAGGAGATTCCGCCCGAGCCCAATGAAAAGCGCGCGCTTGCCGGCACGGAGCGGTTCATTCGCGAGGCGGTAAGTCTTGCGCGCAAGGCCGAGGAAATGAGGAAGGAAGGCTGGGCGCCGGATGTGGTCTATTCACATACCGGCTGGGGTAGCGCGGCCTACATGCACGACATCTTTCCGCAGGCGAAGTTCATCAAATATTGCGAGTGGTTCTACAACAATACGCCCGAAATCACTCAGTTCCTCAGCGCGGCCGCGCCGCCGACCGGCATTCGCATCGGCACCAGTCTCATGAACCTGCCGATCCTCGGCGACCTGGCGGCGGGCGACCTGTTGATTGCACCGACGGAATTCCAGAAGTCGCAGTTTCCGACCTCCATCCGCCCGTCGATCGAGGTGGCGCCCGATGGCGTGGATATGGAATTTTTCTCGCCGGATTCTTCAGCGTCTTTCGCACTGCCAGATGGACGGGCGCTGACCCGCCGCGATCGTATCGTGACGTATGTTGCAAGAGGTGCCGATCCGTTCCGCGGGTTCAAGCCATTCATGGAGGCGCTTGCGTTGCTCCAGGCGCATGACCCATCGGTGGAGGCGCTGATCCTCGGCGACCGGACGGTCTATTACGGCGCCGGGCATGGCACCGAGGTTCATTTCCACGAAGTCATGAAGTCGGCCACGATCGATCCTTTGCGCACGCATTTCCTCGGCAAGCGCGACTACGCGTCTTATCGCGATGTGCTGCGCGTCTCTTCGGCGCATGTCTATCTGACGGTGCCCTTCGTGCTTTCATGGTCGATGCTGGAATCCATGGCTACCGGCTGCGCGGTGATCGGCTCCGATACGGCGCCCGTGCGCGAATTCATCCGTCATGGCGAAAATGGCCAGCTTGCGAACTTCTTCGATCCGCAAGACATCGCTGCCCGCATCGAAGAGGCGCTGAACAGTGGACCCGAAATCGAGGCGATGAGAGCCGCCGCACGCCGGACGATCGACGAACGCTGGTCGGCGGATCTCGCTCTGGTCAGGCACCGCGAACTGCTCGCCCGCGTGCTAGAGCCTTTCATTGTTAAATAGAAGCATTCTGCCGGAGCAGGTTTTCGTCAGGATCAAGGCGATGGGCGAGTGTCGTACCCTTAGGTACGGCCGAGGACATCGCCGCGGGGACTGGCGGAAAGATGCCCGGCCCACCGGTCGCGCTTCGCGACGACCGGCGATTCTGATGTCTTGCAAATTTGCTTCAGCAAATCTGCGGGAGGGTTGGCTGAAGCGGGCCGGCTCCTGGACCGGCTGGCTTGGCCGTATGCTTTGGCTACGACGCGCACCAGCCGGTCCAACATCCGACTCCGTTTGAGCCAACAGAATGATTCCATTTAACAATGAAAGGCTCTAGCTCAACCGAAATAGAATTTGCCGTAAGCAGCGAGAAGGTCGCGCCGCGATGGGATCGGACGGCTCAGCACGATCTCCGTCAGCGACCGGTCGCTGATGATTTTTGCCATTGCTTCGGCGAGTGCGGCGGGGTCCGAGCGTTCCGCGATGATTCCGGCGCCATACCGCTCAAGTATCTCAGGCGCCCCACCATGAGGATAAGCGATTGCCTGGCGGCCGGCATGGAGAGCTTCATAGATCACCAGCGGCGCATTCTCCCACCAGACCGATGGGAATACCATGCAATCGACACCGGCGAGCAGCGACGCAAGGTCTTCCGGCTGGTAGCCGCCGAAGAACGTGATCTTTGGGCCCAGCGTCGCCTTCGCAGCCTCCATTCGGTCGGCCAGCACCTTGTCTTCGAAAAGCTGCGCGCCATGAACATGGATGCTGAATTCCGCTTGGCCATTTTCTACCAGCAGGTCCGTAGCGTCGAGCAGATCAGCTAGTCCCTTCACGGCGGAGATATTGCCGAAATACCCGAAGACCGGCCCCCCAGCCGCCGGTGGACGGGATGAGCCGGCGACTGCCGGACTGTTGCCCAGATAACCGTTTTCGACGACGCTGACCTCCATAGGCACGCCGAGATATTGGTCGAGCTTGCCTTTCAGGAAGTAGGACGGCGAGACGAGGCTGTCGCAAAGCGAAAGCGCGTTGCGGATATCCAGTGTCCGCATGGCGAAATCATTGGCGTTGCGTTTGGGAAGGCATTTCAGGCACTGGTCCATTGTCGGCCCGGGACAGCGCTCTTTCTTGTCGTGTTTGTAGAGCTGTCCGTTATTGGCGCAAATCAGGTAGAAATCGTGAATGCTCAGGACGATTTTCGCCTCGGGCAACACGTTGCGCAAAACATGCAGCGCCTCCAGCCCGAAGTTCAGCACGTGATGGATATGCACCACGTCAGGCCGGATAAGCTTGAGATATTCGCCGAACTCCCGGAGAAAGCCGAAATGTTCCGGCTGTTCCAGCTTGAAGCGGATGAAGTTGTTGGTGAACAGTGCCGCTTCGCGTTGATCTGGCGTCAGCGCGATCATCATCGTGCCTTCGTTGGGCGTGATCTGCGTACCGTCGAGCGCGCCGAGATACCAGCTGTCGAGGCCCTGTTCGAGTGCCGTGCGATGCAGCGCCAATGCGGTCAGTTCCGTGCCGCCGGGGTGGAAGCGCGGATGGCTGTGTGCGATCTGCAAGATCCGCTTGCTAAAGGACACCGTTGCCCCCGTCGAATCTTGCCATCAGGCGCTCGATCGCGTCGTTCCAGCGATCGGTATGCAGCGCCCGGTTATAGATCGTCGAGCCGAGATCCTGTTCGACGGTGCTCCCCTGCATCGATTGCCGCTCGAAATGGAAGAGCGCCACGTCAGGCATGTAGAGGCAGGTGCCGCCCATAGCCCTGAGCTTGAGGCAGAGGTCGCTGTCCTCGTAATCGCCGACAATATAGTCAGCGGTGAACCCTCCCGCAGCCAGGTAGTCGGCCTTTCGCAGCACCATCAACGCCCCGGTCACCGCCGCCACTTCACGTTCGTTGTCAGCCAACGGCAGCGCACGTCCATAGCCCTTGAAATAATGCATGTTCTGCCAGTATCGGGTGTCGAACTTGAAGAAGTACATGCCGGCATGCTGCAGGCTCTGGTCGGCGTAGATCAGCTTCGGGCCGATGACCGAGTGAGCCGGAAGTGTTTCCAGCCTGCCTGCCAAGGGCTCCAGCCAGCCATTTCTCTCGGGAATGACGTCCGAGTTCATCAGCACGATCGTCTCGCCATCCGCCGCGGCGACGCCGAAATTATTGGCAAGCGCATAGCCGCCGTTCCGCCCCAGCACGACGAGCTTGACGTCCAATCGATGGACATGAACCGATCCACTCAGGATATTCCTGACGCGCAACGCGATGAGCGGATCGTCGACCACGTAGACGATCTCGCACTGGGCGCGGACGAATGCATCGACATCGAAAGCGATCAGCTGCGACCGGATGAACCCGGTTTCCCTGTAGAGCGGAATGATAACCGAGACCGTCCGGGAAGACCTCTCTCCATATTCAAATGTCTCGCGAACGAATTGCCGGCCGTTGAGCGTTTCCTGCAGGGGCGCGAGCGCGGGCTGGAAAATGCCTCGAAGCGCATCGAGATCGAAGGCATGACCGGCGATGGCGTTGAGAATGGTCTTTCGCTGGCTAAGAAGATCCTGCGGTGATTGCGGAGCCTCCACGAAATGGTTTTCGCCATTGGCGAGGCCCACCCGAAACCGTATCGATGAAGGAGCACGCTGCTCTTCCCGACGCGGCAGAAAGGCCGCGAAGCCGGTTACCTGCACCCGCGCGTCCTTGGCGCCGGCCTGTCCCGAATAAAGCATCCACCGATCGGAGACGATCGGCGCAGCAAGGCTGTGGTCGACCGCCGTCATGCTTTCGACCAAACCGTCCGGATCCTGGAACCAGCCCGCGACGAACAGCCCATGCGGCATGGAGGCCACGGCCGAAAGCTGAAACTGAAGGCCGAGCGCCGGCTCTGAGAGCGAAAATGCGTTGGGCTTGCGGCGCAACAGGGTTCCCAGTTCCGCCGCGGCATCGTCGTCGGCGCATTGCAGCAGGCTTATGTGATCGGGGGAGGACGAAGCGTGCACTTTGTAGAATGCATGGATATCGTCATGGCGCTCCACGGCAAGGCTGATGAGTGCAAGGCCCCGCGCGGTAAGGACAAGCGAAAGTCCCTCGACCGGCGGCAGTGAAAAATCGATCGCGGCCAGCCGCTGTCCATCGATGTCCCGCGCCAGGAAATCCGCCACGGACCCCACCCGGCCAATGCCGAGCGTTTCGCCTTGCGATACGATGATGTCACCTTCCGCAATCCGCGCACGCGACGGCACGGTGACGATCGCCGTATCGATACCGGAGATGGCATCGACATGTGCACGACCACTGGCGAGACCGGGCGTTGCGAAGAGAAGCGCGGTCAGCACCTTGAACCGTTCGTCGCCAAGCAGCCTGAACATCGGCGCGACGGTGTCGAACATCGCAGCGATCAGGGACGCCTGTTCGGTTGCGGAAAGGCCGGCGGCGGAAGCGAACTCATCGAGCCCCGAAGCCTGATGCAGACTGTCGCCCAGCGCCGCCACATCGAAACCGGCGGCCATCTGGAAGGCCGCCATGGATTTGTCGCCAGCGCGGAAATCGAGACGCCTGGCGTGCCGGAAAACAGAGTGGGCGTCGACGCTGTCAGGGCCGGCCCGCCATAGGAGCAGCACGCGTTCGCCGATCAGCCAGAATACGCCGGCAGCGTGATCGCACGTATCGTCACTGCTCACGGAATGCCCTGTAAAAGCTCTTCTTGATCGGCTCGGCAAGGTAGGCGAGCGCAGTCCGATCACCAGTCACGATATAGACCTCGGCCGACATGCCGGGATAGAGAAACAGATTCGGTTGCGCCTTCAGTTCCGCCGGATCGATCTTGGCGCGGAAGGCGAACGTGACCTCGCCGGTCCGTTCATCGACGATGCTGTCGGGCGCGATATAGGTGACATGGCCGACCAGTGGCCGGAGTTCGGCGGCGCCGAAGGAACTCAACCTGATCTCCGCCGTCTGGCCGAGACGAATCTGGTCGATGTCGATGGCGCGCGCGCGACCCTCGATTATCATTGGCTGGTTGGCGGGCACGATATCGAGCACCGGTTGGCCGGCAATGACCGCCGAGCCCGGCGTACGGATCTTGATATTGGCAACGATGCCGTCGAGCGGCGCCCGGATAGCGGCTTTGGCGACGACATCCTCAGCAGCGATAATCTGCTGGTCCGCCCGAGAAATGGTGGCCTGAGTCTGCTGCAGGAGTTGCGACAGATCCCGGAAATATTCGTTGCGGCGATTGGTCAGCGACAGGTTGAGCTGGGTCTTGCGTTGACCGTTCTCGGCGAGCGACGCTTCCGTTTCGGCAATACGTGATTCGAGATCTACCATCTGGAGGTGCTTGTCGTTCAACATCGCGCTGGTGATCAGCTTCTTCGCCTGCAGGCCGACATACGTTTCGTAGGCCTGGCGCACCACGCCGGCCTGTTCGATGTAGGACTTCCTGCGCGCTTCAATCGCAACGCGCTGGCTCGCCAGTTGCGCGATACCCGACTCGTCGGCGGCGATCTGGTCGCGAAAGAGACTGGTGCGCTCGGTGAAAAGACGTTTTTCGGTGGCAATCACGCCCTCCGCCGCATCCCTGTCGAGTCCTTCTGGAACCGGCTCGTCAAATATATAGGCTGATTTGCCGTCGCGTTCGGCGACCAGCCGCGCCAGTTGGGCCTTGGCTGCGAAAAGTTCCAGGCGCAGTTGAAAGAGCGCGGACTGGCTGCGGGTGACGTCGAGCGTGGCGAGCAGCGCGCCGGCCTTCACCTTGTCACCCTCTTGGACCACGAGATCCTTCAGCGTTCCGCCTTCCAGATGCGAGACCGTCTTCGTGTTGCTTTCAACGATCACGCGACCTGACGCGACCGAAGCCGATGCCATCTCCGTGGTGGATGCCCAGGCCATGAAGCCACCGATGCCGAAGACGAGGACGAGCATGCCGAGCAGGATGGGTCCAAACAGCGTCGCCTGGATGCGTTGCTCTTCCCTCAACACGTCTTCCCATTCGCTGAGTGCCGCCTTGTCGGGTGCGGAGTAGCGATATTCGCTCGGTGAAAGCGTCAGCTGCTCAGCCATCACTCACCTCCCTCATTCGGAACGACGCGGATTTGTTTGCGCCGGTTCTTTGCCTCGTTCGATCCGACCATCGGGACGACGTCGGTGCGCGGGCCAAACTGCTTGATCGCGCCGTGCTCCAGGATCATCATCTTGTCGGCCACCGCCATGACGGATGGGCGGTGCGCGATCATGATGACGATCGCGCCACGCGCGCGCGCCTGCTTGATCGCATCGATCAGCGCCTGTTCGCCATTGTTGTCGAGGTTGGAATTCGGCTCATCCAGGATAAGCAGCTTCGGATCGCCGTACAGCGCGCGAGCAAGGGCGAGCCGCTGCATCTGTCCGCCCGACAGCATGTGTCTGCCCTCGGCGATCGGCGTATCGTAGCCGTGCGGCAGCCGCCCGATCAATTCGTGGATACCCGCCGCCTGCGCGGCACGAATGACATCGCGCGGGTCGCTATCCTGCATGCGGGCGATCGTCTGACGAACCGTTCCATCGATGATGGACAGGCTCTGCGGCAGGTAGCCAACCGCCTTGCCGAATGAACCCCGCTCCCAGAGATAGGTCGAATTGCCGTCGAGAAAAGCGCCGCCGACGGTCGGCCTGATGATGCCTGTGAGGCACCGGGCCAGCGTCGATTTCCCCGCGCCCGATGGGCCGGCAATGCCGAGCACCTCGCCGGGATGCAGGGTGAAATTGATGCCGCGAAGCACCGGAATGCTGCGGCCGTCCGGCAGGTAAACCAGATTGTCGACGGAAAGCTCGCCATTGCCGACCGGCGCCGGCATCGTCTGGCGCAGCGAGCCTTCGGACTCGATGAGTTTCCTGATCCGTCCCCATCCGTGAGAGGCCTCGACCCAGTGACGCCAGCTTTCGATCATGTGGCCGAACGGCGATACGGCCTGGCTGGTCAACACCATGCCGGCGAACAGGACGCTGCTCGAGACGGAATGATTGAGGACGAGAAAAGCGCCAGTGGCGACAACGACCATCTGCAAGCTCTTCGTCAACGATTTCGAGACGGCAAGCACGGCGCGCGAGCGGACATCGGCTGTCTTGGAATATTCCAGCATCTCACCTTGCGATTTACGCCAGACTCGAACCAGCGCCGGCAGCATGCCCATCGCTTCGATGGCCTCGGCATGGCGAAGCGAGTTTGCCACCTCCTGGACGTGCCGGGCCTGCGCTTCGTTGGCAGCCCGGATCGCGGGGCGTGACAATCGGTCGGTCACGAAATTGAGCACGATCATCATCACGATGAAGCCGACCGCCACTGCGGCGTAGACCGGATGGATCAGGTAGAGAGCGATGAGAAAGACGATCGACCAGAGTGCGTCGAGAGGAACCGAGATCGATTGGCTCGATATGAAGGCGCGAAGTTCGGCGATGTCCTTGATGACGGAGCCGCCCTCGTTGACGCCGCCCTCGATCGACCTGATGACGCCGGCTTGCAGCGCGGGCAGATTGAGTTTTTGTGCAAAGCTGTGCGCCATGACCGTATAGGTCCAGTTGCGCACGAAATCGAGCAGCCCATAGATCAGGACGCCCAATCCGCCAATGATCATGAGCCCATAAAGCGTGTCGTAACTCTGGGCCGGCAATACGCGCTCATAGACCTGAATCATGAAGATCGAACCGATGAGCATCGAGAAATTGAGGAAGAAGCTCACTGCTCCGGCATAGATGAATCCACGCAGGAACACCTTCCTCACGGATTGCAGGAGCATCGTCGTGTCTTGCCGCATTTAACGCATTCTCGTTGCTGATCTCAGGGATCTTATACATGCTGAAGACGGGCTTTGCCAGACCACACCTCGCCGGCAGAATTTTTCGTTTCCCCGCGATTTGCACTTGATCCGAAGTTGCTAAAAAACTATGGTCCGCACCGGGACACCTGTAAGGCGTTGTCTAGATTGATGTGTAATATCGCCACACACTGGAGACGCGGGTTAATCTGTGATTAACGTCATTCAACCTTAAGGGTCTCTTACCAAGCACGGCTAGAAATTGCGGTTTGCATATAATCGCCTGCTATGAGAAGAGTGCAGCGGAATTTCGGATCGACCGATTCGCAGAGTGGGAAAGGAAAAAACATGACAACGATACCAGGTTCATCGGACTACGATGTTCTCGAGGTTACCCTTACGGATCATGGCCTCGACGGCTTGGGCGGCAACGACCTGCTCCTAGGCGCGGATAGCGACGACGGCCTTGACGGCGGCACAGGCAACGACTGGCTGTTTGGCGGTGATGGCAACGACAATCTTACCGGCGGCAGGGGCAACGACATCCTGACGGGTGGCGACGGGCTTGATGCCTTCGTTTTTGGCGGTAAATCCGGCAAGGACGTGATCACGGATTTCAACGTCGACGAAGACGTGTTGCTGATTGCCAAGAGCAAGAACATCAAGAACGTCGCTGATGTGATCAAGCACGCTAAGCAGCATGGCGACGACCTCGTCATCACGCTCGGCAAGGGCCAGACGATTACGCTGAAGAACGTCGATAAGGCCGACTTCAAGCAGGATCCGGGCAGCCACATCGACATAGTTTGATTCTGCGTACAGCTATTCAATGAAAAGGGCGCCATTGGCGCCCTTTTTTATTGCTGTCTCATGAGTAGCTTGGCGAGGTGTCACCCTCGCCTTTCAAGTTCAGGAAAAGCGCTGCCAAATCGTCTTGTAGTCGCAATATTTGTCGATCGCGTGTACCGAACGATCGCGACCGAAGCCTGATTGCTTGAAGCCGCCGAACGGCGTGGCGAGGCTCGAAATGTCATAGCTGTTGATCCAGACGGTACCCGCATGGATCGCTTCCGACACCCGATGCGCCTTGCCCATATCGGATGTGAATACGGCTCCGGCCAGCCCATAATTCGTGTCATTGGCGAGCTTGACCGCCTCTTCTTCGCCATCGAAGGCGATCGCCGTCAGAACGGGTCCGAAGATTTCGTCTCGCGCCAGCAAGTCACTGTTTGACTTCGCGACGAAGACCCCAGGCGACATGTAGAAACCGCCGGTCTCCGCCATCACCTTTTCGGCACCGAAGGCACGTTTGGAGCCTTCCTTCTCGCCCGCCTCGATCATCCCGAGCACCTTGTTGAGATGCGCATCCTCGATGAGCGCGCCGATCTGCGCCGACGGCTCGAAGGGATGGGCCAGCGTGATCTCGCGCGCGGTCACCTCTTCGATCTTCTTGACCAGGGCGTCCATGATGCTGCGCTCGGCGAGCAGGCGCGTGGAGGCATGGCAGGTTTCCCCAGCATTGTAGAAGCAGCCCCAGGCAGCGGCCGAGGCCGCAGCATCGAGATCGCAGTCGGCGAAGACGACGATCGGGGACTTGCCGCCGAGTTCCAGCGCCACGCGCTTGAGATTGCTCTGCGCCGCGTAGGTCATGATCAGCTTACCGACTTCGGTCGAGCCGGTGAACGCGATCATATCGACATCCATGTGGCGCGCAAGCGCCTGTCCAGCCTCTTCGCCGTAGCCAGTGACGACATTGAGGACGCCATCCGGCAGCCCGGCCTGGCTCGCCAGCTCCGCGATGCGGATTGCCGACAGAGACGATTGCTCGGCCGGCTTCAGCACCACCGAATTGCCGGCGGCGAGCGCCGGGCCCAGCTTCCAGCTGTCGATGATCAGCGGATAGTTCCAAGGCGTGATCGCCCCGATCACGCCAAGCGGCACCTTGCGCACGATCGCCCGGTCGTTGGGGCCGGTCGGTGCGACTTCGTCATAAAGCTTGTCGCAGAGTTCGGCGTAATACTGGATGCAGTTGGCTGCGAGCGCCACGTCGACATTGAGTGACGCCATCACCGGCTTGCCGACATCGATCGTTTCGAGTAGCGCCAGCTCCTCGCGATTTTCGCGGATCAGATCGGCCCATTTCAGCAGGATGCGTTTCTTCTCGGCGGGATCCTTC